>Ga0307380_10008958_pt1 | contig 12754 bp, 22 predicted proteins | sample UN3MG_FD_202239 | JGI IMG/M metagenome (GOLD analysis project Ga0307380, IMG submission 202239) | Soil microbial communities from Risofladan, Vaasa, Finland - UN-3 | ecosystem: Environmental > Terrestrial > Soil > Coastal area > Acid sulfate soil | place: Finland: Risofladan, Vaasa | collected... | reverse complement strand
AAAAATTAAAGGATTTAGCAGCCCAGTTAAAAAAGCAGAAGAGATTAACGAGTGGGGTTGGTGGGCGCTTTTTGGAGTATTAGTAATCATGGAAGTTATTTTTATATTAAAAATATTAGGGAAGATCTGAACATGAAAAAAAATAAAATATATGCTCATAAATTATATAGTCCTAAAGACATGGCGAAGAGAACAGGGATAGAGGAAGAAAAAATAATAGCCTTACTCGAGGATAAAAAAACTATTGGCAAAAAGATGGGTAACTTTTGGTTTATCCGGGGAAGAGAGATATTGGAGATCAATAAAAGATTAAAGGAGATAAAAAGCAATGAGTAAATTAAGGCCGAGATTAAAGTGGTTTGCAAAAAGAATGGAAGAAGAATTAGAGAAAAATGAATCCAAAGGTGGATGGCTTGATGAAGAATATGCCTTTTATATACGCAGGGCAAAAGCTAATTTGCAAAGCATAACTATGAATCGAATACTTACTCCTGATCCTAAAAATAGGAAAAAACTTTATGTAATAAAATGCTGTGCTGATTGTGCTAATTTCTGTATGATGATAGCCGATAATTTGATGGAAGAGATAAAAAATGAAGATAGGCCTTTTTGACATTGATAGCAAATATCATAATTTAGCCTTAATGAAATTATCTACTTACCATAAGCAAAAAGGCGATAAAGTAGAATTCTATAATCCATTATGGCACTCCTCCTATGATAAAATCTACTGCTCTAAAATATTCAGAAAAAGCCATAAAAATGATGGCTACATAAGAGAGGGTATGATTTGTGGTGGATCGGGTTTTGAATTTTTAACTCTATTACCAGAATGTATAGAACATATCAAACCTAATTATGATTTATATAATCTTAATTATTCTATTGGCTTTACAACCCGGGGCTGTATCCGAAATTGCAAGTTTTGTATAGTACCGGAGAAGGAAGGGAAGATCAGAGAACACGCTGAAATAGAAGAGTTTTTAAATCCTAAATCAAACATAGTGGTTTTACTTGATAATAATTTTTTGGCCCTACCCTCCCACGTCAAGAAACTACAGAAATATATCAAGAAGGGTTGGAGAATAGATTTTAACCAGGGACTTGATATCCGGTTAATTAATAAAGAAAATGCCGGATTGTTAGCTAAAATAAAATTAGAAAGAATGATAAGGTTTGCCTGGGATAATATTAAAGATGAAAGCAAAATAATAGGAGGGTTAGAACTTGTTATTAAGGCTGGGATCAGACCAAGAAATATAACCGTATATGTCCTAATCGGCTATGACACCACATTTGAAGAGGATCTTTATAGAATACAAAGATTAAGAGAAATTAAGGATGAGCAGGGACCGATCAAGGCTTATGTTATGAATTACAATAATGAACTAAAAAGCAGGAAATATAAAAATTTTATGAGATGGGTAAACAATCCCTGGATATTCAAGTCTTGTGAATGGAAGGAATATAAAAAGCAAAATGAAAAGAAAACTCAGATTTAAATTCAAGATAAGCGAAAATGATGTCAAAGCCCAAATAAAGGATTATTTGACTATCAAAGGTTGGTTTTGGTTTTACAATTTACAAAGTATCGGTTCTTATGGTGGCATCCCTGACTTTATAGCTATTAAAAATGGGCGTACTATATATATTGAAGCAAAGAAGCCAAGCGGGACACAAAGTCCTGATCAAATAAATTTTGAGTGGAATATTAAGCATCAAAAAGGGGAATATTATCTAATAGACTGTTTAGAAGATTTGATAAAAATAATAGGATAAGAGGTGAATTATGGCTAGTTCTAACCAAGAAAGGGTAATAGAGATTAGGAGATGTATGGAGAAGGCAGGAGGAGAGATAATTAATAAAACCCGCAATGAATTGATACTCATTATCGCCGAAGAGTTAATAACAATAAATCATTATTTAGAAAGTGAACGATTTAGAAAATTTTTAGGCAAGGTTGATTGAGGAATAAAAGTAATTTGATTTTTTGTAATAAAAAATCCTTACTTAAATCAAAATCCAATGCAGAAGTTTTAAATTTTCTAATAGATGATTTAAAAATAGACTTTTCAGAAATAGAAAGTTATAATAGTATTGAAAAAGCAGCGGGTAAATTAATCCCTGGTTGGGAATAAAGGAGGTATGATAAAAGGCCTATGGTATAGAATAGAGGTGATAGATATAAAAAGGGTAAAAGTAAGATGTGTAAGATGTGGCAAAAATCTTTTTTTTTCTATTACCAAAAATCACCATAAAGGAGGCCCTACAATAGAAATTAAATGTTCAAAAGACCGCTGCGAAGCAATAAATATAGTTGATTATCAGAATCCAAGCAAATTAATAGTGAGGTTAAAGGAATGAAATCAAAGATTTATTATTATATTTTAATTCCTAAAACTAAAGAAGAAGATTATTTAGATAGACTTTCCGAGGCTACGAAAATTATTATAAAAAAAAATAAAGAATATATTGAACAATTAAGAAAGGCTAGAGTTGCCTTTAATAATTTTACAAAAATTATTGGCAAATATGCGATTAAGGATCTAGGGTTAAAGGGATGAAAATAAAAAGATTTATCTATCTATCAAAATTTTATCTTAAATTTTTCTTTATATTTTTATTGCCAATTCTGCCAGCATTAATTTTTTTAGAACTAATATGCTTGGGAACCAAGTTAATACCTGACAAGTTAGCAGATGCGGTATTTGACATACTGAAAATAGATTATAAAGATTAATTAATCAAAAGGAGAATTATGAAAAGATTAAAATGGCATACCGAACAACGAATAATTAATGATCTAATTCCCTACGAACAGAATCCTAGAACGATAACCGAAAAACAGAAAAATGATCTAGAAGAAAGTTTAAAAAGATTTAATCTTATGTCTATCCCTGTAATTAATACCGAAAATATTATCATATCTGGACACCAACGAATGAAAATATTACAGTTATTAGGCCGGGGCAATGAGGAAATTGATGTAAGGGTCCCAAATAGGAAGATAACCGACAAGGAATTAAAAGAAGCAAATTTGAGGGAAAACAAAAATTTAGGTGGCTGGGACTGGGATATGCTGGCCAAAGAAGATGAGGAATTATTATTGGATGTGGGATTTACCGAGGAAGAGTTAGAAGGCCCGACATTCGAAACTACCGAGGATATGGAAAAAGAAGAAGATATAAGAGAATACAGAAGGGTGCATATATTAATTTCCATAGATGTAGATCATTACGACGAGATAAATAAGGAATTAGAAACAATAAAAAATAAAATAACCGGGAAGGGCGAATATGAACAGACAGCCAATTAGAACAGACAATTCCTATTTGAATACTAAAATCAATTTAAGAATGAATCACTTGCCGGACAGAAAAAACATAAAAGTGCTTGATTGTTTTGCTGGCCGATCACGAATATGGAAAGAAATAAAGAAAAAATCAAATAGAAATATAAATGTAGTAGGGATCGATAGAATATCTTACGGAAGCACATTAAAGGGTGATAACGTAAAATATCTGAAAGGAATGAATTTAGATAAATATGATATCATTGATTTGGATGCTTATGGGGTTCCCTTTAGACAACTGGAAATAATATTCAAAAAGAAATACAAAGGAATATTGTTTATAACCTTTGTTCAAAGTATATTTGGCAGGCTGCCAGTAAGAATGCTAGAGAAAATAGGATATACAAGAAATATGATTAAGAAATGCCCTACACTATTTAACAGAAACGGCATAGAAAAATTTAAACAATATCTCGCAATAAACGGCATTAAAAGAATAATAATAATCAATAAAAACAATAAAAAATATTTGTATATTCCTTCTGTAACCCTTGTAAGATAAGGCTTTTCGTGATATAATGATTAAAAGGAAGGTTAAAAGATGAGCGATATTATCTACACACCAAGAGGAAAAGCGAGGGAATACAGCCCCTATGCTTTAAATATTTATACTGGATGCGATCATAACTGCAAATATTGCTATGTAAAAATCCTGAAATTGCAAAGATATAAACTTAATAACGAAATAGAACCCCGGAAAGATATAATAGAAAAATTGGAAAAACAATTAAAAAAACAGGAAATAACCGAACAGGTACTATTATGCTTTATGGGTGATCCTTACTGCCAAGCAGATATACAATACGAGACAACAAGGGAAGTTCTGAATATATTACTAAAATATAATATACCCACTGCAATATTATCTAAAGGCGGTAAAAGAATATTAAGGGATATTGATTTATTCAAAAAATTCAAAAAAATAAAGGTGGGCGCTACTCTGACACTGCTAGACGAAAAGGAAAGCTTAGATTATGAACCTAACGCTGCATTGCCAAGAGAAAGAATAGAAGTATTAAAAAAATTACATAATGAAGGGATAAAGACCTGGGTAAGTTTCGAACCGGTTATCAGACCATTGACCACATATCAATTATTAGAATTAAGCTATCCTTTTGTGGATCAATATAAAGTAGGCAAAATGAATCATTACATACTTGAAACTGATGTAAACTGGGGAGAATTCGGGAATGTTATAGTAAAAAAACTGATGAAATATAAGAAAGATTTCTATATAAAAAAAGATTTGTATAAATATATGAATATAAAATTGGATGATAAGTATATTGACCAAGATTATTTAACTCTTAAAAAACCCATGGCAGATACAACCCCAGAGAGAACAGAGGTTTTACAGACTACATTATTTTAAAAAGGAAGATTAAATTTTAAATAACTGAATATCGTAGAGCTCCAATTATAGAGAGCCAAATCAGAGAGCAGAGATTGCTTTTTCGATTTGGCTTTTTTATTTTAAAAAACACAAAAAACACAGAAAAATGACAAAAAGGGGCAATGAAGGCAAATGCCAGAAATGCCAAAAGAAATTAAGGAACAAAAAAAAGAAGCATTCCTCGAATCACTTGAAGGGGGAGTGTCAATAAGTGATGCCTGCAAGGCGGCTAATATATCACGTCATGCTATTTGGGAATGGCGAAAAAAATCAAAAAGATTTGATAATAAAGTTTTATCTATTGTAGATAGTCGGACCCAAAGCATTGAGGATGCTTTATATTCGACTGCAATAAAAGGCAATGTAGCAGCCCAGATATTCTGGCTAAAAAATAGAGCGAAAGACAGGTGGAAAGATAAATTTGAGTATGATATACCCGGAGATATAAATGTAAAAGTGAAGTTTACCGAATGAATGTCAATGTACAGATTTCCAAAAAAGTCTTTAATAAAGCTTATATCCCTTACTTGGAAAATGTTATCAGAACGCAGATATTTTTCGGAGGAAGTTCTGCCGGGAAATCGGTATTTATTTCTCAAAGGTGCGTAATCGATCTTTTAGAAAATAATAGAAATTATCTTGTAATCAGGAATACGGCCAATACCTTGCGAACATCGGTATTCAATGAAATCAGGAAGATTATTTTATCATTTAATCTGGAAAGATTATTCAAGATTCACAAAACAGAAATGACTATAACCTGTATTACCGGATATCAGATCCTTTTCCGAGGGCTGGACGATGCGGAAAAACTCAAATCTATCATACCGGAAAAAGGGGTCATCACTGACATTCTGATAGAAGAAGCAACCGAGACGAAAAGAGACGATGTCAAACAACTATACAAGAGATTGAGGGGCAAGTCTAAAGTATTAAAACGTCTGACAATGGCCTTCAATCCTATTATCCGGACCCACTGGATATTCAAAGAATATTTCACCAATTGGGTAGAGGGCGAATTTGAATACCATGATGACAAATTATCGATTTTAAAGACAACCTATAAAGACAATAGGTTCCTGGAGCAAGATGATATTGATGAATTAGAGAACGAACAGGACGAATACTATAGGCAAGTTTATACCTTAGGTAACTGGGGAATATTAGGAGATTTGATTTTCACCAATTGGAAGATTGAAGATCTTACCCAAATCAAAAATACGTTTGGAACCTATTATAACGGGCTTGACTTTGGCTTTGCAAATGATCCGACAGCAGCCGGGAGACAGGCCATAAAAGGAAAGAAATTATATATCCTACAGGAATTGTTATATGAGAAGGGAATGACTAATGATGTCATAGCGGGGAAGCTAAAGCCGGCCATTGGCAAGGAATATATCCGGTGCGATTCTTCCGAGCCAAAATCAATAGCAGAATTGAGGGGCTATGATATAAATGCCCTGGCTGCCAAAAAAGGGCCGGGGAGTATCAATTTCGGGATTCAATATTTAAAACAATTCGAAATTATAATTGACCGGAAATGCCAGAATGCAATCAACGAGATTCAATTATATCAGTGGAAGAAAGACAAAGATGGTAATGTCATTAACGTTCCAGTGGATCGGAATAATCATTTTATGGATCAGATCCGTTATGCCCTTAATGATAGGATTTTTGAGAAGGAAGAAGAAAAACCCTATACCGCTGAGGAACTGGGAATATTTTAAGAAAAAAAACAAGGGTCCTATAATCAGTGTTATGTAAAATAGGTAAATGAGAGGAGATTATTATGAATATAAAAGAGATTTTAGAAAAATATGAAAGCGATTTTTCGAAATTAACAACCGTTCTATGTAAAGACCCGGTAGAGCGGAAAATAGAGGATCACAGAAAACAGTACGAAGGAGAACATGACATCCTCGACAGGCCCGTAAAGACCATCGGGAAAGGAGCAACGTTAAAGACAATTACCCAAGCCAAGCTGGTTATCCGATATCAAAAGAAAATTGTTAATATGGCAGTATCGTTTTTATTTGGTGAACCCGCTAAATTAATATTAAACAACAAAGAGGATAAATACCAGGAAACTTTTTCGCTAATAAATAACGTCTGGGATAAAAACAAATTAGAGTATTTCAATAAAAAACTGGCACGTCGGCTATTTGTGGAAACGAAGGTGGCCGAGCTTTGGTATGTGATAATTGATAACGATAACATAATACATATCAAGGTAGTTCTATTATGTAACCAAAATGGCGATGAGATATATTCCCACTTTGACAATAACGGCAATATGGATGCCTTTACGAGACGGTATAAACTACTAGAAACAGATGAAAAGACTTATGAGCATATAGATATTTACACTGCTGATAGTATTATTTATGGTATTAAAAAGACAGCTTGGGAAGTTAAAAAGAGTGTAAATTTATATGGCAAGATCCCGGTAATTTATTATGAGCAAGTTGAACCGGAATGGACAGATGTACAAACTGAAATTGATAGAAGCGAAATGCTGATCAGTAAATTTGCCGATACCAACGATTATTTCGGGGCTCCCACATTAAAAATCAAAGGTAAAATTGTCAACCCTCCGGAAAAGGCAGAAGTAGGGAAATTATTACAATTTACAGGTGAGACAAACGCTGAAGGAAAAATAGATTACGGAGATGCCGAATATCTAACCTGGGATCAGGCTCCGGAATCCATTAAATTAGAATATAACACTCTAAAAGATATTATCTTCTCTATGACATCTACTCCTGATCTATCTTTTGACAATGTTAAAGGTATGAATCAAACCTCTGGCGAAACCCTCAAATTTATGTTTTTAGATGCTATCCTAAAAGCAAAAAATAAGGAAGAGATCTTCGGAGAGGGATTGACCAGAAGAATAAATTTAATAAAAGCAATATTATCAATTACCGATATGAAATCTAAAAAGAGCCTAGAAGAATTGGATATATCAATTCAATTCGGGGATGTTTTGCCTAAGAGTGTAACTGAATTAGTGAAATCTTTATCAGTGGCCCGCGGAGGGGATGTAATAATGAGCCAAGACGAAGCTGTAAGACAAAATCCACTTGTGAGCGATGCAGAGGAAGATATTAAAAGAATGGAAAAAGAAAAGGGGGAGGGAGAGACATCAAAATTAGGAGAATCTTATGAAGCCTAAAAGAATGAATCTTGGCATAGTGGGTTGCGGAGTTATCGGAAACAGCCTTGCTGGATTATTAAAAGATATGGGTTATCCGGTTAAACAATATGATCCGGTTAAAGGCCTGATTGATGATATCTCCGAATGCGAAATTATATTCGTATGCGTGCCCACAAAAAAAGACATGAAATTTGAAGATGTTAAAACGGCAGTAAGCTATATAAATCTTAAAAACAAAAAAGGAATAATCACGATAAGATCAACTCTTATGCCAGGGATGATAGATAAATTTATAAAAAGATATAAAAGAGAATTTGTCTATCTGCCTGAATTCTTACGGGAACGGACAGCATTCTTGGATGAAATCTGCCCTGACAAAATAATCGTAGGGACCAGGGGAATAGAAGTATTCGAGATATTTAAAAGATTATTCAAGCGTGTGGTAGACAATAAAAATAAAATAATAATGATGAAACCGGTAGAAGCAGAATTATTAAAGGTAGCTTTAAATAGCTTATATACGATAAAAGTAGTATTCGGGAATGAACTATACGATATCTGTCAAAAATACGGGGCAGATTATTATAAATTATTTGAGGCTTTTAAACTTGATAAATATATTAATGCAATGCACCTTGATCCACTATTCGATGGTTACAGGGGAGCGGGGGGTAAATGTCTTTCCAAAGATATTAAATTTTTGATTAAGGCAGCAAGGAAAAAAAGAATATCTGCCATGGCAGAAGGAATTTTGCCTAAGTTAATGATAGTGGCCGATAAAGAAAATACAAATTTATTGGAGAAAGGGACCTTAAATGGGGATTGAAGAGCAATTTGAAAACAGGAATATGCTGGACATGATCATACGCAACAGAAAAATCGAAGCAGTGTTGAACCAGGCGTCTAGGGATTTAGCAATGAAAACTGCCATTTTTGAATTGAAAAATCCAACTAGAATATCCCAGGGCTCTTTCTATAAAATAAATAAAGGACTGGAAAAAAAGGTAGATGTGATCTTGGATAATCTCAATAAAGATATCCAAACCAACATACAAAACGGGATTGTCAGCCATTGGGATATGGCCAATTTAAAGAATAATAAACTAGTGGGGAATTGGGCCGAAGGGATAAAACTAAGTAAAGATGGTATCCCAACCTCATTTAATCAATTAAACCTGGCAGAGCTAGATACTTTTCTTACCCGGACCGAAGCGGGGATGAACCTAAGCGAACGAGTCTGGAATCTAACGAATGGAGCGAAGGATCAATTAGAACTTTATCTTGCTTCGGGAATATCTACCGGAAGAAGTGCGGCTGGAATTGCAGGGGATATTAAGCAATATCTGAATGAACCGAATAGGTTATTTAGAAGAGTTAGACAGGAAGGGAAACTGGTCTTATCTAAAGCTGCTCGCGGCTATCATCCGGGGGCGGGCGTGTATCGAAGCTCTTATAAGAATGCGTTGAGGTTAGCGAAAAACGAAGTAAATATGGCGTATAGGATGAGTGATTATGTGAGGAGAAAGGAACTACCGTTTGTAACTGGAATTGAGGTTCATTTATCGGCAAGCCATCCAATGTTAGATATGTGTGATGACTTAGTAGGGGAATACCCCAAAGGATTTATATTTATGACTTGGCACGTAGGCTGTTTATGTTATACAACCTCAATTATGCTAAATGAAAAAGATTCTCTTAAATTTATGGAGACTGGAAAAATTGATAAGTCAAATTATATAAATAATATTCCAAAGGGAGCGGAAAACTGGTTAAAAGACAATTCTGAGAAATTGTCGGAATATAAGAATATGCCAGACTGGATTGATAATAATTTTACGAAAGATTTTGATTTAAAAGAAGAAATAATCAAAGTGAAATAAAATGCCTTAAACTGTTGATAAATAAGGGGTTTCGTGATATAATATGAATATGAAAATAAAAAAATTATATCAAAATAAAGAATGGTTAGAAGATAAATATTGGGGAAAAAATTTGTCTACAACTAAAATTGCTGAATTATATAACTATAATTATCATACAATATGGTATTGGTTAAAAAAATTAAAAATCTTAATTCGTTCTCGTGGAGAAGGATGTCATCTAACACAAGGTAACCATTGTATCTTATCCCAAGAAGCGAAAGAATGGCTTGACGGTGAATTATTAGGTGATGGTTGTATTATATCACGTCATAAATATTCTGCTTATTTTGCATATGGTTCTCAATATCTCGAATATGCTCAATATGTTTCGGATATTTTAAAATCTTTTGGGATAAAACAATCGGGTAAAATTCGTAAACAATATCAAAAAAAAGGAAATTCTCATGGTTATAGTTATGTATCTCGTGATTATGAGGAATTATTACCTATTCGCAAACGCTGGTATCCTGAAGGAAAAAAGATTATTCCACGAGATTTAAAATTAACTCCATTGACCCTCCGCCAAGAATATATCGGAGATGGATATTTAGGTCATCCTAAAAATCGCAAACCATATATTGAATTGGCAACTAATGGATTTTCGATTTTAGATATAGAGTGGTTGGTAAAACAATTAAATAATTTAGGATTTAAAGCGACACAACGATATTCAAGTAATACAATAAGAATCTCAGCTCATTTCACTAAAGCATTCCTTGATTATATAGGTAAATGCCCTGTGGAATGTTATCAATATAAGTGGGATTATAATAAAAAAAAGGAGGAATAAAATGCCATTAGTGAGATGTCAATCAAATAATAAACCGGGTTGGAAATATGGAGAAAATAATAAATCTTGTTTTACTTATACCGCCGGCAACGAAAAGTCTGAAGCGGCAGCAAAATTAAAAGCAATCAAACAGGGAATCGCGATCAGCAGAGAATCAGGCGAAAAATTAGAGCCATAATGAAAGGAGAAACAATGGGAAAAGCTGATAAAATCATTTCTAAAAAAGACATTATCGTACCCAAAGGAACTATATTTATAAATATAAATAATTCAACAAGTAGATATATGTTTGACAATTATGTTACCGAAATTGAGCTAGATAAAGATACTTGTGCAAGGGTAATAGTAAGCAGCGAAAACAAAGAATACTTTGAATATAAAAAGGAGAAATAAGTGAAAAAGATAGGTTTTTTATGCGCAGCAGGACTTGACCAATTTATAGATCCGATAATTGAAGGATTGTCAAATAGCTATATTACCAGAAAATTTATAATTAGAAATAAACAAGATATATATAATGCAATCGATTATGGGGATATTGTTTGGTTAGAGTGGGCCAATGAAGTGGCAATTATCGGCACTCGATATGAAGGGATAAAAGGCAAGAAAATAATTGTAAGATTACATTCTTACGAAGCCTTTTCTCAACTTCCCAATAAGATTATCTGGGAAAACGTAAATAGATTAATTCTAGTGGCCCCTCATATCAGGGAAATTCTAAAAATACCTATCCCGGGTATCGAGAAGAAAGTTAAAATAGAAATCGTTTATAATGGGATCAACCTAGATTCTATCAAATGGAAAGAAATACAACCCGGATATAACATAGCCTGGGTTGGGTTCATTAATCATAAGAAGAATCCCCAAATGACCTTACAAATATTGAAGAAATTAGTTGATATCGATAATAAATATAAATTGCACGTGGCAGGTTCGTTCCAGGATTTAAGATATAAAATATATCTGGAATACATGATCAAGGAAATGGGGCTGCAGGATAATGTAAAATTCTATGGCTGGATTGATGATATGGGGAATTTTTGGAAAGATAAAAATTTCCTGCTTCATACATCGATACATGAAAGTTTTGGATATGGTATTTTTGAAGCCATGGCCAGAGGAATAAAGCCTATAATCCATAATTTTAGAGGGGCCAAAGAATTATACCGAAAGGATGATATATTTAATACAATTGATGGGGCAATAAACTTGATCCTTAATAAAAATTATTATTCGGATGCTTATAGAAATTGGATCATAGAAAAAGGGTGGACTTTGGAAAATCAGATAAAACAAATTAAAGATATCATAAAGGAAATATTAAGATAAGCATGAACAGTAATTACTATAAAGATTTCGTTGATTCCAAAAAATATTGGGAAAAGAGATATATTACTGGGGGGAATTCAGGTTCAGGTTCATACGGGAAATTGGCGGAATTCAAAGCCGAAGTTATAAATAAATTTATAAAAGAAAATGAAATTATTAAAATTATAGAATTTGGTTGTGGCGATGGTAACCAATTATCATTATTCAAAATTTATGATTATACAGGCCTAGATATTGCGAAAACTGCGATAGTAATATGCAGGGAACGATTTAAGGGAGATAAAACAAAAAGTTTCTTTTTATATGATCCTTATTCTTTTGGGATTGAAAATAATTTTGAAACCGGATTTAGTTTATCATTAGATGTAATATACCATCTTGTTGAAGATGAGATATTTGAACTTTACATGAAACATTTATTCTTGGTTTCTAATAAATTTGTAATTATTTATTCCTCTGATGATAATAATAATTCAATATTTTCATCACTTCATTGCAGGAGTAGACAATTTTCAGAATGGATAAAAATAAATTTACCGAAATGGAAACTAATTAAAGAAATTAAAAACAGATATCCTAATAAATCGAATTCTAATTTTTATATCTATAAAAAAATGGAAGAGAGATTAAAATGCCATCAGGTAGGCCCAATATAATTAGCCCGGTAATTGATTTAATAATGAGAATCAATCCGGATTCTATTCTTGACGTAGGCTCTGGTTTCGGGAAATGGGGTTTTTTGCTAAGAGAATATCTTGAAGTCTGGCAGGGCCGGTTATGCCCAAAAGATTGGAAAAAACGAATAGACGC
>Ga0307380_10008957_pt1 | contig 12755 bp, 27 predicted proteins | sample UN3MG_FD_202239 | JGI IMG/M metagenome (GOLD analysis project Ga0307380, IMG submission 202239) | Soil microbial communities from Risofladan, Vaasa, Finland - UN-3 | ecosystem: Environmental > Terrestrial > Soil > Coastal area > Acid sulfate soil | place: Finland: Risofladan, Vaasa | collected... | reverse complement strand
TCACGTTTTGGTAATTGCTTTCTAATACGTAACATCGCAAACTTTACATTATCACTTACAACAGCTTGTGGGATATAAGAGTATGCTTCTTTAAACATCTCTCTTCCCCACTTGTTAAAGAATGTTCTACGTCTACCATGAGGAGTAGATAAAGTGCAATTATTATCTGCTAGAGCTTCTTGAATCTCTGCATGATATACACCTCTAATATTCGGATTAGCTTTGTGAAATGCCTCAAGTTGTTTACCAGCACGCCACTCTGAGATGTATATATCTCCATACTTAACTAGGTTAAGCATATGTTGATGTTTACCTATATCATAATTGCCAGCATGTCTAGTTTTCTTACCCATCTGCCGATACATATGATTCACATCTACGAATCTAATATTACATACATCCATTGCAGTTAATGAGTGCCTATCATCCTTTAATCCATGATCATTGTATTTAAACTCTTTCTTATTAAGAATCTCAAACGCACCCCAATCCTTTGATAGTACAGCTACAACACGATCTTCTGCCTGAGATGAATCAGCTTCTATAAATACAAATCCTGGATCAGCTATGAACATACTACGAAGGTCAGCACCACCAGCATCGACCCCAACAGCCTCATGCTTTGTCATCGTCTGAAGAGCTATACCCTCTTTCTCTATTGAGACTGGCGGTTTGAGGATAGTTGTAGACGTCCTTCCAGATTCTGTACCAACAATACGGTACACAGTTTTAAACCGGAGCTGAGAGTTTAGCATTTAAATATGTTCCTATTGTCTTCCTTATCTTCCGCTCTTCCATAATCAAGGTCAGAATTCTCTTCCGACGCTGATCTTTTAGTACATTATTGATGAGTGATTTTAAGGTATCTTCTCCAACATCCTTTCTAACTGGAACTTTAAGTTCACCAAATAATAACTTTTTAACTTGTGGATATGAATTTGGATTTATTTCGTGACCGACTAATTCAACTAACTCCACATGACGAATATCATCCATTGTTTGATATTTCGTTTTCAAATTTTTACGAGCATCAAGATCAGCTAGAATACCAGCCTCATCTATATCTGAATATAGTCTATGAAGCGGCATCACATTATTAAAGAAGAAGTCATGAAGACCTGTTTCTTTTAATTCTGCTAATATCTTCTCAAAACACTCGAATGTAACAACAGCATCCTTTGCATTGTATAAGAGAAGTTTATCTAGTTTATCAAATTTTGGATTGTATTCCTTTCCTTCATCTTTATAGTAGGGTTCTTCAGTTAAGATTGATGCTATAAACTGAAGTGCTCCTGGCAACTCAGGATAAAGAGTTTTCCATCCAAGCATGGTATCAAACCATACATCATGGAACTTCAATCCGATTTGTAAACATCTCCTTTCATCAAACTTTATATTCTGGCCAATTATCTTGATCCTAGTATCATCTAAAAACTCTGCCATCATTTTCCATATTTCAGCCATGTCATGCAATGGAATGCCATCTGAGTTATAGGCTGTTATAATGTTAAATAACGGGATTGAAATAGCCTCCCAGTTATTGAATGCAAGACCAATACACATTGGATAGGTCTTGAACGTCTCAATATCTAAAGAGACTTCTTTGAGATATTGATGTCGATCTAAAAAGCGATAGACCTCTAATGAGTTGTGTGCAATGTGCAGGGTTCTTTCAGGACGTCTTAGATCACGAAATTTAGATTGCTCGATGGCACGTTTAAAGTCAAACTTTATATAGTTCAACTCCTTCCACGAACTCATGCCACCCTCACTAGAAGTAGAGTGAAATAAGATAGCTGGATGGAGTGATGCAACTACCTTTGGTAAAATAGAACGACTATTTGGTAGGATGGAACCTCTATAGTTCCTAATTCCCTTCAAACCTGTTAAAGCATATAAAGCTGTGTTACCTAGAGCAAGAATACAATTAGGATTTATCTCATCTATTTCCTTCCATAACTGTGGTATAAACTCTTCAATTGAATGTCCAATTTCCTTGAGCCTTCTCAAATCATTGTCAGGGGGTCTAACCTTAACAACGTTTGTCATGTATACTTCGTTTCGGCTAGATCCCCCTTCACGTAAACAATCATCACTGATGTGCCCGACCGGACCAACTAGAGGTATACCCTCACGTTCTTCATTCGCACCGGGAGCTTCAGCTACAATCATTAACTTTGCAGCTGAAGCTCCGTAGCCTCCGACATATTTGCTCATATTCTATGGCGTTTCGAGATTCCAACAGTCACGATCTTCTACATAGTCGGCTAAATATTCCCAAATGCAGTCATACTGATTATAGAATATCTTAATGTTATGCGTCAGGCAGAATTCTATTTCATCTAGACTTCCTTTTGATTTCTCAAAATCTTCTAGAACAACAGCAATGTCAGTATGAGCTAACCATTCAAGATCACCCTTGAGGAAATTTTCATTGGGTGCCGCACCTTCAAAATGGGCAGCATTCGTATGCGGGCAAAAGACAGCATAACCTAGTTTCCATAGTTTTGCTGCTAAAACTTTTGCTCGTTGAATATTCTGGTCAACCTCATAGGAAGTTGGCGCTGTGTATGGTCCGATTACATATGCTTTAAGCATTCTTTGTTCCTCATCTTGGGTGTCTCCACTTGCAACATGACAGGCTGAAGCGGTTTTCCAAATGTTTGTACCCACAGATACATGTTTCCTGTGAACAGTATTTTTAACCTCTCTAGCCAAGATAGTTTCCAACGTGTCAGAATAGTTCCCCGCTCATCACTTAACTTATAAGCAGGAAGGGGAATATAAGGTGGCTGATCTTTGGCGTAGACAGTCTCATCAAGATCAGCCCCTTCAATGACTGGTGTAGCTGGTTTCATTAGATACTTATCTTTTCTCGCAATCTGTGAATAGTATGAACTATATTATCTAACGAATCAGCACTTTTAAAGATACGATTAGCAAGAGGGACAGGAGAACTTCTAGGTGCCTTTTCAGGTTCCCTATTAGCACTTTTCTCTATATCCTCTCTTAATATCTGAGCAAGATCAGAAAATAATCCTTCAATTTCAACATCAAGTTGCTCAACCCAACTCTCAAGTTCATCTAAAGCATCCTTGATGGCACCAGTTCTGACTTCTAAAGCATTAGAAGCAGTTAAACTTTGACCTGCATCAGTTTCACCAAAACTTCTTTTTAGATACTTCTGACTTTCAATCATTTTCATTCTCCTTTTTAACAGCAGCATTTATATCTTGGCTGCCTACAAGAAAAGCAAAGCTCCATTGATCTTGGATTGCATTTTAGACAAACATGTCCAAATGGTCCACAAAGTTTTTGAGTCTCTGGGTGATGCTCACAATACTCTGTTGGCTTTCCACAAAGATTATGGTTAGTGTAATGGCACATTTCAATTATTGGCTCTCTGGAAATGCCACCATATCCTATAGGAAATGAATCATATGCCCATTCAGGTAATCCGCGCATCCTATCTTTCTTCATCTTGTCTCCTTAATCCTCCAATCTTTGTCTTATTGCAGTAGCATACGATGGGTTACGTTCGATCAAAACATAATGTCTACCTGACTCTCTACACGCTTCTCCAACCACACCAGATCCGGCGAACGGATCAACAATAACAGATTCATCAAAAGTGCAGTGATCAATCAGATGATGAATAATATCTGATGGTTTTTGATTTGGGTGTATCATCTTTGATGGATGAAGTACCTTACAACTATATATAGCACTGAGCATTGTACTGCATAATGCCGGTGATCCTTTAACAGCAAGTAGAACTAACTCGAAGTCTCTCTGATATTCCCACGATCTGGTTCCATGAGTGAGAACATTCTCTTTGATCCAAATAAGAGGCCACTTCTGAACAGTAAATCCAAATGATGGTAATTCTTGTTGATAAATAAACCAATCTGCTGTTGACACGAACATATAAAGGAACGAATTTGATTTCATCGTTCTATACAGTTCTGGAAACACTTTCATCGTATCACCATCTTTGATAAGACTCCTATCTTTATATTCTAACCATGGAGGGTCAGTAATACAAGCATCAAAAACATTATTTGAATACGATTTTAAGATTTCTTCTGAGCTACCACAATGAATAACATCGACATTGCAATCAACCGGAATCAAACCTGCTTCCATCTCTTGTGTATTACGCTTGATTGAAGCTAAGATAACTCTTTTTGCAGTAGTTTTGTCTTGTATTTTTGCTAAGGTCGGATCTGCTAAGACAGCTTCAGCCATCCTTAAATCTTCACTTAGGGTGCCGAGTGCTATATTCAGTTCCTTTGCAGTCTCTCTTAATGACCAGCCAACTTTCTTTCCTCTTTTGCCAGTACCATGCTGATCCTGCCGCAGGTCATGAAGTTCCTTCTCTTTGATTACCTGATCGTACCAAGGTAGATTACTCCTCTTTAAGTTCTCATGCAGACTAAGAATTTGACATTCCTGATCAGTTGTTTCTTCGGAGACAATGATGCAAGAAATAACTGCTAATTCCAATTGTTGATGAGCAACAAATCGTTTTCTACCTACAACAACTAAACCATTAGGTTTAATTATTAGTGGATAGAACAGACCAACTTCTTTGATAGAACTAGCAATGTCTTTCACTGCTGCATCATCAATAACGTAGTTGTCAGGTAATCTCAGACTGGAGACTAAGACATCTTTTCTATCAACGATATTCATTTTTTACTTTCCTCTGTTCGTAATTCCACTAACCAAAATACGATTGCACGTAGCTGACCGGATCTTCTAGGATCATCTTCCGTAAACTCAGCTTCGTAAGCTTCATATGTAGCTCTATTTATTAGACCTGATAGAAATTCAATCTTATCTTGATAGGTCATTTTCATTCTCCTTTGATTAAAACAGTGGGTGTCAACCTTCTGACACCCACCTAAAGGATAAGTTAGTTAGTCCTCATCCTCATCTTCATCGTATTCATCTTCGTACTCGTCTTCTTCCTCTTCTTCAAGATCCTCAAAATCTTCAGGATCTTCAATATCATCGGGTCGAAAAATTGAATTTACATGTCCCATCATATCCTCCTTTCTACTTTGCAGCCAGTCTAACTGCGGAGGGACGAAAATCATCGACCTGATTGGTCAGCCGATCTTGATACATCTTGTTAGAGACATGGCCCTCAACGATTTTTCCAACACTGCCCTCCATGTCAAACGTCCCACCCTGATCGGACATCTTTTTGCCCATTGTCGCTTCGATGTAGCTTACTGCAAATCCCTGAGCTTTCTCACTGAAGGTCTTGCGAATAAGCACACCATCAAAGTTTCCACCGTTGATTTGCAGTTCAACGTTGGTGTTGTCCGAACCGTCTGTTTTTGCAGCAGTCCGAGTGACAGATTTAACTGTCATCTGGTACCAGCCGGGTTGGACAGTCTTGCTCCGTAGCAAATCTTCTCTTGTTACTGTAAAAGTTATTGACATTTTTCTTTTTTCCTTCTTTCTTGCCTTCTATTAGGCCAGTTTTGATTTATCAATTTCCTCTAAAATCCTTTGATACAGTAAAGCATCAGTGAAGTCAATGATGTCTGGAATTGGTAGAGCTGTAGCTGCCCAGTCAGTTCCAATAGTACGAGTTACTGCAATGTATTGTCGAGCTATATTAGGATCATTCATGTCCATTCCACCTGAGGTTTGGACAAAGAAATGATATGCTTCATTAAAGCTAAATGGAATCTCAGCAGCTATTTTCTTGCCTCCTGTTAGAAGAGTGCGCATTGGTCTATATGCACCAGCTTCGGGAGTGATGACGTGGGCTGTAACAATCACACTAACATTATGTCTTAAACTGATTGTTAGCAAATTGTCCATGACCATTCTAATCGCATTAGCTTCTCCCCCATAATCCTCAACCATGGTAAGAACAATACCACCACGATCTTTGATTTTATTCTTATCACTTGGAGTTCGCGTATCTATCATAGTTTGAATACACTTAAATGCTAGTGAACTCAAACTATCTAAGATTACTAAGCGATATGGGCAATATTGTTTCAATTCCTCTAATTTCTGATGAATTGAGAAGAAGTCAGTAAAACGATCATATTCAACATTTGGAAGTTTCCCAAACTTAGTATAGAATGCTAAGACTGATTCCATTCTTGCATCAAGGTCAAATGTATATACTGGTTCACCAAAATGAAATGAATGAGCAGCAATTGACTTGCCAGTCTTTGGATCCCCCTTAAACAGGGCAAATATACGTTCATCAGTTTTCAAATCTTCTAGTCTCATATTGTTGGAATATCCTTTCTAATTCTACGTCCTGCACCACCTCTAGTCCAGTCTAGATAAGCTTCGACTTGAAATGGGAACGCTCGTTTAAGTAAATCTAGATTATCTTCATCAGCTAATGCAATAGTTTTCATCAGAGATGTCTCAAAGTCACCAAGCATTCGATATTGCCATTTAACAAGATGCTTATCTGTTTCTGAGTTTTCTTTTGAACTTAGAAATTCATGTATTTCATTCCATCCTGATTGATTCATTTCTATTCTCTCCCTTTTGTGCAGTATGAGTGATGTGGATATTTCAATGTTGTTGTCTTCATTGACAACGTCATCAATTCACCGCAAACCCAGCAAATACTTTCGCGGCCAGTAACTAAATCTCGTTGAAGATAATGAGTACAACCTGGTATCATACACTTGAAGACAATAAAGTCTTTCTTCTTACCAAGTTTAACTCTCATGTATTTGTGGACATGTTCGATCAATTTCATAGTTTTTTTCCTTCCTCCTTATGAAGTTTCCACGCAATACAGTCGAAGTCCATTCGATATTCGTCTCCTTGCCAGAGTTCTTTTCGATCTATTAGATCAGTGAACTGTGGCTTTCGTCCATCTACGGTGATCTTCGGCCTGAAGTTACCGTCTCCATCTGCAAAGAAGGCTGTCCATCGCGAAGATCCAACACAGCCGAGGTTGACCCACTCAGCTAGCATGTCTTCCAGCGCAATTTCCTGTGCTTTGGTTAAGTTGTCAATTTGAATAATCATAGTTTCCCTCCTACATCCCAAGGTGTATCTCTCTTATCAAATCTAGCACGAAGTTTCCATTCTCTAGTATCTAGATTTGAAGAACAAATATCACGGAATAAACAACCCGCAAATTCGTTACATGACGTATTGTTCATTGGAAAGAAGTCAATCTCCTGCAATGCAAGCATGTGTTTGATCCACCAGATTGCTTCATTTTTCCATTCCTCTAGTACATCAAGATCATAAGATAGCGTATACCGTTGGAATTTATCTTGCGATTTTAATGTCTTCTGCATTCCAACAGCATTAATGACAATATTCTGAACATCAAGTAGCCAACAATAACCTTTGAATTGATTACTCATTTTATCAGGTTCTTGTCGCCTCTTGGCTGACTTGTGATCAACAGGTAATAAGGGGCAATTTGGTATAGAGATACCCAGGTCAATTTTACCCTCATATAAAATTGCAAGATCATCAGAATCGTACATTAATTTCGATGCGGTTTCTTCAAAAAATAAAATGTCATTCCACCCATCATCCGCATAAAATTCCAGGTAATCCTGAATTGCCTTTATAGCAAGTTCAAGATCATCAAAAGATAACTGCATCCTTACTCCAAGACGCCGCCCAATTTTAATACACGAATCAACAATGTCAGCATGAGTTTTATTATTTTTAGTCCAATTATAACGATACTTTTTCATCGCATAATAGGCTTTAAGCATCTCATGAATTAGACTGCCCTGATCAAAATACACAGGTTTAACACTCGGTGACCAGTCTTCATCAAAGGACCAATGATATTTTCGAGCACACGCTTGCATTGTGCTTAGTCGTTGAGAGTCAATTACTACTATTTTCTTCATTTTTTATTTCCTCCTCATTGACGTCTTGTGCTTCAATCTCTGCATCTTCATTAGGGTCATAGATGTAGTCAATAGATCGGTACTCATTCTCAGCCACGCTCGACCTCCGACTCTTTCGGTTCGTCCGCCAGCGTTTCCAGCGCATCGGCAATACGGTGGAGGTCGTCATGGACGCTGATAAACCATCCAGCCAGCGCAATGAGAACACCACCAGCAATTAGAATAGCAGCCACACAAACCAAGGCGTTCACTACGCGGATAAACTCAGCCATGTTCGGCCTCCTCTAGCGCGTCGATCACCTCACGCAGTTGCGAACACCACAGCCGCGAGATGTCGGCGCTGAGGCGGTCCCTGCTGATCCCCAGGAATTGCAGTTCCTTGTTGATTCTGTCCTGCTCATATCCGCAGAGTGGCACGAAGTTCTTAACCGGATATGCCCGCTCCTGCTCGTCCAGCCACTCCATCACGGCTCGTAGCGTTGCCGTGTCCGGGTTGGTTTTAGTCATGTTCGACCTCCTTCAGCGCGGCGATGGCCTCACGGGCTGTCTGGTAACGAATGGCCTTAGAGCGCGATTCATCTGCCACCGGGTACGGGATACCGCCTCCAGCGCGTTCCAGTAGCGTCCATGATTCGCCAGCGAGTTTCTGGCGTTCCAGCTTATTCAGCAGTGCCGTGTCCGGGTGCTCGTGCTCCCCGGTGGGGGTGAGGGCAGCATAGATCTGCTCAAATGCAGCATCGGAGAATCGCACGATGTATGGTGATCCGCAGATACGCATCGATTCCAGTGGCATCAATGCCAGCGCCTCTCGCAGCTCCGCGTTCTCGGCGCGGAGATGGTAATGTTCACCGTCCGTCATTTGTCCACCTCGATTCCCTGTTTTGCGTCCTGGGGCTTGAAAACGGCCATTAGTCCGCAAGTGCAAAGATCTTCGTTCATCCTCAATTCATCAACCCACGACCGACACTCGGGGCAGTGCTGTCCATACACCGTCAGCGCCTCCCGCAGTCGGTCTCGGTCGGCCTCCGCCCGCCGCGCACGATCAAACTGACCGTAGGTTTCCGCTTGTGCGAGGTCGCTGTTTTTCTGTGCAGCCGCAAGTTCGCGCTCCAGCCCCTCGACCCTAGCGACCTTGACGCTCATCTGGTCGGTTCGGGCCTGTAGCTCCACTAATAGCTCTTTGATTCGTAATTCTGTTTGGGTCATTTCCAAAATCCCTCCTTCGTCAATGCTTCAGGTTTAATTTTCACGTGATGTTTTCTTTTATAACATGTTGGAAGTTCTTGTATTTCTATGTGATTGTATGGTGGTCTTAAGTTTATGGGAATCAATTGGTAGGTTTCAAATGTAGCACCTTCTCGACACCAACACCCGACCGGATTAGAGCTATTACCGTCATGATTATAGAAATCATCTACACATTCTGCACAGTATTTCAAATCTAATAAGATTTGATCATCATTTACAGGTTCCATCTTTTTCCTCCTTTAGCTGCTAGGACATCTCCAAGTTCTCTCATTAAAGAACTTTCGTCCCATTTAAGTTCAGTCCCATCAAGTGCGTTTGATACGATTGCACGTTTCTGCTCGACTAGTCCACTAAAGAACTCATCAATTGTACCGACTGCAATCATATAAGTACCAGAAACTTTATCAGCTTCTTGACCTATACGAATAAATCGACACTCTGCTTGTTCTTCGTTGGCTGGATTCCATTGCCGTTCTAAGATGATACAATCTGAACAGCACTGAAGGTTCAGACCTTCCCCGCTTGCCAGTGTTGACGCTACCAGAATTCTATATTCAGGTAGATGAAACTTCTCGACAACCCCATTCCTTTTCTCAGAACTTAGATCAGCAGTCAATGATAGGACTTCAGCACCAAATTCAGATGCCCCGTCAATTTTCAGTCCAGACAATTTAGATAAAATTGCAACTCCGACATCTTTATGATGAACAAAAATGACTATTTTTCTGTCTGTTTCTAGAATAAATTCCTCGACAAAATTAACGCAAGGATCAATCTTAGCAATCCCTGTAAGATGTCGCATTTTATTTAGGTAGGAAAGAATGTTCGATTCACGAACGAAGCCAGAGTCTCCAAATGAATTATTGTGATAGTCAATAAATTCCTTAAGTGTTTTCTTATATGCGTCTTCTACCTCATGACCAAGATCAGAGAATCTAAAATCTCTGGTGATCTGAGGAAGATCAGGTAAAACCTCTTCTCTTGTCCTTCTAATGATGAAGTCTTTTGTAAATTCCTTGAATTTATTAGGAAACCTCAAACCACCACGTTTCATCTTGTAACCGTCCCAATACGAATCAACCCAGTCCCAATCAAACATTCGTTGTGATGGGAATTTTTCTGGTTGTAAGATATTCAATATTGGAAAGTACTCTCCCGCATGATTCTTAATAGGAGTACCTGAGAGTCCAACAATGTATTCCATACCTTGACACAGATGCCGCACCTGTCTTGTTCGTGCAGAGTCAGCATTCTTGATGTGTTGAACTTCATCAATCAAAACAGTTTTAATCCCCAGATTCATGAGAACATGATTATTATTATCATCACGTTCTAATCGACGGAGTATGTCCATTGATGCTATGTAAACTTTTAGTCCTGGCAAGACAGTATCACCGGAACCATCAATTATTTGTGGCATAAATTCTATACCACACCATCGAACAATCTCCTTCATCCATTGAATTTTGAGACCCGATTTGCAGAGAATTAAGGTGGGACAAAGCTCTGGGTGTTTCTTGAGGAATATGAGGAATTGAATAGTCTTACCCAATCCCATCTGATCGGCAATCAAACCACGACCATTACAATTCTCAAGGAATTTAGCACCCTCAAGTTGAAATTTATAGGGTCGTTTACCATCTGACGATATTGTATCATAATCAGATGATTTTAGGTCTGCAATACAAACTGAGTGACCGCAAGAATACTTGAGGATAGTCATTCCTGCTATTCGTAGCTCTTTATCTACTAGAGCTACTTTATTGCAAATTTTACATCTATTCTTTATGACCACTCGATAGCACCTCTGCAACATCATCCATTATTACTGTCAAATGACCATTTAACTGACCGGCACCTGCTAAAAGAGCCGCAGAATACATTTTCCAGTCTCTGATATGAAATATTAGCTCCCCATTCAAAGCAGTTGAAGTCGGCGAATCGCCCATGTAAATCTTAGTATGTACGATGGTACCAGTACACTTATTCTTCATGATGAGGTAATTCATTTTCTATTTCCTTTCTCTTCATCCTAGTCTCCCATTTTGTTAGATAGATTAGGGCTATCAGGCAAGCAATTGAAACGGCACCTAAGAATAATTCTGACATTTTGTCTCCAAATACGAGAAAATGTAATCAATAACTGAAGTGTAAAACACACCGTTAATTATTCCCGATGTTTCAGAACTTACTCGCTTTAACTTGCTAGTAATTTCATGTGTGGGAACACCATTTTGCAATGCAATTGATGTTAAGATACCAATCGTGTCGTACAAGACACGAGATGAAGAACCTACTTTCGAGAGTTTAATGAATAACTCTCCTGGAGTCCCATCCTCATAGAATCCAATTGTGATGTATCCCTTCTGATTACCAAGTTTGAATCGGTGTGTCAAACTTTTTCTCTCTAGTGGAAGGTATTTTCTTGTCATTTCATTAGTCTCCCTAGTTGTATAACTATTAGTTGATTTACTTCGTTTATCTTAGTTACTATACTCGCAAAGTCCAAAGCAGGGTAAACTTCAGACTTATATAGTTTTACAACTGTACCTTTTATCGGGTATCCGAGATAAGGAAACATGACTTTATCTCCAGCTTGAATGTTTGTCATTTTTTACCTTCCTTAGAATTAACAAGTTTTTCCGCCATTTCCCGTGGAATACCCTGTTTAACGAAGGATTCAATTGCTCGTTGTATTTTAGTTTGTCTTATTTTATCTTCGTCCTTTGGCTTCTTATCCTTTTTCTGCTCTCTTCTCCAGTCTTCAATTTCCTCTGGAGTCATTTTAGAAAATTCTTCCATCTCCCGCTGACCTCGAACGTGTCGACTCGTGGCAATTTTAATGCGGAAGGACTGGATCTTCTTTTCCATATCTGTAATGTGCGCTGAGATTTGTTCTCTCCAATCCGGTTTATCACACATTAACTTTACCACAGATTCGTGTTCGATAGCAATTTCAACCTCTTCTCTTGCAGTGAGAGGTCGTTGATTATTCACTATTTCCTTAAGTGCTTCTTTACGACAGCACTCATTCGTGCAGTCGGGACAAATCCCGGTAAATGACCCGTGACCCTCATGATCAAGGATTGGGTGAATACACTCATGTTTGTGATGATAGATCTTACCACAGGATTTGCACTTGTGACCGGAGCAGTGCTGAGGTCGTCTGATGCTACATGTAATACAGATCTGACTGTGACAAGCAGATCCAAAATGTTTGAAGGGTTTGCCACATGATTCGCATATGTGACTAGGACAAGTTTGTTCCATTTTATTCTCCTACTTACTGTCGGAGTTTATTTATGTAGTTACTTAGATCTTCTAGTAGTGCTATGCTATAAACCTCTTCTATTATTAGCAAGACAGGTAGTGCAATAGCTGCTATCAATCCAAGTACTACAAAAAGCATTACAAGGGAGTCAATTGTCATGTTATTCTCCACTATCTTCCAGACAATTAAACAAAAGTGCATCAGATTCAGATGCAGATTGGGCATTCTCTTCGGCCATTTTCTCGAATATTGACTTCTCCGCTCTGCACATTTGAAGGTGACTGGTCAGTTCATCAACTTCTTTCTCAAGAAGCCAATTCCTATGTTTAGTTGATTGTAGTTCTAGATCTGGTACCACT
>Ga0307380_10008954_pt1 | contig 12756 bp, 8 predicted proteins | sample UN3MG_FD_202239 | JGI IMG/M metagenome (GOLD analysis project Ga0307380, IMG submission 202239) | Soil microbial communities from Risofladan, Vaasa, Finland - UN-3 | ecosystem: Environmental > Terrestrial > Soil > Coastal area > Acid sulfate soil | place: Finland: Risofladan, Vaasa | collected... | reverse complement strand
CTGGCCGGCGGAAATGTTGCCTTGTCGGTGACAATGACTTCCTGCTCGACAATAGTCTCGCCGCTCATGACGCCTTTTTTAATGGACAAGCTGGCCGGCCAGTTCATCGAAATAAATTTCCTGGCAATGATGTTCGGAATCATAAATATGATTATTGTCCCGATTGTCGCCGGCCTGATCGCAAATCGCATCCTGTACAGCCGGCACAAGATCTTCAGCAGGGGCGGTGTATTGGCCCTGATCGGGGCGGCCTGTGTCCTGCTGGCTGCAGGAATAGGTTTCCTGGCGCCCTCGGCTGTTTACACTTATGGCGATGCTTCCCTGGCGAAAGACGGTTTCGTCGTCGGGCTCTTGCTGATCGGCGTGGTCGCACTGGCAAAACTTGTAATCAGTGTCTGGTTGAAGGGACCCGAAAACTGGATGAACAAGGCTCTGCCTATTGTATCCATGGTGGGGATTTGCTTCATCATCGCCATCATTACAGCCCGCTCAGCGGAGAAGCTTATATCGGTCGGGCCCTATTTGATCGCTGCGGCGATTATCCACAATTTCGTCGGCTACATTCTGGGCTACTGGGCTGCCCGTGCGGCACGTCTGGATGAGAGTTCATGCCGGACGGTGGCATTTGAGGTCGGCATGCAGAACGGCGGGATGGCCTCGGGCCTTGCCATGAACGTACTCAAAAGCGCGCCGGCAGCCCTGGCGCCCGCTATATTCGGTCCCTGGATGAACGTCTCCGGCTCGGTCCTGGCCACCTGGTGGCATCGAAAACCGGTGGGCCACACGAAAACACAAACCAAAGACGATCAGGGACCGACGAAATAGAGCCAGTCGTGGCCGGGTTGTATCGGCAGCTTGTTGAATTTACCCATCAGGTAGGCTATAACATGTCCGGACTCCGGCTGATGTAAGTTAAAGTTCATATTCGATAGAGGAGGACACTTTATCATTATGCTGGTTAGAGGGCGAACTGATAATATATTCGGGAGATAATAGATTGTGATTAGAAATGCTGTACTTTGTGTGATGTTGATTTGGATTCTTGCATCCGGCCTCGTGGCACAGAATCAACGGCGGCCGTGGCGAAGCTCGACTCGCCCGCCGGAGTCAAATGACCGGGGGCTCAGGGAACTTACTGACGAGGAGATTCCGCCGAACCTGAACTTTTACGCAATGGATCCGTTGTACAATCCGGATGTGGTATTGGGCTGGGCCGAAGAGCGGATCGAAGAGAAACTCGACCGCGGCTTACTGGCATTGTCGATGGAAGGCGGAAAGGTTTACCTAAGCTGGCGAATGCTAAAGACGGATCCCGCAAACATCGCTTTTAATATTTATCGCTCGATCGCCAATGGCGATGCGATTAAGCTCAATACCGGACCGATCAAGGCAACGACGGACTTTATTGATACCAATCCGCCGCTGGAACGTGAGAACGCCTGGTTTATCAAACCGGTGTTGGATGGCCGGGAGCAGGCGGTTTCCAAGCGGGCCGAACTTCCGGCGAATCCGCCGGCACAGCAGTACAAGTCGATCAAGCTGAAAGATGATGTTCGAGGAGTTTCCATTGTCGGCAGAATCGGCCCGAATCGTGGCACTTACAAGTATGATGGCTATGACGGCCGGACTATGTCGGGCACGGCGGCAGGTTCTATCTGGGTGACATCGATCCGAACTGCCCGGGGATGGAATGTGCTGGCGGAAGACATTTCTATACGGCTGGCGGCCAGAAACTGGACGGCCCGGTCCCGCCCCAGGATTTCCTCGTCTGGTGGGATGCCGATCTTCTGCGGGAGATCTGCAGTCGAAGAAGAATTTATAAATGGAAGGGTGGAGTGCTGAGTGACATCCCGGGCAGTGTGCAGCAAATAACCGACATTCTCGGCGACTGGCGAGAGGAGATTGTTACATATACCAGCGGCGAGTTACGTATCTACAGCACAATCATTCCTGCCTCAGACCGGCGCGCCTGTTTAATGCAGGACCCGCTCTACCGCAACGATGTTACTCACCGGTCGATGGGGTACTCTCATTACCCCATGACCAGCTATAATCTCGGTGTCAGCTCAGGCGGCTCGGCCAAAGCCGCGCTCGCTATTGGAAAGGTTAAGGAAACGTATGCACGGTAATGACAGACAGCAAACAATTCAGGGTGAACTAATGAAACCATTTTTTACTTGTAAAGTTTTTCTCATTGGTATTCTGCTTTTTCTATTAAATTTTGCGCGAGCGGAAAACTGGTCCGGTTGGCGAGGCCCGCGCAGTGACGGCACCTGTATCGAGCAAGATGTTCCCACCAATTGGGATCCTGCGGGCGCTCTTTGGAAAACCGAACTTCCCGGTAAGGGACATGCTTCAGCGATTGTTTGGGGCGATCGTGTGTTTACGGTTACCGGCATGACTGAAACGCAGGAACGCATCCTCCTGTGTATCGACCGCACCAGCGGAAAGTTCCTTTGGCAGCAGACCGTCGTGCAGGGGCCTTTAGAAAAAATCAATAAGGAAAACAGCTATGCTTCCAGCACGCCGGCCACCGATGGGCAGCGAGTCTATGTCACCTTTCGGGTCGGCGACGACATCGTTGTGGCAGCGCATGACCTGGCCAGCGGCAAGCAGCTCTGGCTGGTCCGGCCGGGAACACATGTCGGCGAATGGGGATTCAGCAATGAGCCCGTGCTGTACAAAGACAAGGTTATCATCGACGGCGACAGTAAAGGCGATTCCTTCCTGATCGCCCTGAGCCGCTCTGACGGCAAGACGCTCTGGCGCAAAAATCGCACTAACAAGGGGATCAGCTATAGCGCCCCGTTCATCCGAGAGATGGCCGGGCGTACTCAGTTGATTCAGTGCGGCGACCGCTGCGTAGCCGGTTTCGACCCTGACACCGGTGAGCAGTTCTGGATGGTTGACGGTCCCTCGCAGGAGTTCGTCGCCACGCCGGTCTACAGCGAAAAGGCTGGACTGGTTTTCATCAGCAGCTGCTGGCCCAAACGGGTCCTGCTCGCGATACGCCCCGATGGCAGGGGTAATGTTACGGAGACCCACATCGCCTGGTCTGACACAAAGGGAGCCCCCTACGTTCCTTCTATGATCGTTGCGGGGGATTTCATGCTCAGCGTCAACAGAGGCGGCACGGTTTTCTGCTACGAGGCCGCCACCGGTGAGGTGCTCTGGCAACAGAAGCTGGGCCGACATCACGCTTCCCCGGTTCTGGTGGGTGGACGGGTCTTCTTCATTAACGACAACGGCCAGGTGAACGTGATCAAACCCGGCAGCAAGTTCGAGTGCGTTGCGACGTATGAGTTGGGTGAATCGTGCTATGCCTCACCGGCGATCAGTGACGGCCGGATTTACTTGCGCGGCTTCAAACACCTGTTCTGTATTGGCAGCCGTTAAGTAAGCATGAATTCCAGAAAAGGAAATACCGATGACTAAATCACTTTATAAAACAATGACAGCTTTGACCATTACGGTGATTCTTTTTTTTACAGGCTCTGTGCAGGCACAGCGGCAGATGGAGAAACTGGGACGCGGCATGGTGGCGATAAATCAGGGCGGCGGAAAGGTATACGTCGGATGGCGTATGCTGGGAACCGATCCGGACGATATCGCTTTCAACCTTTACCGATCTACCGGCGGGGGACGGGCGGTGAAGCTCAGCGACCGGCCTATAATACAAAGCACAAACTATGTTGATACCAGCGTTGATTTAAGCCGCTCAAATTCTTATTTCGTCAAACCCGTGCTGGAGAACCGAGAACAGCAGGCATGTACTGCTTTTACGCTGGGCGGCAACGCTCCTGTGCAGCCATATATCTCAATACCGCTCCAGACTCCCGAGGATTGTACCCCGAACGATGCCTCGGTAGGCGATCTGGACGGTGACGGTGAGTATGAGATCGTATTACACCAGTCGCCGAGAGGCCACGATAATTCGCAAAGCGGGACAACGGGTGAGCCCATATTCGAAGCTTACAAGCTGGACGGCACTTTTATGTGGAGAATTAATTTAGGAAAGAACATCCGTGAAGGCGCTCACTATACTCAATTTATGGTCTACGATCTGGATGGTGACGGCAAAGCCGAGTTTGCATGTAAAACAGCGGACGGGACGATCGACGGAAAAGGTCAAGTCATTGGCGACGCCAACGCGGATTACCGCAATTCGAGGGGCTATATTCTCGAAGGGCTGGAGTTTCTTACCATATTCGACGGCCTGACCGGTGCCGCACTTGTTACGACCGATTATATCCCTCCCCGGCATTCGGAGACACTCAATCCGACGCCCCAGCAGATCAAGGACATATGGGGCGACGATTACGGCAATAGGGTAGACCGCTTTCTGGCGTGCATCGCGTATCTTGACGGCGAAAGGCCGAGTTTGGTAATGTGCCGTGGTTATTATACACGTGCTGTGCTGGCGGCATGGAATTTCAGAGACGGCAGGCTCACACACGTATGGACCTTTGACAGCGACGACGGCACCGAAGGCAATAGAGACTATAAAGGGCAGGGCAATCACAATCTCAGCGTCGGTGATGTCGACGGCGACGGCAAAGATGAAATTGTCTATGGGGCATGTGCTATCGATCATGACGGGAAGGGGCTTTATACGACAGGTTTGGGGCACGGAGACGCAATGCATCTGTCCGATATCGATCCGGACAGGCCGGGACTGGAAGTTTGGGCCATTCATGAAAGGCCCAGTCACCCGTACGGCGAAAATCTTCGTGACGCCGCAACGGGAAAGGTGATATGGGGGCAGCAATTGAAGGACCCGGGAAGAGGCGTGTCTCTGGATATCGATCCCCGTCATCGAGGATATGAGTGCTGGGCCAACAGCTCGGACGGCCTGTATAACTGCAAAGGCGAGAAGATTTCCGATGCCAAACCCCGGTCATGCAATATGGGGATATGGTGGGACGGCGATGTAGTTCGCGAAATCCTTGACGGCACCAGGATTGACAAGTGGGATTATATCAACGGCACGACAAAAAGATTGCTTTCAGGCGAAGATTACGATTGCGTCAGAAATAACGGGACAAAATCCAATCCCTGTCTCCATGCCGATATTTTGGGCGACTGGAGAGAAGAAGTAATCTGGCGAACGAGCGATAATAAAGAGCTGCGTATATTTACGACGACAATACTTGCCGACCGCCGGTTCTATACCTTGATACATGATCCTGTGTACAGGCTGAGCGTGGCCTGGCAGAATGTAGCGTATAATCAGCCGACTCAGCCCGGTTTTTATTTCGGCGAAGGTATGGCGGCGGCACCTCGTCCGAATATAATATTGGTCGGTATTGATGATTAGTTACTTCTTTGATAATTACATATTCGACTTGACTGGCATTTATGTAAGTGTCTTTTGGTAAGAATATATGAAACTTGTCATTCTGTTAGGCGCTCTAAAACATTTTGAAACCGTGTTATCGGCAAAGATAGTTTGTGCCGGGAATAAATAACGCCGACGGTTCGGCAATACTATTGGAGAAAGAAAGTCATGAATCGCAAAAGATTACAATTATTATTACTTCTGTGTCTTGGCGCACTGCTCGGCGTCACTTCATCTTCCATATGTGCCGGCGGCGATTCGCCGGTCAGGATTTGGGAGCAGGACATCGTAATTCCCACTTACATGGTCGGAGCTCCCGAGCCCAATCCCATGTTCTATTTCGGACGGGCCTCCCAGGGGGCCGAGGGAAGGATCTATCCCTATCCTCTTTATGACAAGCTTACCGGCAATAAGAAAGACAAGACCTACAAAATGGTCTACCTGGAGAACGAGTACGTGAGGATCGGCGTTCTGCCGGAGATAGGCGGCCGCATCTTCGAGGGCGTCGACAAAACCAATGGTTACGATTTCTTTTATCGCCAGCACGTCATCAAGCCTTCGCTGATTGGCCTGATCGGCGCCTGGATTTCCGGCGGCGTCGAGTGGAACATCCCACATCACCACCGCGCCAGCACGTTTATCCCGGTACAGTATCTTCTTGAAGAGAATAAGGACGGCAGCAAAACCGTATGGGTGGGTGAGCTTGAAGTGCGTCACCGCATGAGGTGGGCCGTCGGCTATACGCTCAGGCCGGGCAGGTCCTACCTGGAGACTTCCCTGCGGATCCTGAATCGTACGCCCGTGGTGAATAGCATCCTGTGTTTCGCCAACGTGGCGGTTCACACAAACGAGAACTATCAGGTCATCTTTCCTCCCAGCACGCAGCATGCCACCCACCATTCGAAGCGGCAGTTTACGACCTGGCCGATAGCGACCACGAGATACGGCGGGGGCAACTTCAGCGACGGTGTGGACGTGAGCTGGTACAAAAACCATATCTCCTCGAACTCGATGTTCGCCTGGAACTACGAGGAAGATTTTTTCGCCGGCTATGATCACGGCAAAAAGGCGGGGACTATGAGCGTCGCCGACCACCATATCGTGCCGGGCAAAAAACTCTGGACATGGGGCAACGGCCCGATCGGCCGGATGTGGGAGGGCATCCTTACCGATGAGGACGGCCCCTACATCGAACTGATGGTCGGCGCCTACTCTGACAACCAGCCGGACTATAGCTGGATGCAGCCCTACGAAGTCAAATCGTTCAAGCAATACTGGTATCCATTCCGTGACATCGGCGGCGTGAAGAACGCCAACCTCGACGCAGCCGTGAACCTCGACGTGGTCGAAGGCCGAACCGCCAATGTGGGATTCTATACTACTTCGGCCCATAAGGCGGCTACCGTTGTGCTGAAGGCGGCAGATAAAGTTCTGCTCCGGGAAAAAGTGGCCATTAATCCCGGCACGCCTTACCTGAAGCAGGTTTCAATCCCGGCAGGCATGGATGAACATTATCTCCATGCATCGATCTCTGTGGGCGGCAAGGAGCTGATCGCTTACAAGCCGATAAGGCTGGAGCCTGAACAGATGCCGGAACCGGTGAAAGCGCCGCCGTCACCGGACCAAATCAAGACCAATGAAGAATTGTATCTTACCGGCCTGCGGATCGAGCAGTTCCACAACCCGGCCCTCGATCCGGACCCATACTGGCAGGAGGCCCTTCGCCGCGATCCGGGCGATGTACGGGTGAACACCGCCCTCGGCATCAACTACCTAAAGCGGGCACGGTTCGAAGAAGCCGAGACTCTTTTCCGCAAGGCGCTTGAGCGGCTCACGGCAAAATACACAAGCCCTAAAAACGGCGAGCCGTTTTACTATCTCGGGGTGGCTTTGAAAGCGCAGGGCAGGGACAAAGAGGCCTTAGACAATTTCTATAAGGCCACCTGGAGCGCGGCATGGCGGGCAGCGGGATATTATTCGCTGGCCGAAATCGCCTGCAGGCGGGGTGACATGGTCGCGGCTCTCGATTTTGTGGACAGCTCGCTCGAAGCCAATGCGCTGAACATCAGGGCGCTGAATCTGAAAGCCGCCGTGCTGCGCCACATGGGACAGGTGGACGATGCTCTAAAGATATTGGCATCAGCCCATCAAATGGCCGATCCTCTCGATGTTCGCATTATGGCCGAACGATGGCTGGCGACGAAGAGTCCCAAGATTGCAAAGGCTCTGGTTACTATAATGAATGAACATCCCGCGACGGCTCAGGAGACGGCCGCGGAATACTTCGACGCCGGTCTATGGCAGGACGGCGCCGAAGTGCTTTCACAAATGATTAAAGCGACTCCGGACAAATCCGAAATCTCGCCTATGGTCTATTACTATCTGGGCTATTTCGCTCGGAAAACGGGGCAGGCACAGAAGGCTTCCGAATACTATAGCCTTGCCGTGAAAATATCGCCGGACTATGTTTTTCCATTCCAGTATGAAATCATAGCAATCCTGCGGGAAGCGATGAAAGCAAGGCCGAATGATGCGCAGGCGCCTTACTATCTCGGGAACTTACTTTTCGACTGGCAGCCCGAAGAGGCGGTGAAGCTGTGGGAGAAGTCCGTTTCGCTCGGCGCTTCGTTCCCGATTGTGTACCGCAACCTGGCAATCGCTTACTCACACCAGGAGGAAGGCATCGCTCTCGACAAAGCCATTGCGAGCCTGGAGAAAGCTGTCGAGCTCGACGGCAAGTACGCGATCCATTTCTTCGAGCTTGACCAGCTCTACGAAGCGGCCGGAACTGCTCCGGAAAAGCGTCTGGCGATCCTCGAAAAGCATCACAAGACTGTCACCGAGCGGGATGACTCGCTGTCTCGAGAAATCTCACTTAAAGTGAACGTGGAAAAATACGACGAAGCTATCGAACTGATGCAGGGACGGATATTCTATATCTGGGAAGGTGGAGCCCGGTTCAATATAAACGGCTGCTGGACGGACGCTCATTTGTTTCGGGGTCACAGGCACTTCGCGGCCGGTCGGTACAAAGAAGCTCTTGCCGATTATCAAGCATCTATGGAGTTTCCTGAAAACTTTCAGGCTTTGGAATCCAGAAGCGGCGGCCGGAATGCAGAGGTTGCATACTGGATTGGAACAGCCTATGAAGCGCTCGGCGATAAGCAGCAGGCCGGGAAGTTCTGGACAGAATCGTCGTCGGCCGGACGGTCGCGAGGCGGCCGAAGCACCCAGCGCTACTACAAGGCGCTTTCGCTCCGGAAACTCGGCCAGAACGAAAATGTAGAAGAAATTTTCCAGGACCTCGTTAAATCCGGAAACGAGGCGCTCCAGCAGACTTCTTCGCAGATCGATTTCTTCGCCAAGTTCGGCGAGCAGCAATCCCGGCGAACCAGGCTGGCTGATGCTCACTACATGGCCGGACTCGGTTATCTCGGACTCAATGAAAAGGACAAGGCCCGGCAGGAATTTAATCAGGCTCTTGAGGCCGGCCCCGACCATCTGGGCGCTAAAACAATGCTTGCTCAATTGGACTGATCCGAATGAGGTGAGCGGGAAATGTAACGTGTCGCAGGTATGAATTCGAATAAGGAGACGAGTTATGACATCAAACGAGATTACCAGAGAATCTGAACGTACACAAATAAGGCCCGACCGGCGTGCTTTTGGCAAGGCTGTTTTGGCGGGTATTCTGGCCGGCCCTGCCGCCTTGACGTCTATTGCGCAAGCGGCTAATGAGCAGCGCCCATCAAGTCGTTCCGGAGCAGGAGATCGGGGCATGAAGCTGGCGCTGATGCTCGGCCCGGAAAATCAAGAAAATTGGGTGCTGGCGCGTCAGATCGGCGTTAATCACGCTATTGTGCCTTTGAGCGGAGAGTTGGAAATGGTTAATCGGGACAGGTACCTCGATACGCTGACTAAGATCAAAGCGACCTATGAGGCATCGGGGCTTACAATCGCAGGAGTGGAAAGTCACCCGGTCGCCGCAGAGAAAATCAAGCTGGGACTGCCCGGCCGGGACGAGGAAATCGCCAACTACTGTGCCGTGATCGAGGCCCTGGGCAAAGTCGGGATTCCAATGTGCTGCTACAACTTCATGGCCGGCATCGGTTGGTATCGCACCAAAGTCGATATCCCCGAACGCGGCGGCGCACTGGCAAGTGAATTCGATAACAGGATCGCCGAAGAGCAGGGACTCAGCCAGTGGGGAAGGATCAGCGAAGAAAAAATCTGGGACAATCTGACCTACTTCCTCAAACGAATCATCCCCGTCGCGGAGAAGGCGGGCGTGAAAATGGCGCTGCATCCGGATGATCCGCCACTCTCGCCGCTTCGCGGTATCGGGCGCATCCTGATCAGTGCCGAGGCCTTCCGAAGGGTCCTTCGTATCGTGCCGAGCCCGGTAAACGGCATCGCTTTCTGCCAGGCCAACTTCCAGCTAATGGGCGAAGATATTAAATCGCTGGTCAGAGAGTTCAGCGGGCAAGGCAAGATTTTCTTCGTCCATCTTCGAGATGTCATAGGAACCCGCGAGCGTTTCCGCGAGACGTTCCACGATAACGGCCCGACCGACATGCCTGAAATGCTCAAGCTCTATCACGAAGTCGGTTTCCGCGGGCCAATTCGTCCAGACCATGCACCCACTCTGGCGGACGAGAGCAACCAGCGCCCGGGCTATGCCATGCAGGGCAAAGTCTTCGCGATCGGCTACATCAAAGGCATCGCACAGGCGTTGAACATACCGGTAATGTGAATCCGTAATAATCTTTATTCGGTGTTTGATTGCCGGTGCCGGTTGGAATGAGGAAAGAAAATACAATGAATTCCAAATACTATATGTCACGCCGTCAATTCTTGCAGTATACCGGAGTGAGTCTTGCCGCCGGTTCTGTCTTCGCACGTTCGGAATCGGCTATTGCGGCCTCAGCAACAATACCTATCATTGACACCCACACACACTTTTACGATCCGACGCGGCCGCAGGGCGTGCCGTGGCCGCCCAGAACAGATCCATTATACAAGCCGTATCTGCCGGAGCACTTCCGGACCCTGACGGAAAAGCATGGTGTCGTCGGCACCGTTGTGGTCGAGGCCAGTGGTTGGATCCAGGACAATCAATGGATACTCGATCTTGCGAAGGAGAATCCGGTGATTGTCGGTTTCATCGGCAACCTCGAACTCGGCAAGCCAGAATTTGCCGGCTATCTAAAACACTTCAGCGCAAATCCGATCTTTCGGGGACTGCGGCTGAACGGACGCATCGTGGCGAGAAACCTGGGCTACAAAGCGTTCGAGGATGATTTGCGCCGCCTGGCCGACCGGCAGCTCACCCTCGATCTGCTTGGAGGAGCCCAGATGCTGCCGGATGTCGAGCGTGTGGCGAAACTCGCGCCGGGTCTGCGTATTGTCATCGATCATCTGCCGTTCAGGAATTGGGATGGTGATGTAACAGAGGCCAGGCGTGCGCTGACCAAGGTTGCCAAGCTGCCAAATGTGTACGCGAAGATTTCTGATGTCGTGCGTCGTGCAGACGGACGCATCATCGAAGAGCCGGAGTTTTATCGTCCTGTGCTGAATGTTCTCTTGGAATTATTCGGCCCCGACCGGGCGATGTTCGGCAGTAATTGGCCGGTGTGTGAGCGGGTTGCGCCCTATGCGAGCGTAGTTAAAGTTGTCGCCGAATATTTCAGCACGAAAAAACAATCGGACGCGGAGAAATTTTTCAGGACAAACTCCCAGGCCGCCTACCAATGGAAACCACGCGGTAAGGTGCCGTCATAATTCTCGTAACAAAAGAATTTTGGAAGTTCGTGTCCTATCAGCTCCTGGAAAACAAGCCCCGTTTCGGCCTGTCACTTGTCATCCCGAATAAATAGCCTTGCTTCCTGACCAGAGTCAGGGGACTTTTTCAACAGCCCCACTGTCCCTAGTTTTTCCCCATTTTTTTAGCAGTTTTAGGCCTTAAATGTGGCGAATCAATATATACACAATGTTATTCTTATCCTCTATAAAAATAGTGTAAAAGTCTATCTCCTTAGAACCAATTGAACCTCTCAGCGTGCGACCGGACTCGATAGAATCTTGATCACAAAGGCATATTCCAAGTTTCTCCTGCCAGCGAAATGGACGACTAAAATAAAATGATAAGGTCATGTTTGCTTCAGTCAGAGCTTTCATAAGACTTGCATCATTAAAAACACCTGCATCATATGTTTCCAACTCTGCAGTGGAATCACCAAACTTCTCAAGGATGTATTCAATGCCTTCAGAATCCGTCTGAAATCTTACAAAGATCGCCGGGTCATTACTTGAGTAATAAATGGCACGGAGACCGGTTTCTGATGATCAAGCAGAGCTATGACGCAAAGGTTCAGTTGATTTTCGTGCATAACTGGTTCGAGGAATTAAAACGGCTTGCTCCACCAGGAAAGAACCAATGATGCTTTAAGCTGTTCCTGTTGATTGAAAGTCAAGAGCAACAAGCTCCGGAGGAAATTGTTTTTTTCAATGGTATTGACGCAGCATATTTAAAAGGGTAAAATCCTCAGAACGTGTGTGAGAACTTTTTAATTCTCACTTTTGTCATGCTGAGCGAAGCGAAGCATCTGGGATTAGAACTGACAAATGAGATTCTTCACTTCGCTGCGCTACGTTCAGAATGACAACATGCGCTTCTCACACATGTTCTGATGTTAAATTAGTCGTGTTCCGCAATCTTGAGGATCGAGGAGCAATCAGCCGGCCGGGCTTGGTTTTGCCCGAGATGGCAGGTTTTAATAAATACAACTAACCAGATGAATTAGGAGACTTCTCATGCTAAAGAAAAAGCTTGTCCCGAGCAAAGTCGAGGGATCGAACCTTACACGGCGTGCGTTTTTGAAACGTACGGCAGCTTTGGCGGCGGTGCCTTGCATCGTTCCCGCCTCAGTATTCGGTCGCAACGGCGCCGTGCCGCCCAGCGAGCGAATCGTGCTCGGCGGTATCGGTATCGGCAGACGCGGCTCGCACGACCTGAGCTGGATGCTGCCGGAGTCGGACGTGCAATTTGTTGCAACTTGTGACCCACAGAGGTCTCGTGCCGAGTCTGTTAAGCAGATTGTGGACACTCGTTACGGCAACAAGGACTGCGTCATATACCAAGATACGCGCCAGTTTCTGGCCGAGCGTACGGACATTGACGCGCTGCTGGTCACAACCGGCGACCGGCTGCACGCCCTGGCTTCCATTATGGCGATGCGGGCGGGCAAGGACGTCTATTCCGAAAAGCCTTCGTGCATGACTATCGCCGAAGGCCAGGGGGTGGTGAATACCGCAAAACGCTATCGCCGCATTTATCAAACCGGCACGCAGCGGCTCAGCGAGGGGAACTTTACGTTCTGCAACGAAATGCTCCGCACCGGCCGGCTCGGCGAGGTCCA
>Ga0307380_10008953_pt1 | contig 12756 bp, 6 predicted proteins | sample UN3MG_FD_202239 | JGI IMG/M metagenome (GOLD analysis project Ga0307380, IMG submission 202239) | Soil microbial communities from Risofladan, Vaasa, Finland - UN-3 | ecosystem: Environmental > Terrestrial > Soil > Coastal area > Acid sulfate soil | place: Finland: Risofladan, Vaasa | collected... | reverse complement strand
GAATTAAAATCCGCAGTACATAAAAAATCTTAAAAAAATAAACCAAGACTCAGGAAGGGTCGATATAATAATAGCTGTCAGGCTGTAAATTATCTTGCATTTTTTCCTGTAAGAATGCACTTTTAAACATGGTTGTGTTTTTTATTAAAGGCAAATCATCTTTTATCGGGAATTATCGACATGGTCGTTGTCGGTGAACTTGAAGGATTAGTCAACAATCATAATCTGCTTATTTCGCGCGGCTCGATAGTTGAGGCGGGCAAGATAAAGAATCTTATTCTGGGCTATCTCTCGCAAAAAGATACGGTAAACCGTCTCTACAAGCCTCTCAGAGCCAAGTTCGAGGAGTTTATTTTTTGCGCCGAAACCAATTTTAACAGATTCCGGGAGATTATCAATTACAAGCAGCTAACTCAGATGGAATATTTTTACCCTGAGTATTTCATGGAGTTCGGCAAAGATATTAAAAACTCCGGCGAGAAAATGATTCAGTCCGGGAACCAGCTTTATGCCGGTCTGCTTTTAGCCTCAACATTCCAGGTCGAAAGGCAAAATCTGTTAAAATATATCGAGCATTTTGTAATGAAAAAAAACTATCTCGATCTTGAGCGGATGTTCGAGCGTTTGGCTGAAACGCGGCAGATGATTTTGAATTTCGATGCTGAAGCAGGGAAGACTGTGGATGTGCCGCTTATTTCCGATGAAGAGGTGAGTCAGAAGATCGGTAAGCTGATTTTCGAAGCTTATTCAGAGGAGACCAAAAACCTGGAAACCCAGGGAAGCGAATACAGTTCTGTGAAAAATGCCTATAAGCTGGCCAATATTCTAAGCTTTTATTTGCCTGAGCTGGGTTTGATTACAGACAGCAGCCTGGTCTCGACCGGAACTATTTATTTTAAGGAGATTGCCCGCCGGGTGGATATCGATAACACCGCCGAGCTTATCCGGTTCCTGGAACATTTCAAGCAGAATCCCGCCACCAAACGCTTCGCCAGCGAAAACCCCGGAATGTTCCAGAATTACATTGACAGTCCGGATGTGCGTGATGTCCTGTGTGAGCTGGTGCGCAAACTGCTCGGGAAAACCAAGTTCGATGAAACCAATCGCCTGGCTGACAGCCTCGAGGGGATTATTTCTTTCAGCCCGGTTTTCAAAGACCATCTCACCACCCTGAAAGAAAACCGTTTTTTCGTTCAGGCGATTGAAATGGCTGAAAGGCTGCATCTCAAGGAAGAAATCACCGATGATCTCAAGCTCGAGGCATTTCGCAAGCTGTTGGAAGATTTCGGGAATAATCCGGTAAAATCCGCTCTTCAGCGCCTGAGAAAGTTTTGCGCCAAGTATAAAATCAGCGCTCAGAACTATCCCGAAATAACCAATGATGTGCTCGACCGGCTCGAATTTATAGAAAAGATAAATCCGGAGATTTCTAAGGCACTCGATGATCTATATGCAGTTCTCCAGCTTGAAAGAAGAGTTTCAAAATTTGGAAACATAGCCTTCGGCAAGTTGTTCGAGCCGATAATCTGGTTTTTCTCCATGATCTTCAAGGTCTTCCTTCGCCTGATAATCACAATCGCCACGCGCCAGGTGCCGAAAGGCGCCGAGAATAGCGGAAAAGGCTCAAAGTAGAAGGTTAAAAACCGCCTTCTAAATCAGGTCATCCAAATAAATGCGCCGGCCTGTTTTAGCGCTCTCTACTGCTGCAATCACAGGCAGAAGGCTTTTCAGGCCTTCCTCGCCGGTCACCAGCGGGGCACGGTCTTCGCGCACTGCACGGCAGAAATCATCCATCTCAAAAGCCATGCTGTCCACTTTCTCGAACTCGATCCAGTGGTCGCTCTGATCAACATGGCCATTCCTGTCCAGACGCTCGAGACGTCCCTCATCCGGCCAGTACATATAGCGCAAGACCCCCTCGCTGCCGTGCCAGATACTGTAACAGTCGTTGTGGATATAAGTGCTGACCAAAACCCCCGTAGCGCCGGATTCGAATTCCATTATCAATGCGTTTAAATCAGGGTTCCCCATCTGCAGCATTACATTTTCGAAATGCGCGGACACACTGACCACATCGCCCAGTATGGTGCGCATGGTGTCAATCGAGTGGATCGCCATCTGGATAAGCGCCAGGCTCGGACAGGTGAGCGCGCTCCAGCGCCAGTCGCCCGGTTTCATACTGAAAGCGTTGCTGGCTCCGAAATGGCATTCCACTGCGATCGGCTGGCCGATTTTTCCGGCTTTGATTAGTTCGCGCAGCTTGCTGTAGGAACCGAAAAAACGGCTGTTGTGGCCCACAGCCAGCTTTACCCCGGTACTCTCGCAAATCGAGATTATCTCTTTTGCCTCTTCCAGGCTGTTGGCTATGGGCTTGTCGACAAAAACGTGCTTCCCCCGCGAGGCCGCCTCGTAGGCATGCTCGAGGTGATCGTGATTGGGCGAGGTAATGATTACCGCCTCCAGTTCTTCGAGTTCCACCATCTCCCGGTAAGTCTCGCATGCCGTGCATCCGAACTCCTCGGCAAATGCCTTGCGGGATAACGGGGTGCGGCTGTAACAGGCGACAAGCTCGAGACTGCCGTTTTTGATCCCGCTGGTGACCAGTTTTTTCCCGAAATTGAGTCCGACCAGGCCCACCCGTAGAGCTTCCATCATTACCCCCTTGCTTGCTTGGATAGTTGACAATGGTCTAATGCAGTTGTCTTTGAATTATGCAGTTAAAATTGATAATATGTTAATAGCCGATATCTTAGCCTTCTTTCGTAAAATATACCGGCAGTCCATCGGGGCTAGCAAGGAGAAAAGCAGGAAGTATTATTGGCGGAATTTATGGTTGCCCTTTTTACCTCGAATGGGAGATTTTCTAATAAGGCTGTTGCTAATCAGGGGAAAGATGTATAAATTTCTTCAGATTTATTTGTTCAGGCGCGGCTGACCCCTTTTTCAAACAAGCAAATTGCCGTCCTTTACCAAATAAAAATGGCCTTGATTCCTGGAACGTTATTCGGGAAGCCCTGGAGAAAAGATTCAGCAGGACGTGCCGTTTACTGATTTTTCAGCGCCAGATCAAGCAATTCGGCCGGAGCTGCCCGGAAATTGTTTTCAAATCTCTCACAGGACTTCATCTCGGTTTCGCCCTGCAATGTTTGGGTCAGATAAGAGATGAAGAGAAATAGTCACGGTTTGCAACTCCGTTGTCAGGAGAGATTTTTCATCAGAAACTCCTTCAAAGTCACAACGCTTCAGAAGAGTAAAAGGGAAGAACAATGAAAAATATCACCGAATTTTCTGTGGTTCCTTTGCTGCCTGAAAAACTGCAAGTGCTGCCGTCAATCGCCGGAAACCTTTACTGGAGCTGGAACCAGGATATTATCGAGCTGTTCCGCCGCATGGATTCTCAGCTCTGGGAGTCCACCCGCCACAATCCGGTGCTGATGCTGCAGACAATAGACCAGGAAACTTTGGACACGCTTGCCAATGATGACGGTTTCCTGTCCCATCTGGAGGAAGTCAAGGGCCAGATGGAAGAATATCTCAAGGAGAGCAAAACCTGGTTTGTGAAAAATCATAGTGATCTTCTGGATCGTTTCTCTGTAGCCTATTTCAGCGCGGAGTTCGGGATCACCGAGTGCATCCCCGTTTACTCAGGTGGCCTGGGAATCCTTTCCGGCGACCATGTGAAAACCGCAAGCGATCTCGGTTTGCCCTTTACCGGTGTGGGACTGATGTACCAGCACGGATACTTCCGCCAATATCTTAACGTTGACGGTTACCAGCAGGAGGCCTATTACGAAAACGATCCGTTCAAAATGCCGGTGAGTCTGGTGCGCAAGCCTGACAACAGCACATTGATCATTTCGGTTGATTTCCCGGGCCGCAAGGTCTACGCCCGTATCTGGCGGACTCAGGTGGGCCGGGTGCCGCTTTATCTTCTGGACACCAACATTCCGGAAAACAGCCCCAATGACCAGGCAATCACCTATCAGCTCTATGGCGGCGATAAGGAAATGCGTATCCAGCAAGAGATACTTATCGGTATCGGCGGCGTGAAAACTCTTTTTGCATTGGGCATCGAACCGACTGTCTGCCACATGAACGAGGGTCATGCCGCCTTCCTGGGCATCGAGCGCATTATGATGCTAATGGAGAAAAACAAGCTCTCTTTCGATGAGGCCCTGACAGTGATTCGTGCAGGAGGCATCTTTACCACCCATACTCCGGTGCCTGCCGGGATAGATATGTTTGAGCCCGGTCTGGTTGACCGTTATTTCTCTCAGTACTACGACAAGTTGGGACTTAATAAAAAGCGCTTTCTCGCTCTTGGCAGAAAAAATCCGGATAACGAGCTTGAGCCTTTCAACATGCTTTTTCTCGCCTTCCGTCTCTCGGCTTACTACAACGGAGTGAGCAGGCTGCACGGCAAAGTGAGCCGTACCATGTGGCAGGCAGGTTGGCCCGGAGTGCCGGTAGATGACATACCGATAACCTATTTGACCAACGGCATTCACATTCATTCCTGGCTCAGCCAGGAGGCTGTCCGGCTTTATGAGCGATACCTGGGACACCGCTGGAGCGAGGATCCCACAGACAGCAAGGTCTGGGGAAAAATTGAGGAGACGCCGGATGAGGAACTCTGGCGGGTGCGCGAGCGCCGAAGGGTCCGTCTGATCTCTTTCGCCAGGCAGAGGCTGAAACAACAGCTCCAAGATCGCGGAGCCTCGAATCAAGAGATCGACATGGCCGATGACGTGCTCGAGCCGGGTGCGCTCACTATCGGCTTTGCCAGGCGTTTCGCCACTTACAAAAGGGCAACCCTTATCCTGCGCGACCCTGAGCGGCTGAAACGCATCTTGACGAACAAAGAGCGTCCCGTACAACTCATTTTTGCCGGTAAAGCGCATCCCCGCGATGAGGAGGGCAAGGCCCTGATCCGTCAGGTCATCCACTTCTCTCGGGACCACGAGGTCCGGCGCCGTGTCGTATTCCTTGAGAATTACGATATGATTGTCTCCCGTTACATGGTGCAGGGGGTTGACGTGTGGCTCAATACACCCCGGCGGCCAATGGAAGCCAGCGGCACCAGCGGGATGAAAGTAGTCTGCAACGGGGGACTCAACCTGAGCATCCTGGATGGTTGGTGGTGCGAGGGATATGAAATAGACCAGAACACAGGCTGGGCCATTGGAAAGGGTGAGGACTACGATGACCTGGCCCTTCAGGATGAGATAGAAGCCAATGCTCTTTATAACCTGCTGGAGAATGACGTGATACCTGTTTTTTACAACCGCGGCGAGGATGGTTTGCCGCGGCGCTGGATCCATAGAATGAAAGCCTCTATCAGTAAGCTGGCACCCGTTTTTAATACCCATCGGATGGTCCGGGAATACCTGGATCGTTTCTATCTGCCGGCTGCTAAAAACTGCAGCGCATTGGCAGAAAACGACTTTTCCCAGGCCCGGGAGCTGGCCGCCTGGCGGGATAAGGTGATAGCCGGGTGGGAATCTTTAAAAATCGAAAAAGTTACAGCAGACACCAGCTGTGACTACACCGTGGGAAGCCAGATGACTGTAAAAGCCGAGGTGCGACTGGGCTCCCTTAAGCCTGATGATGTATCAGTGGAGGTCTATTACGGGACGCTCAACCAGCGGCGGGAAATTATCAGGGCCAAAACAGTCATCCTGCAGCACATAAAAACCTCCGGAGACAGCAAGCATATTTATGAGGGCTCTGTCAGTTGTACCACCAGCGGGCAGCACGGCTTCACAGTGCGGATTCTCCCCAAACACGCGGGCATGGTGTGTCCCTACGAGCTGGGACTGATCCTCTGGCAGTAAAGCGGCTTTTGGGGCATGGGGGCGCAAGGGGAAACAATAAAAAGCGCTTGATTGAAAGACAGGCTTTGGACTCCGTTTATCTGTCTGGCATTTTTCTCGGTTAAGGGAGCGGGCCTGATTTCCAATCAACTTTGCGCTCTCTTTAAACCGGGTTCGTGAAATATCTTATCTCGATCTTGCCTCCAGGGATTTTAATCTTCCGCTGTTTTGATTCAAATCCATCGCTTGCTGCAGTAGACAACAAATAGCGGGATTTTCCAGGATGTTTTGGGAGAATCGCGAAAACCAGCCAGCCGTCAGCACTGCGGCTATAAATCAAATTGCGGTTCTATCGAGAGACAAGCCCTCGATCGTTTTTCTGAATCCCGGCCGATAATCGCACAGGCACCCTAAGGTGGTAATTCCCCCAAGGTTTTGATATCACTTTCTCCCAAATATGACTGAAATTCAGGGGGTACTTTACATGGCGCTGATCATTGCTTTGCTTTCCTGCGCTATCGTTTTGGCAGGTTGTGGCTTCCAGGAGCGTTTTTCCTCAAATCCAGGGCTTGGGGAACCTCTGCGCTTGGAGACAAGGGATGGTTTTGGGCCGATAAACAATGGTTTCCTGGGCGAGCTGACCCTGGGTGACTGGGATAATGACGGCTGGAACGATTTGATTGTCTTTTCGGCCGGTTACCGCGGCGGGCTTTTATTGTACCGGCAGCTTCCCGGAGAAGGCGTTCCACGCTTTAAAGCCGGGGAGAGGATCGATGGGAAATACGGGCTCCCGGCTCTCGGGGAGGAAGGCCTTTTCTGGTGGGGGGAACGGGAAATCGGGCCGGCATGGTGGATGGATACAAATCGGGACGGCTTGCCCGATCTGCTCAGCATGACAAAAGACGGATTGGTGGTTTTCCCGAATAAGGGACGGCCCGGAAAACCGTTTTTCGGCCCCTCTGAAAAAATTCCAATAGATCTTGGAACCGGGATCTGTTTCGCTGATCTGGACAGTGATGGAGTGATGGATCTTCTAGAATGCAGGTGGAGCATCTCCTCCTACTGGCCGCCGTTCAATCCTCTAACCATGACTCCCGGACCTGCAGGACCTGTCTATCCGGGCCGTTATTTTGAAGGCAGATGGCTTGGCCGGCTGGCTGCCGCAAGGCTTCTATTTCACAAAGGGCTGGGTGGAATGAGATTTGCCCCGGGTGAGGAGCTGCTGGATTCGCTTTTGCTGACCCGGACAGTGGGCTCAATCAGCCCGGCAGCCGGGGACTGGGATGGTGACGGTGACCTGGATCTGGCGCTGACTGACCGGGTGGGCGGCCTTTTTCTGTTCCGGAATGCCGGGGACAAAAACTCACCCCGCTTTGAACATTTGTTCGTCCGGCATTTCCCCCTCTCGGGCCTTAAGCCTGTATTCGGTACATTGAAAGCCGGCAGAAGCGAGGTGGAGCTTTTTCTGGTGACAGAATCGAGTTATATATTCTGGTTGGATTCTCGAGGCTCCGCCCCTTCGCACGAGTTTCCGTTCAAAGCGCCGGTTCAGCTCACAGCCAGTGCGCCCATTCTTTCAGCCGGGAATTTTTCAGTCCCTACACTCGGGGACCTGGATAATGATGGAGTCCTGGACCTGGCTGCAGGAAATGAGGATGGCTACCTCACTTTTTTCAAAGGCTACAGCAAAAAGTCCGGCCTCCGTTTTGGCAAGCCGGAGCTGATCAAGGTCGAGGGCCAGGCTGTCTATCTGGCCGCGGGTCCGACCGATTCGCCCCAGGGACCCCTGGAGGCAGCCTATGGATATACCTGCCCCAAAGCCGCGGATTGGGACTCCGATGGCCGGGTCGATCTTGTGCTCTCGGATATCCGGGGATATTATTATTTTCTGCGCAATAAGGGGGAGGATTCCCTTTCTTTCGCTCCCTTGGAAATACTGACCTCCGAGGGCGATACGCTGAGAAGTGTGTGGCGGGTCCGGCCGGTGATTTACGATGTAGACAGCGACGGTCTCCCGGACCTGGTGACTCTCGACCGGTGGGGGCGTTTCTGCTGGTTCAGGCGGATAGACAATGGAAACGATCTGGCGGCCAGCCAGACCTTTATCAGCGATTCCGGTGAGCCGGTCAAACTGGATGGCGACCTGGGCCAGGGGCACGTGCATACCGGCAGGATCAAACTCGAGCTGACAGATTGGGATTCAGACGGCGATCCGGACCTCGTGTACGGGACGGCCCGGATGGCTGAGTCGTATAAAGTGGAGCCTACCGGCAGGGGCGGATTTTCACATATCGACTGGCTGGAGAATGTAGGATCGAAAGACCGCTGGATATTTAAAAGGCGCGGAGCAGTGCTCAATCGCGGCGGGATTCCGCTCAGGCTCGGCTGGCATACCGCCAGCCCAGAGGCCGTGGACTGGAACGGCGACGGGAGAATAGACTTGCTGGTAGGAACGGAGAACGGCCGGGTTTACCTGTTCGACAGGGATTATATAGACAGCGGCTGTCAGCCAAAGGTTCACTGAAAACTTATATTTATCCCAGTTATATCGTATATTAGTCTTTTTTAATAGACTGCGAAAATTATAATCTTGATTTTCCCGGTATCAGAAAGCGAATATTAAATCGATGTTTTGCAGAGTTTAGATCAGGGGATGAAAAAATTATTTCTGCGCTCTAACAATCACGATACCGTATAAGTCGAGTAGAATGGAGAGCTGATCGAGAAACATGCAGAGCAGGCGGTCTGTTGCGACCAGCATTGTCTTGGGCAATCCCATCCGGGTGATTCGTTCAAAGCGTGAACGTAGTGTTCTTCTCGGTTCGTATTGAGTTCTGAAGTGCTCGCGGTAAAATGATTCAATGTCGAAAAATATGAAACGTGCCACTAAATATTGCAGCAAACCATAGGATGAAGCTTTTGAAATAGTGTCGGAACCATATGCTTTCTTTACGGTGAATCCATGTTTACTGAGCAGCAGGTTCAGAGTTTTTCTGGTGAAAAGAATCAGGTGGCGAGGAATATCGTCGAACTTCAGCAGGCCGGTGGCGATACTATGGTAATTGGTAGTCAACAGGATCAGAGTTCCACCGGGTTTGAGAATTCTATGTGATTCTTCGATTTGCTCGCTGATGTCGGGAATGTGTTCGAGAACAGACCAGAAAGTTATTACATCAAAGTAATTTTCAGGATAATCTGCCTGCCTCAATGATCCATAATGAATCGGTAGGTCGAACAGGTTAGGAGCACGGGAATTTAGATCCACACCATGAGTTTCCCATTCTCTGCGTCTCAGGAACTCTAAAAACTCACCTTTCTGGCATCCGACATCGAGGATTTTTCCCGTACGGGAGAGCCCATCAAAACAGGCAGCCTTGGCACGATTTATTCGTTCCTGGCTAAGGAGAAGCTGGCTGCCATCGATTTGAGGCTCGAAATATTCATCAGGGTAAAGCTTGGGAATGTCTTCATTGCTGGGCCGGGGATTTACAAAGCGAAGAGAGCAAGACAAGCATTTCACTACCCTGTATATAGTCGGGTCACTTAAAACCAGCCGGTCGGTGGTTGAAAAGATTTCCTTATGTTCCTTAGAGGCACACAAAGGACATGCGACTTGGATCAGCTCCATTGACCGAACCTTTTATGGGATATTTAACAATTTATCATATTGAGAGAAATGTTTTGAGAAATCAAAGACTCTTACCTTAGCTGTCTTAAGGAAAATTACAGAAGTTGAAAGCATTGGGCAAGTTAAAGTGATTTTATTTCCATAAATTGAGTCGATGTTTTCGGATCGTTCAAGTATCATTCTCGCTTATAAATCAAGGGAGCAAAAGTGGAGGTAAAAAATCCTGTTGCTCGTAATATTTTGGAGGGTTTTTGATCCACGGTCCGACTAAAATAGTGACTCTCAAAGGTAAATTGCCATGGTTGCCTGTTAGTTACTAATCAGATCATAAAATTATTTACATCTATCTGTAAAGATAAAATTTAGACTTCTTTTAGTGTCAAAAGAAGGGATACTATTTCTTTTTTAACAAACCCTCTTGCCCATATGCGGATACAACGAAGCATGAAAATCAAGAAGACACACCACGTCCGCTTTGCACGCCCCCCTCTCAAGAGGGTATTTTTATGTAAAAAGAAACAAAGGTTAATCCTGACATCTGAAGTAACTGCTCCGTTTCTCCGAGGTCGCCTGTGCGTAAAAAATCGCGCTAAGGCATGCCGCGGCGTTGTACATATATCAAGCCGTTCATGGAAATTACTTGTCATCTTCACCCCTCAAAAAAAGTTCCTCGGACTTGAGGGCTTCTTATGATCTCTAGTTTCACCCGGGATGATCTATCATCCCAGATAGTGTCCCTCAAACCTCTTTTCGGAAGTTGCAGAAGTTTTTCTCTCGGGGTATTTCAATCGTTGTTACGTAAAGTAAGCCGCCGATACTTTGAATGTAAAAATTGATACCTGATAAATATTTTCTTCTTATTCGACTTTTGTGAATTATTCGAGCTAGTACAGTGACAACTTTGTTTTGCAGGGTTGAACCTTTTTGGGCCAACCGATTCGCGTTTTATAGACCATGCGGATTGAGACTGTAGGCTGTTGGCTATAGGGCTGCAATTTCAAGGTCTTATCTTTTGTCCAAGCTGTCGATTGTAAACTATACTCCGCAGGTTGGATTGTGCACCCCTGCACCCCTGCACCCCTGCAGCCTACAGCCTATAGCCTATTGTCAGCTGTCTTGATATTCTTAGTTATTTAATCTGTGCAAACAACTATGCATTTCTAGTGTGTCAGAGCACTAGTGTCCTGTCCCGGAAATAACAGTCCATATTTTGATAGGGGTGCACCCGCGTGTATGCCCACGCCAAAACGTTTGTTAATAATAAGGATAGTCTTATTTCCTCGTTACCCTGGAACAAGAGCTCCCCTTCCAGGGTTGCTTGAAGTCCGTTTTTTCCGAACCATCCAGCCGGTGAAGGGTATGGAAAAATAGCGCTAGCCAGTTATCAGTCGAGCCGGAAAGACCGTCAGGTCCCGTGTACATTTATCTCAAGCAAATTGAGTCGTTCTAAAAATACTACCTGAATTTCCGTTTGGAGAAGGAGCTTTTATGAACATCAAATGTCCGAATGGAGTTTTAAAGGTGTCCTGCACAGCGTTGATCTTCTTTTTACTCACCCCTGGTAAAGCTGTTCTTCCCTCTAATCTGCAAAAGAACAATTCTTTTCCGGCAAACGGCACGGTGCAAAGAGGAGATGTGGATAACAGCGGGACAGTGGATATTGTCGATCTTTTAAGCCTGCTGAAAATACTCTCGGGCACCGATCCTTCATCCCACCTTTCCGATATCGATGGAAACTGGGATACGGATGTCCTCGATCTGCTGGCGCTGATTCAAATACTGGGTGGGAAAGTCAAGGAAAGTACTCCCTATTATGAAAAAGAAATGTTCTGTGACTCTTCCCTGGTGCGGGATGTGGATTTTAATAAATACCTGCATTTCCTGCTGGTAGATACTTCCCTGATCTCAACTAATTATATCCGTTTCCTCGAGAGAGACGGGGCGCCTCTCAAGGATGAGGGCCTGCGGCCTGTCAGAATCCGGGTGTTCAGGGATGACGGTAGTTTTACCAATAACGGGTTAGTCCGTCCGGGATTTCTTTTTGTGGATCCCGACAATCCCGGCTCCGCACCTTACTGGGACCGTGAATTCGGTCATTTCGACGAGTTATTGATAAACAAGGATTTTATCCTGGAGCAGTGCGGGTTAGTTATCAGCCTCCCCTGGATCGACGGCAGGGAAAAGATAGGGGTGATCTACGAAACAGTGGGCGGGGCCAGGGTCGGAGAGATACGGAACGACACCCTCCGGATGAAGCTCATAGAAAGCGCTACCATGAGTCCCTATCAGTTGGCAGGGCATGGTTGTCCCTCGATGCTGCGCAATGTTTACAGCTTCGGCGAGGTCGATCCCCTCATTTATGATATCTCGAATATTAATGTCCGTATCTTTGCCCGCGACGATCCGAGCCGTTATGAGGAGGGAGGGAGGGCTTTTTCGCAAATTTTCGGGCTGGACCGTGACGGTGACGGCAGGCTGGACCCTGATAATGTCGACTACGCGCGCGGACTGATCTTTTTCCCTATGCTCGAACCGTTCAACCTGCCTTTCGATTCGAGTGGAAACCTTTTTAACCTTTCGGACCGTAATTCCTTGATTTATAACGAAAATGACCCGGAGAGACTGCTTGAGTCCCACAAATACACTATAAAATTATTTATTGAATAAGATGCACTTGAGTGCCTTGACGGTTGGATTCGATAATACGGCAGACAAGCGCAAGGAACGGTCCGCTCCTGATTCTTCCTGTGAGCCGACCCACAAATTTCACAAATAATTCTGAGACCTCATTTCACTTTCCAAATCCTGATACTCTTTCTCAAATAATCTCTAAGCCAGGGTGGAATAGGCCTCTCTGATCATCTCGCGGATGGGCAGACTCCTGGTACATATTGCCTCGCACCTGCCGCATTCCAGGCAAGCTGAGCCGTCGCTGCCATCACCCAGCTTGCCGTAGCAGCTCCGGGCGTAGCCGGCCAGATCATAATCCCGGTAATACATGCGGTAGCGCAAGATACGTGTTATCTCCACTCCTGCTGGGCACACACCGGTGCAGGCGCCGCACATGCTGCAATAACGGCCTTTCCGGCTGGCCCAGAATCGCCGCTCCAGCTCGGTGTTCACATAGCCGAGATGCGTCCGGAGAATATCGAGGAACATGTCCACAACCTGGAAGCTGCCCATGGAAGCGAGCACTGTGTGGGCGTGCTGGCGCCGCACCATGGCGCTGCAAAGCGCGGCGCAGGTTTCAAAATCAGGAGTGCTCGAGTTGAGAGTGATCTTCTCGGGCATGCCTTTCATGGTCATAATTCCTAT
>Ga0307380_10008952_pt1 | contig 12756 bp, 5 predicted proteins | sample UN3MG_FD_202239 | JGI IMG/M metagenome (GOLD analysis project Ga0307380, IMG submission 202239) | Soil microbial communities from Risofladan, Vaasa, Finland - UN-3 | ecosystem: Environmental > Terrestrial > Soil > Coastal area > Acid sulfate soil | place: Finland: Risofladan, Vaasa | collected... | reverse complement strand
GTAGAAGCCCAGGGCTTGGCCGGTGTTCGTGAAAGCGCCGGAGCCGTCGTTCCGCCAGACCGTATCGGGCTGTCCCGCGTTGTTCGCGACGTAGGCATCCGGGTCGCCGTCGCCGTCCAGGTCCGCAACCGCGACCGACTGGGTGTTCCCCGCGCCGAACGAACTGCCGACGGAGAACGTCAAGCCGAGACTGTCCCAGACCTGCTCAGGCTGCCCCAGGTCGTTTCCGACCAGCACTTCGCGGGAGGCGTCGGCGTCCAGGTTCCCCACGACGACCGAGGTGGTGGCGCCACTGCCCAACCTCTGGCCCGAGTCGGAGAACGTCCCGCTAACGGCGTCGTATTCCCACACCATGTTGGGCTGTTGATAGTTGCCGACAAAGGCGTCCAAGTCCCCATCGCCGTCGAAGTCATACAAGGCAACCGCTCGGGTATTGTAGTACGCGTCGGCGAACGTCAGCGTCTGCGCGAGGGTGAAATTGCCCGCTCCGTCGTTGAGCCACACCTCATCGGGGGCCCCATCGTTCCCGACGAAGGCGTCCGGGGACCCATCCCCGTCGATGTCCCCGAGCGCCACGGAAGAGCTTGGCCCACTGCCCAGGTTCTGGCCGCTGTCGACGAACACGGCGCCGCCGGTGCCGCTTTTGGCCTTGCCGACGGCTCCCGCCAGGTAGACGGCGCGGATTTCGCCTGTCGACAACGCCCGATCGTAGACCGTCACCTCATCGGCCCGTCCGTCGAGCGCCCAGTTGGTGCCGAGCGTGAACGGGGTCCTTCCGATGTAGAACGTTGAGCCGGCCGGCGTGTTGATGGGCACGGCGCCGGAGCCGACCGCGTTGCCGTTCAAGTAGAGAGTGACCTGGTTGCCGACGTTGGTCACCGCCACGTGGTACCATTGGCCCGCACCCAGGTTGGAGCCCGCAACCGTGCTTCCGCCCTGAGAGAAGATGAGTTGCCTGCCCTGCGTGCCGAGCCAGTAAGCCTCGCCGAAGGAGTTGAAGTCGCCGTAGCCCGCGAAGAAAAGCCCTTCGGTGGGGAAGAAGGGCACGCTGTCGGCCCTGATCCACAACTCGATGGTTCGCTCGTCGTTCCCCGTTGGCAGCAACGTGGTCGGGGCCCGCACGTAATCGCGTGCGGGGTTCAACGGGTCATTGGGATCGAAGGTGAACGACTGTCCCACTCTCCCCGCGGCGAAGGCGGCCTCGCCGACCAGGTTCCCGTTGTTCGGGCCGGAAATGTCATTGGCGTTCCCGTCACCTGGCCACCAACTCACGAGCCCCGGCGGGAGCGGCACCGAGGCGGGCGCCTCGTCGTCCAGGTTCGTCAGCGGCACGTCGCTCGGGTCCAGACCGCTGTAGGCCGGATCGGCGCTCGACGCCGCGCCGATCACCACCGAATAGCCGACGTGGCCGTCGGGGATCGCGTCGTCGACGCCCGTAACCGTGACCGTGTGGGGCACGTCCCAGCCGAGGGCCCCGCCGGAAGTCGACAAGAACTGCAAGCTCCCCGGCGAAACGGTCCCCTCGGTGATGTCGCTCGAGGAAAGGGTGAAGCTCACGTTGCCCGTCGGTCGGCAGTTGAGCACGACGCTGAACTGCGCCACGCCCCCGGACTCCGTGGTCACCGGAGCGGTGATCGGCGTAATCGTCACCCCGGCCGCGTCGTTGTCGATGTTGGTCACCGTCAGGTCGGGGGCGAGCATGTTGTTGTAGTTCCCATCGGAACTGAAAGCCCGGCCCCTGACGATATAATCGACGTCGCCGTCGGCGATCGGGCCCTCCGGGTCGGTCAGTCCGGTCACCGTGATCGTCTGGGGCACGTCCCAATTGTCCGGGGTGAATATGACCCTCCCGACAACGCCGGAAACAGGCTCAATTGGACTGGTAACTTCTCCTTCCGTGGTGTCAGAGGGGGCGATGCTGAAGTCGATGGTTACGTTCGCCGTCGGCTTCACCGTGAGCACCACGTCGAACTGGGCCGTGCCGCCGGTGGCCGTCGGATCGCCATCGTCCGGCTCCGTCGTCACCAGGCCCGAGGTCGGCGTGATCCGGATGCCGGAGACGTCGTTGTTGATGTTGGTGATCCATACGTCCGCGGGATCGATCACGCTGTAGAGTGGATCGGCAGTGGTAGGTTGACCCATGACGACCCAGTAGCCAGCGTCCCCGTCATCGATAATGTCATCAACGCCGGTGACGGTCACCAACCTGGAGATGCCTAGCTGCCCGATGCCTGGATCCCCAATGCCGGGGTGTCCCCAATCCTCGGGATAAAAGGTCACCGATGCTACCGAAACGACTCCCTCACCAATGCCGCCAGGCGAAATGGAAATGGGAATCGTCACGGGAGCCGTCGGCTCCGACGTGAGCGTCACGGTGAATTGGGCCGTGTGGCCGGGGGCGAGCGGATCCTCCGTGGTCGTCAGCCCCGAAGTCGGCGTGACCACGATCCCGGGCTCGTCCTGCGTCACGGACACGGGCCCCACCGCAGCGACCAAGTACAACCCCCGCGTTTCGTTGGCCAGGTTGATCGCGTCGCGAATCGCCTGAGCGACCTGATCCTCGTCGAACGTCTTGCGGAATTCGACCGGCACGTGGCCCGAAGCGACGCCGTCCTGTAGCGCCAAATCCTCGAACTCGAAAGTAACCGTCGCCGAGCCGTCGCTAAGGATGAACGTGTCGCCGTCGTCGATCAGCGAGCCGTCCACCGGTTGAATGGTGTTGTCGTCCAGCTTGATGAGCGCGCTGGTGCCTTCGTCAAACTGGGAGGCCAGCGCGGTCGTGTCCACCATGTGGTACTCGTTGCCGATCCGCAGACGAAACGCGCCGGTACCGAAGCTGGCAAGGTCGTCTGCGAACGTCAGCACGGCCATGTTGGCGTCGCGATCGTACGTCACAGCGATCGGGAGGATCGGCACGTCGTCGGCCGGCGTGGCCGTGTCCTGCGTCACCAGGAGCTGGTAGAACGCCGGCGTCTCGGCCGAGGTCTGGTCCAGCTCGTCTTCGTTGAAGTAGACTTCGATCGTGTCGCGTTTCTGGGAGAGACTCTCGACGGTAAAGGGCAGCACGCCGGCAAAGAACCGCACGCGATCGCCGGCCAGCACCACGACGTCCGGGTCGGGCGCGGGGTCAATGGCCACGGTCACGTTCTGCAACCCGCCCGCGGTGATCTGAGCCTGGATGGCCGCCACCATCGCCGCGGCAACGTCGTCCGCATTCGCGCTTCCGGAAATATCGACCATCACGGTGCCGTTTCCGGAACCGCTGACCTTCCTGAACTCGAAGACCAGCGTGTTGACCCCGTCGAACACGGAAAAGGTGTCGCCGGTGTCGTTGATCAAGCTGGGATCGATCCCGGCGACCCGGACGTCCCCTCGCTCAATCGGTTGCGGGACCACGGCAACGACCTGCGCGCCGAGATCCAGCTCGAAGTTGAAAACGAGGTCCGCCCCATCGCGAAAAGCCATCCCAAAGACGTTGGTCAACGGGGGCACGGGGGCGTAGTCGTCGGACCCGACGATAATCATTCGGTACTCATCGTCGGGCAGCGTGCCGGCGAACCTGACGATCACTTCGTTCTCACGATCGCCAATGCCGATCCATCCCAACTCCACGAGCTCGTCGTTGCCGTCGTCGAAGACGCCGTTGACGCTGCGAATGAATTGAATCGAAGGCGGGCCGGCCGGGTCGCCCAACGTGACCCGGGACGGCTCAATCCGCGTCCCTTCGTTGAAACGAAGGAGGAGCTCCCGGGGGGCGATGTGAAGCACTTCGCCCTCCTTCATCAGGGCACCTTCATTGGGAATGACCGCAATCAGGTCAGGCGACGACACGCCAAGGGGCGCTGCACCCGCCAACAACGAGAAGTCCTGAGCCGTCACGCCCCCGGTGTCGCCCACGTGAATCGTGTACGTCCCGGCGACCGGCATGTCGATGAAGACCTGCTCCACATTATCAATATGGTTCGCCGCGGTGCGGACCGCCGGGGCCGTAGGATTGGCCCGATTGAGCGTCCACGGGTAGTAGGTTCCGCCGGGGCCCGTCACCCACAGATCCAGATCGTTCACCAGCACGGAAGTGGAGACGTCCAAGCCGGGACCTTGGTCGGGCCCGGCCGGGTCGGTCCAGACGAGCGTCGCCTTGAGCGGGGTGTTTCCATCGGAAACGATGTCCCCCGTCCATTCCGTGCCGGTATAGCTCGTCTCCTGCAACACGTACGTCGATGCCCCCGAGCCCGCGCTCGTGACGAACTCCGTTGCGTCGGCAACGTTCACCAGCCCCCAACCGTACGAGTAGTCCGGACCCGGGTTTCCGGAATCCGTGGCCGTGTGGATCAGCAAGCCCTTGGTGGTCGCGCTCCGCGGGGTGGAGCCAAGCTCGTTCTCATAATGTTCCATGAGGAGCACGCCCGACCCGGTCACGTTCGGCGCCGACATCGAGGTGCCGCTCCAATCCCAAGTGTCTCCCTGCGCCGGATCGCCGTCGTAGGCCGTATCGCTAAGGACACCGGCGGCGTTGTACGCCACCGACGAGTGCACCTGGTAGCCGTTGCCGACCACGTCGGGCTTGATCCGCCCATCGTCGGTCGGCCCATAGCCGGAGAACGTCGTGATGTTGACGTCGGCGGCCGTATACGGATCGGCGATCACGTCCTCGACCGCCCCCACGACCAACGAGTTCTTGGCCGTCTGCATTTCCGAGAGGGAGTCGAACCCGGTGCCCCCGTTCCCGTCCCCGCCCGGCGCGGAGACGTCGGAGTCGAGGACCAGGTACCAGCCGGCTCCAGCCCAGTTGGATAGGCCGGGATTGGTCGAGAAGAAGGTTATGTAAAGGTCATCCCCGTTCACGTTGTAGAAGTCGCCGTCCGCGTTTGAATCGAAGAACTCCTCACCTCGGTCGTTCCCCGCCGACCAAACACTCAACAAGGTCGGATTGTCGTAGAGGACCTGGTCCAAACCCGCGGTGAAGGAGTCGTATTTCCCGAAGCCCGCGTCTTCCGCACCCAACGACCGATCGGCGTACCATACGGCGATCCAGCCGGTCGCCGTCGAGAGGCCCCAACCTGCCGCCGGCTGGATGGTCCATCCACGAATGTTCCCGTACGAATGGTTGGACGCATCGATCCGCGACGCCTCAGTGCCCAGCGAGACGACGTCGTCGTCGGGATTCACGTCGTTATAGAAGTTGTAGCTGCGGAGGTTGATCTGGTTGCCCATCCCCTCCGCTTGCGGATCGACGCCAGCGGCCGCGATCGTCCCGGCAACGTGCGTCGGGTGGTCTTCGTAGGTCCCGGTGTCGGCGAGGGTGACGCGGCTGCCGCCGGTCCCGTCGTCGAATTCCTGATGGGTGTCCAGGATCAGACCGCCGTCCCAGACCCCGACCGTATAGCCCGCGCCTTCCAGTCCCAAACCCGAAATGCCACCGGCTTTGAGTTGGTCGGCGTTGGTCGTATCGGCGGCGTTCACGTTGTGGACGATGCGAACCGGCTCGGTCAGCGGATCGGGCCCCTCCGCGACGAACACCATCTCGCCCGGCATCGGGGGACTGATGCTCAGCAGCACCCGATCCTCGAACTGTTCGACCCGGAGGTCACGGGGCTTCGACGCCCTTCTGCTCCCGCCTCGCCGCTTCTTCGAACCTCGACGCCGTTGACTTCCGCTTCGCAACGACAAAAGGCGGAATGAATCCCAGATCCCCATGGATCAGCCTCCTTAGAGCTGCGCTAGGCAATTCGGCCCAGTTCACCTGCCTGTTTGACCCGTCCTTGGTAGACCGCGAAATCGAATCCTTCAAACAAATTGCCACAAAATCTTGCAAGAAAAGCACAGAACGATCCGCCCGACAAAACGGTCAAGAGTCGAATCGATTAAAACCCAAATAAGGCTAAAAATCAACCCCCAATTTACCTAATTCGCATATTTGCCTTTAATTCCCCAGGATGACACCCGCCCTTCCGGTACAGGCTTTCCCCCCAATGATGCACCCGCGCAATACGCGCACACGGGTAGCCCACAACTCAGTAGGATGGGCAAACTCAATCGGAGCGCCGGGCACAGCAGACCACAGGGAAAGGGAGAGCACCTTGTCAAAGCCTTTAAGCGTTGTCAACACCCAGTCGGCAATTCCCAAGCTCGCATTCACGCATCAGACTTGCAGCACCTTCCCAAAACACACATCCTCCTGACGGCCAGCAATCCCCCCGCGGGCTAGGGTGTCGCTCGCATCATACGAGCTGAAACCGGTCAAAGGCGCAGAACCGGCCTCTTGCTATGCATGCACTCCCTGTGCCATTCCCGGCAAAACGCCAGCAGAGAGCTGAACACCGTAGATCATCCGACGTAAGTCATTTTTGTGGAAAGATTTACGTCGCTCCATCCGGGGCGGATCGCTCGCGTTCTTCGTGGGGAAGCTACGCCGGCCCGCGTGTAGCGTTTTGCTACGAATGAGGCGTTTTCGTGCGGCAACCGCCCCCACGAACGGGTGTCCTGGCTGCGGATCACTTGGCGACAGCGGCCCCCCGCAAAGTGGCCCGGAATTGGCCAGGCGAACCAGACATTCGGAGATAATGTACTGGTTGCTATGGTGGATCGAGGTACATCTGGAAGGGGAGCAGGCTGCGGCAGGGTGGCGTGTCGAGGAGGCAGAGGAGTTGTTCTACCGGCATGACCGCGTAGGAACGGCCGATAGCGCTTCGAGCAGGTCCGCGATTTTCAGCGGGCCGTCCGCGTCGGTCGGCTTCTGGAGGATCCGGAGGAGCCACGCCCGACTTGCCAGGTGTCGCCTCGAAGGGTGCCACAGTCCGTAGTAGCGGACCTTGTGAAAGCCTCGTGGCAGGACGTGCTGCAAGAATCGCCGAAGGAACTCGACGCCGGGCAGGTGGGTCACGATTCGCCGACTGGCAAACAGCCACCGCTTGCTCCGGCGGGTCTTCCAAACCTCGCGAAGTACGTCGAGGATCGATTCGGTCAGCGGGAGCGCCCGCTCCTTGTTTCGCTTCCCGATGATGCGCAGCACCATCTGCTTTGAGTCGAACGCCGTGACGGGCAGCGTGACCGCCTCGGTGATCCGCAAGCCGTAGGCGTAGATGAGCGTGAAACAGCCGCGGTAGACGGGCTTATGCAACGCGGCGATCAAGCGGCGGCAATCCGCATCGCTGCGGACGTCGGGCAACCGCTTCTGCCGTGGCTTGCGGACTTTTTTTTGTGAACAGCGGCCAGTCGTAGCCGAGCGTGTTGAGGTAGAAGAACTTCAGCCCGGCAACGATCGGCTCGAAGGTTCCCTTGGCCACGCCCAACTCGTCCCGAACGTAGAGGAGGTACTCCTCGACTTTCCGCTTGCTGAGTTGATCGGGCGAAACCATGTAGTAGGCGGTCAGTTGGCGAACGGCCCGCAGATACTCCCGCCTGGTCCCTTCGACCAGCCCGGCGAGTTGCATGTCCCGGATCATGCGGTTTCTGAGCTCTGACATCGTGATACCCTTTCGTCGGGATAGAGGAATTCCAGCCACGACGGCCGGAAATCCAAACGTATCACACGCCAGACCCCATCAACGCCCGATGCCCTCCCATCCCTCGCCCCCCTTCCAAACCGCTCCTCCCTCCCGCGGCGAAGCCGCTTCGTCCAATTGTGCAAAATCCCATCCGCAACGGGCACATCCCAAGATGAAAAGCCGCAACCCCCCCCAGTCCTGCCGGTGGCGAAGTACGTCAAGCCGTCAAGCGTTGCACGTTCCTGCACTTCAGATCCGACCCATAACAGACACCAGTCGCAAGGATTTCAGAGGTTTCGAAGTTGCCCGCGTGATTCATGCGTAGGCTCTGTAAACACATGAAGGCGTTTCATGATTCGTTGTCCGAGAAAGACCGCCGACGTTACGCCGAGGTGGAAGCAGAAAAGCTCGGGCATGGGGGCGTCGAGTACATCGCATCCGTTCTGGGCTGTGCCGAGAAGACGATTCGGCAAGGCCGTGGTGATGTGCGGCAGTTGCCGAAGGATGACGCCGAAGGACGAATCCGAAAATAGGGGGGCGCAAGAAAGCCAGGATTGCTTGCCCTGGCCTGGAGGAGAACCTCCGCCAGGTCGTCGCCGATCACACGGCGGGCGATCCGATGCGCGAAGACGTGGTGTGGACCTATGGGTCGTTCCAATAATATTGCAACACTGACATTGACTAAGAATGAGGTTTCGGCGACAACTCGCCCGCCATGAGCGGAGCGATCCATTCTACCTATGATATTCGGCTTCGCGCCGTTCGCGCGGTGCTTGATGGGCAACTACCCGTCACGGTTGTGGCACAGGCCTATGGAACCGATCGCTCGACAGTCCATCGCTGGATGTCCCGCTTTCATACCAGTGAGGAATCCGGTTTGTTACGCAAACAAGAAAATGGCCGTCCTCGAAAGCTCGAAGACCTTGACCAACAGACCCTGAAGAAGATTGTCCTATCCCCGGCATCCGACTACGGATACGAAACCGACTTTTGGGCGACGCGCAGACTGATCCAGGTGATTGATTCGGAGTTCCCTGTTCTGCTCTCGAAACAAACAGTGATGCGCCGGTTGCACGAAGCAGGCATGAGCTGCCAGAAGCCGGAACGCGAGTATTTTGAACTCTCAGAAGAGGATCGGCAAGAATGGGTGCGCAAGGAAGTCCCCAAGATTCGCCGTGCCGTGAGAAAGCACAACGCAATCCTCTATTTCCAGGACGAAGCGAACATTTCCCTGACAGCTCTCTTGGGCAAGACATGGGCTCCTCGCGGTCAGACGCCGAAACAGAAGGTCACCGGAAAACGAGGAGGCGTTTCTGCCATGTCGGGTATCACCAGCGGTGGCAGTCTGATCTTCCGGCTCCATGAAAAACGCATCGCTTCCCAGGAAGTCATCGATTTCCTATCGCAAATGCTCAAGCATCATCGTCGTCGTCACTTGGTGGTCGTCATGGATCAGGCACCACCTCACACGTCAAAGAAGACCACCTCGTTCATAGAAAGCCAGCGTCGCCTCCACGTGTTTCATCTGCCGAAATACTCCCCGGACTGGAATCCCGATGAAAAAGTATGGAATCATCTCAAACATCAAGAACTGAAGGGGCATCAAGCAAAGACGAAGGACGAATTGAAAAAACTCACACAAGCGAAGCTATGGAGCCTTGCATAGCTAATGATCGCGCCAACGGGCCGAACTCCCTTGTTTTCCGGCCTCCCGTCGGCTGGCCTCGCGCATTTGCTATGCAAGGATCAATAAGAAGCATGTCCAAGGTTCCCGAGCTACTTCGGGGCATCTTCTTTCGCTGCTGTGTTTCGGAACTCCTGCAGTAGACAAGAACACTGTTGCAGTTTTTTTGGAACGGGCCATACGTCGGGGGCAGACTCAGTCGGAGGCACCTGCGACTCCTCTGTTGTGCGGGAGGGACGACAACCCGGCAGAAACGCGAAGAAGACGGCCGCTGAGATCAAGGTCTTGCTCGTCATGGGGCGTCTCCGGTTTCTCCGCCTGACGCGGGCGGCGGATGAGCAGCCGAGCCCGGCGCTCGTCGTTGTTCGAGCGTGCCTGCGTCGGTCAGGTCGCTCCGGTCCGTTCGTCGGCATCCGTGCGCGAGGAACGCGGTGCGCGCTCCAGGGCCGACTGCACGGTGCAAAGCGCCGTTCGCCAAGGGCAACCGACGAGGTGAGGTGGCGGTTCGCCGCATCTTTCCGCGCCAGCGGCTCAACCGCCAAGCCCATTCGTCCGACGGGATATCCGACGAACCACCAGGCACACCTGCCGGGGCGGCTGGAGTGAGGTTCGAATTGCCAGAAACCGACACTGCGCCGGCGGTCGCGTGGAGCGCCTTCTTCCGCTGGCCTACTATTCCCGGGGGGGCGGCGATGGGCAGCGATTCAGATCGCGACTTGCACCATACCCGCTTCCACGGTTGGCTCTGGAACAGGCTCGCCGTGAAGCCGCATGCCTTCCACATGGAATTCAACGGCCTCGCGAATCAAAGGCTCCAGTTCCTCGCGTGTGGCAGCCGTAGCGATGCACCCCGGAAGGTCCGGCACGTACGCGGACCAATTCTGCCCACCGCGCTCATAAATCACCGTGTATTGTCTCATCACTCTTGGTCCTCCAGTCCCGCCTGCCGAAGAACACTCTTCAGCGTCTTGGGATGAACGTCATCACTCAGGTGACCGGACACCGTAACGGTTCCCGACTTCACCGCGTGGCGCTACGGACCCGCGTGGAAGTTGGCCACGGCTTCCGACGTGCGGAGGTATCGCCGGTAGATGCGAAGTCGCTTGAGCTCGCCATGGAGCGAGGGGGCGACGCGAAGCTTGCCCGAGCCGCGGACGTCGCCGAGCGGGTCGCCGTAGCGTGCCCAGCCCTGGTCGCGGACGTCGCCGCCGTCGCAGATCCGGCCGTCGACGAGGAAGCTGATGATCCCGGGGCCCGCGTCGACGATCACGGCCACGTGGTGGAGCTTGCCGGCTTGGAGCACGCCGGGATCGCAATCCCACGCGGCCTTCGCTTTGCCGTCGCCGAGCTCGATGCGTATCGTGCCGTTCTCCGCGGTGGAGAGCGCGAGGCCGCCCGCTTCCGCGGTGCGCGAGTCGAGGAGGACCTGGCCGGGAGCGAGATCGTCGAGCCGGATCCAGAAGTCGAGCGAGAGGCCGCCGGACTCGTCCACGTCGAGCCCTTCAGGCAGGCTCACTTCGCCCGGGCGGAGTTGATCCGGCCCGAGCTCGAGCACCAAGCCCTGGCGAGCGGCGGAGTTGCGCTCGCCTTGGCTCCAGAGGCCCTCCAGGAGGCCCTTGTCGATTTCGTGGACTCGGGCGATCGTCTTCTGAGTCTCGGTGACCCAGTAGCGGCCGTCCTGCTCGATCAGGTCCGGGTAGCTGGTTCTCATGGAGGGATTCGGGTCGTAGAGCAGGATCTCGGGCTGCGACCAGTGGATGAAGCCGTCCTTTTCGGTGCCGCCGGAGATCCACGCCGGGTTGCGGTTCGAGAAGCCGTTGTTGCTCTTGTCGCTGTGGTTGTGATACCAGAAGAGGAAGTGGCCGTTCTGGCATCGCCAGATGCGGGGACACGCCCGGGGCGTTTTCATCTTTCGGCCGTCGGGCGTGTAGGTGGCGTGGACCGGCTTGGTCCAGGTGTGCCCGCCGTCGCGGCTGTAGGCGTGGAACGCATAGCCGGTGACCGTGCGATACATGCAATAGAGCGAGCCGTCGTCCAAGGCGACGAGGTTCTGCTCGGCGTGGACCTCGCCGAACTCGGGGTCGCGCAGTCCGCGGTCGCCGTCGGGCAAGAGCTGCCACTCGATCTTCTCCGGGTTGGGCTCGGAGAGGATATTGTCCGAGCGGTAGAACCAGCCTTCCGACTTGTCGACGACCAGGGCGCCGCATCGGGAGAAGGCGAACCAGGCGGTGCCGCCGTGGGTGATCGGCTTGCCGATGCCCCAGAAGATCTGATGCTCGCCGCCGAAGGTGTTGGTTTGATCGACGGGCGCCGGGGGCAGCGGCAGCCGGTAGCGCTTCTCCGACCAGGTGCGCCCGTGGTCGTCGGAGTATTTGTAGCAGTACCATCCGACTGTGTCGGCGCGGATCGGCTTGTCTTTCCACGTGCGGACGTTGTCGCCGTTGTAGGTGTAGAAGCCGTAGACGCGCCCGCTCGGCGTCACCAGGGGCATGACCCAGCTTGCTTCGGGGCCGTCGGAGGGCTCGATGTCAATCGGGTCGGACCAGGTGGCGCCGTGATCCGTGCTGATCGTGGCCACGATGTGCTGGCCGAGGTCGCCTTCCCGGCCCGGCCCGGTGGTCATGGTCGAGAGCCAGTTGCCGTCCTTGGTGATCACGGTGTAGGGCTGATCGCAGTAGCCCTGGTCGGGGATGCGGCTGCCGGTGCGCAAGTTTCGCGGATCGCGCCGGTCGGGCGGCGGGGCATCGGGGCAGAGGGCCTTGATTTCCTTTGCGTCGAGTGCACGGTCGTAGATCCGCACGTCGTCGATCGCGCCCTGGAAGTATCGGGAAGGCTTCTGGCCGTCGGACTCGCGGCCCACGACTTGCCGGATGAGCTTGATGCCCGTGGTGAGCGAGGCGACGTCGCCGACGTCGTCTTCGCATCCGTTGGTGTAGAGGCGGATCTGCCGTTCCTTGGTGTCGGCCACGATGGCGACGTGATACCACGTATTGCTCTTGAGGCGTGAGCTGGAGAGCCGGCCGCGTCGTTTGTCGCCCAGGTGGAGGTAGACGTCGATCACCCCGCGGCCCAAGGGAACGTGGAAGACGCCCTCCTCCCAGGCGTCGCTGCTGACGAGACCTTGCCAGCCTTCGGGGCGCATGACGTTCTCGGCCTTCATCCAGAAGGCGATGGTCGCGCTTTCCAGCTCGCCGAGGTCGCCCAGCTCGACGCAGTCGTCCTTACCGTCGAACGCCAACGCACCGCCGACGATCCCTTCGGTCGGTGCGGCGCCCGTGATCTCTCCATGATGGCTTCCCGCCGAGGAGTCCTTGGCGATGGGGGCGGCCGGGTCGTCGAAAGTCCAGTGGCCGATCGGCCCTTCGCCTGCGCGGGCGGCGGAGACCGCAGGCAACGTGAGAGTGAGAGATACTACCGATACCATCCATTTGAAAACTCGGGTGTTTTGCATCGTACTCACCTTCTTGCAGGAAATCGCGAGCGGCCAGTTCGACTCGTGCTCGCGAGGCTCGGGGAATGCTCTTGCCGGGGGCTGAAGTCTGCGCGTCCAAGCCCTCCCGCGACGACGGTCATTCTAAATGGGGG
>Ga0307380_10008949_pt1 | contig 12762 bp, 11 predicted proteins | sample UN3MG_FD_202239 | JGI IMG/M metagenome (GOLD analysis project Ga0307380, IMG submission 202239) | Soil microbial communities from Risofladan, Vaasa, Finland - UN-3 | ecosystem: Environmental > Terrestrial > Soil > Coastal area > Acid sulfate soil | place: Finland: Risofladan, Vaasa | collected... | reverse complement strand
TCGTGCTCTACGAGCAGAACATTGGCACGTTGCAGCCCATGATCGCGGAGGAACTCCAGGAGGCTGAGGAGAGCTATCCTGCTGAGTGGATCGAAGAGGCTTTCAGGATAGCAGCGGAGCAGAACGTGCGAAAGTGGCGCTACATCCGGGCCATTCTGGAGCGATGGGCCGCTGAAGGCAGAGATGATGGAGAAGGTAGACGAGGTTCTGAAGAAGACAGATATCGGTACATCAAGGGCAAGTACAAGGACTACGTCAAGTACTGAGCCCCAAGATGTCTGCCCCATCTGTAGCGGCGCGGGATACCTGAGGCGGGATCTTCCTCCCGGACACCCGGACTTCGGGCGCCCGGTCCCCTGCCAGTGCAAGCTCGAGGAGATAACCGAGAGGCGGCTGGAGGATTTGAGGAAGGCCAGCAGCCTGGGTCTGCTCTCCCGCATGAGTTTCGAGAACTTCAGCATGAATGGCTTCCGCCCCCACGAGGAACAGACCCTCAGGCAGGCGTTTCGCAGGGCGCGGGAGTTTGCCGAGCATCCCGAGGGATGGCTCATCCTCCTGGGCTCCTACGGGTGTGGCAAGACCCACCTGGCGGCGGCCATCGCCAATTACTGCCTGGAGCGGGGGCATCCAAGTCTGTTTGTGGTGGTGCCGGATCTGTTGGATCACCTGCGGTCTACCTACAGTCCGGGCAGCTCTATCAGCTACGATGAGCGCTTCGAGTCTATCCTGGAAGCGCCTCTGCTCATCCTGGATGACCTGGGGACCCAGCAAGCGACTCCCTGGGCTCAGGAGAAGCTGTACCAGTTGTTCAACCATCGCTACAACGCCAGACTCCCCACGGTCATCACCAGCAATCGTATGCTGGAGCAGATAGATATGAGGCTTCGCTCGCGCATGGCTGACCCCGAGCTGTGCCAGATCTACCGTATACTTACCCGGGATTTCAGAGGCAGCGGTCATGGGGACCAGCTGAGCAGCCTGCATCTCTATGCGGACAAGAGCTTCCAGAGCTTCGACCGCCGGCCGGAGTTGCCCAAGGAGGAGCAGCAGAACCTCAAGGAGGTCCTGGCCGTGGCCGAGGGGTTTGCCAATGACCCGCAGAAATGGCTGGTGTTGATGGGCGAGCACGGTTGCGGCAAGACCCACCTGGCGGCAGCCATCGCCAACAGATGCGTGGACAACGGTCGCCCGGTGGTGTTCAAAGAGGTTCCGGAGCTGCTGGATCACCTGCGCGCCACATACCGGCCTGACAGCCCCGTCACTTATGACCAGCTTTTTGAGGCGGTGCGTGGCGCGCCGTTGCTGATCCTCGACGACCTGGGAACGGAGAGCGCGAGCCCCTGGGCGCAGGAGAAGCTGCACCAGATCTTCAACCGCCGGTACGCGGCAAGGCTTGCCACCGTGATCACCATGCGCAAGACCATCGAGGAGATTGATCCGCACCTGGCCTCGCGGATGTTGGACGTTTCGCTCTGCACGATCTGTGCGATCCTCGCTCCTGGCTACCACAGCGCCCATCTGGCGCAACGCAGGCCGAAGAAGCGCCGCAAGAACTGAGTCTCCCCCTGGAGCTCGACCCATCCCCCGGGAAGGTTTTCCCTCGTACAGGAACGTGACACCTCTGCCAGGCTGCATCTGCACATCATAGCGCGCGAGGGCTCGTTGCACCATCTACATCGAACCTCCACAGTCCCTTGACAGCCTGTTCACGTCCTTCTGCTATCTTGGGCGTGGGTTGGCGGAAGGCCAATCCAAATCCAAGAGGAAAGGAGGTGAATCGGATGAGTAGGAAGAGGCTTCTGTTGTTCTCCGTCGGGGGTGATCGCTCGTGGGCGCTGTTCGACGCCGAGGCCGAAAGCCTCGGCCTGAGCCGCGAGGGGCTCTTTGCCCAACTGCACTATGCGGGCAAGACCCTGGCGGAAGTGGTCGGGGGACCGGCAGTTGATTCACAAGGCCCCCGAACCGCCCTGCTACGAGAGTGGGGAAGTGCATTTATGGGATCAACATGCTTCCTTAACCAGTTCTTCATATTCGCAGCGTATGATTAGGTCAGATTGTGGAATGCAGACTGCAAACATGCAGTGGGAAAGGAGTAAACAGGATGTCTGGTAAGGCAAAGAAGTGGGGCATAGTCGCGGGTATGGCTGTGCTCGCTGCCGCAGTGCTCTTCGCAGGCGGGATCGTTGGCGGGGTTTTGACCGGGGTCATCCCCGTGCAGGCCCAGGACGATTCCTTCGACGGCCCGGGCTTCGGCATGTGGCGCGGCCACGGCGGAGGAATGGGCTGGTGGGGGCCAGACCGAGGTTGGGGAGGTCCCGGAGATTGCCTGGACACGGTAGCTGATGTGCTGGACATGACGCCTGAGGAGCTGATGTCCGACCTTCAGGATGGCAGGAGCCTGGCTGAGCTGGCCGAGGAGAAGGGCGTTGACTCTCAGACTATCGTCGATGCAGTCCGCTCCGGGATGGACGAGAGGTTGCAGGAGGCGGTGGAGAATGGCCGGCTGACTCAGGAGCAGGCAGACCGAATCTCGGAAGCCATGGCCGAGTTCACTGGAGACCGCTTGCTGGGGCTGGCGGCGCCTCTTCGGCTGAGGATGTTTGGCGCCGGGGGGGAGACCTGCTTTGGCGGGAGAGGCCCGTGGGGTGGGCTGGACGCCGCGGCGGAAGTGCTGGGCATGGATGTTGAGGAGCTGATTGCCGAATTGGGTGAAGGCAAGAGGCTGGAGGAGATCGCCGGGGACCGTGGCGTTGACCCGCAGGCGGTCGAGGACGCCATGCAGCAGCAGATCGAGCAGATGTTGCAGCAGGCCGAGGAGGAAGGCTGCTTGAGCCCGGAGTGTGCGACCTGCGCTCGACAGCGCATTGGCGATGGTGAGTGGTACGGAAGACCTGGCGGGCACTACGGCATGCCGGGAGGCCGAGGCCAGCATGGTGGGTGGTTCGGCTGTGGAGGGCTAGCTTCCGAGCAGGAATAGCTTCACTACGATAGGACATAGGGCGCCGTTCTGACGCGCACGGGACATAGACGGCGCCCATCACAAAACAGGAGGGCCGGACTACAATCCGGCCCTCCTTGCTGTCCCTCCCGGTAGGCGCCGTCCCCTGCGCCACGGATGAGGAGTGTCAAGAGGCCGCGTTGCCGAGGGGACTGCGCGATGAGCGATCCTGACACCTTGCCCCCGCAGATGCATCGGGGAGCAGCAGTGGTGAGCTAAGCATCAGTGCGGTGTCGAGTACGTTCCTGGATGGCCTCGTAATCCGCGAGGAGTGATCGCGCCCCCTGCACCACTGGCAGGTCGACCATCGTCCCGTCCACCTCGATGGCAGCGTTGCCATTTGCGGGTGCTTTCTCAAATCCGGGGATCGTTCGTGGCTAGACGGCCAGGGGGTCCAATGCTCTGCGGAAACGAAACTGAAAACGGTGGGCGACCAGCATGACGAGGGCCACGTAAGGGCAGGCTGCCAGGAAGACACACCCAGACTTCATGGATGCTTAACAGTTCCTTCATAGTTCGGTGCTAGCATGGGAATCTAGGAGGACCGACCTGGCGCGGAGGCAGGTGGAGGAGATGGGCGTGTTGCTGGCTTGGGGACGACGTTTGGTTGTTCCGCTCGTTCTCACCTTCGTGGTAGTGACACTGAGGGCCTCGACGCAATGGGGCGCCGGTGCACGTGAAATCCAGGTCCCCATGCACTTTGACGTGAGGGCAGATCATAGGGTATGCTCCTGGTGTATCTGTTACGGGGGGTGCATCGGGCCTTTGGGGAGTTTCCAATGAGTCGAGTATTGGTGGTTGATGACGATCCCGGGATCGTGAAGGTGGTGCGGGCCTACCTGGAGCAGGCCGGATTCGAGGTGGCGGTAGCCAACGACGGCAAGAAGGCCATGCAGATCTCCCGCAACAACAGGCCGGACCTGGTCATTCTGGACCTCATGCTGCCCGAGATGGACGGCTGGGACGTGTGTCGTGCCCTGAGGAAGGAATCGGATGTGCCCATCATCATGCTGACGGCGCGCGTGGAGGAGAGCGACAAGCTCATTGGGCTCGAACTGGGAGCGGACGACTATGTAACCAAGCCTTTCTCGCCGCGGGAGCTGGTGGCGCGCGTGCGGAGTGTGCTTCGCCGCGTGGAAGGCATGCCTGCCAGACCAGAGCGTTTCTCCCATGGCGATATCACCGTTGATCTTTCTCGCCACCTGGTTGAGGTGCGAGGCCAGCCCATCGACTTGACACCCACCGAGTTCGATCTGTTGGCCACCATGATGGAGGATCCGGGAAGGGCCTTCACCCGCTCGCAGTTGCTGGAATCAGTCCAGGGATACGCCTATGATGGCTACGAGCGAACCATCGATGTGCACATCAAGAACCTTCGCCAGAAGATCGAAGAGGAGGCCCGCAATCCCCAACGTATCAAGACTGTGTATGGCATAGGCTACAAGTTCGAGGATTGATGCCGTGAGGAGTCTGTGGTTCAAGCTAACAGCGGCCCTGGTACTCGTCACCCTGCTGGGGGTGGGCCTGGCAGTGCTTGTGCCGGGTGTGGTCACAGTGAGGAACTTCGAGAGCTTCGTGAGGCGCAGCCGAGATACGGAAAGAGAGGTGCTGGCCGAAGCCCTGACCATCTACTACGAAGAGTGGGGTACCTGGGACGGGTTGTACGCTCTGGTGATGGCCCGGCCGGATCATAGGGGTCACGGCATGGGCCCGGTGATGGCGCCGGGCGTGCCCGGAGCCTGGCAGTTCCAGGTGGCTGATCAGAATGGAGTGGTGGTTGCAGCTTCCCGAGTTGAACAGATCGGAGTTCAACTCTCACCGGCCCAACTGCGCGAGGGCGACCCTATCGAGGTAAACGGGCAAGAAGTGGGGTACCTGTTGCCTGGAACCGCTTTGACTCTCCTTCGGGAGCCGGAGGAAGCCTTCCTGCAACGCCTCCGTGAGACCATCGTGCCTGTGGGCATCGCGGCCTGTGGGGTGGCGATCCTGCTGGGGCTGCTTTTGACCTGGCAGCTCACCGGCCCGATGCGCAAGCTGAAGACTGCCGCTCAGGGCATCGCCGGTGGAGATCTCAGCCAGCGCGTGGATATCAGGTCCAAGGACGAGATAGGTGACCTTGGTAGGGCCTTCAACGAAATGGCGGAGAATCTCTCCCGAGCGGAGGAGCTGCGCCGGAACCTGACAGCCGACATCGCCCATGAGTTGCGGACGCCGCTCTCGGTGATCCGCGGGAACCTGGAGGCCATCGTTGACGGGGTGTTCCAGCCCACGAAGGAGAACGTGAGCTCCATACACAGGGAAGCTGTGCTTCTCTCCAGGCTGGTGGACGACCTCCAGGAGTTGGCCCTGGCCGAGGCTGGTCAGCTGAGGATCGAACCCGAGATCACGGACGTGTCGTCTCTGATAGGGCGTGTGGTGACCAATGTGGCCACGCGGGCACAGAGCGAAGGCATATCCGTAGTCACGGACCTGGCACCCGAGCTGCCCTTGGTCTCCGTCGATTCGCAGCGCATCGGGCAGGTGATACTCAATCTGGTTGACAATGCGCTGAGGCACAGTTCTGAGGGTGGAACGGTCGCCGTGAGGACCAGACGGGCAACGGATGGAGTGCAGGTGGACGTGGTGGACCAGGGACCGGGACTCAGCCGCGAGGAGAAATCTCTTGTGTTCGAGCGCTTCTACCGGGGCGACAAGACCCGGTCACGCGCCACAGGTGGAGCCGGGCTTGGTCTGGCCATCGTCAAGCAACTGGTGGAGGCCCACGGAGGAAGGGTCTGGGTGGAGAGCACCGAGGGTCAGGGTGCGACCTTCAGCTTCACACTGCCCCTGCCTTCGCCAGAGGCGACCTAGGACGCGGTTGACAACTCCACCAGGCCCAGTCGCTGCCAAAGCCGGCAGCAGGTGACCAGCATCTCCGTCACCCGTTTCCCCGTCTCCAGCTCGATGAGGTCACTGATCTCCTGCACGTTGCGCTGCCCGTCCGCCCAGTACAGCAGCATTGCCGGGTAGACGTAGGTGCCCTCAGGGCTCTCCCTATAGACGCGCCACCAGGTCTCGTGCTCCTCGTCGCTCATCCTGTTGATGAAGTTCTTGGGGTCAATGGGTCCCGGCCACAGCCTTCTGAGAACGATGGAGGTGGCCTCCTTCTCCCAGACGCCAGCCGGTGGCTTCCCGGGGGAGTGGGGGACAAGCTTGGCCACCCTGGCCAGTTCTACCTCGGCGAAGTCGAGAGCCTCCTCTTGCCAGGCGGAGACGTCCACGTCGGCCAGCCGCTGGATGGATTGCAGAGCCTTCTCGGCGCGCTTCTGGAGAAAGCGCACCCGCCTGAACAGCATCTCTCCATCCTCGGGTGAGTGGTCAGCGCCTGTGGAGCGGGCCAGGCCATCTCTGGTGAGGGCCAGTACTCGGGTCTTGTGCCGGGACAGGACCTCTTCGGCCAGCCAGACAGCCTCCTCTGGGCCGGCGTTGGCCAGGAAGTAGGCGTAGGTGGCGGCGATGCTACCAACGCGGGTCAGCATGGCGGGGTCGACTTTGTCCAGAGTATCGGTGCTGGTGTGGTAGAACTTGTCTGGCCATTGGTTGATCATGGGACAGGGTACACCCACGCTGGGATCGATGAGCAGGCAGTGATCGCTGCCACCGGAAAAGGGGGTGACGGCGTACCTCGAGGCGGTCTGGCCTTCCAGGCCGGTGTAGTTGGTGGCGCCGGAGGATGTCTCTTCCACCAGGCGCACCACGAGATCGTCGGCGTAGTTGGCAAACGATCCCGGCGCCTGCTCGATAGTCATGGTGCTTCCGCACAAGCTCTGATTCTCGCCCACCATGTCCAGGTTGAGGGCAGCGATCATGTTGGGGATCAGGCTCTCGTTGTTCGCCAGGTAGGCGGCGAATCCCAACATCTCCGGGACGAGAAGAAACCTGATGCCCCGGCGCGGCTGGGCCAGCGTGCCGTCTGAGATCAGTGCTTGAAGCGTGCGAGCTACTTCGAGGACCGTGGCCGATCCTGAGGCGTTGTCGTTGGCCGCGCCCTGAGGGTGACAGAGATGGGCCAGGAGCACCACCTCCTCCTCCGTCTGGCCGGGGATGAGCGCCGACACCACGTTGATCTCGCCGTCGGAGAACCTGCTGTTCACGGTGGCCTGAACTCTGACGGCTGGTTTGCCTTCTCGCTGGCGTTGCTTGATCAGGGCGCGCAGGCGGGCGCCCTCCTTGGGCGACAGGACAAAGCCAAAACACTTCGTTTCGCCCCCGTACCACCAGAAGGAGGTGTATTGCAGGGCATCGGGGAGATCCATGGGATGTCGCAGCCCTGGCAGCTCCTTCATCACATCGGTGATGATGCCTACCGCTCCGTGCTTCTCCACCGCCAGGCGGTGGACGCGATCCCGGTCACCCCTGGTCAGTGCCACCTTGCCTTTGAGGTCCAGGCCCTCGTATTCGGCCCACTCCTCGCCATCTTCGAGGAGCACGACCTCGGCCTCGCCCTGGAAAGGGGCGCTGCGCTGAAAAAGGCTGAGTCTGGCCTCGTTGTAGTCGGCGAGCTTCTTTTTCGCCTCTGGGGGGTCTATGAGGTGAAGCACACCTTCACTGGCCTCCCATTCCTGGAACATGGGCCAACCCCAATAGAGGGTGCCCTCCCGAGCGGGGAAGCCCAGGACCTCGGCACGGATGCCAAACTCCTCGAAGCGCTCTCGACAGTACTCAGCCGCCTCGCGGAATTGGGGGGTAGCCTGGATGCGGTGGTATCTGGCGATCTCGGCCACGTAGTTCCTGGCCAGGTGCCCCGACACGCGCTCTTGCATCGTGGCCAATGTCCTCCCGATCACGCTACTCCTCCCAGGGATATACTGCATGTGGCAGATCGAGGCGACGGATGGACCGTCGCCTGGCGGGGGGATTGGGGTCGTGGTGGTCTCACTAGCCGTCGACAGAAGCGTCCACGGGTTGCGCCTCTGCCGCGGACCGCCGGCGATGACGGTAGACCAAAATGGCCACGGCAGCGACCATGATCAGCAGGGAGATCGCCTGCGCAGCCGCGAGGGGACCGAGCATCCAGGCATCGGGGCGCTGGAGCTCCACGAGGAAGCGGCCCAGGGGATAGAGAACGCAGTAGATGAGGAACACGTCGCCTTTGAGCAAACGGCCCCCGAACCGGCGGGCGACGTACATCAGGATCACAAAGGCCACCAGGCTCCACAAGGACTCGTAGAGGAAGGTGGGGTGGAACCGCGTGCTCTCCGGCAGGTTGGCGTACTGGGGCAAGCGAAAACGGAGGTCGATGGGAATGCCCCAGGGGACGGTGGTGGGGTATCCGTATAGTTCCTGGTTGAAGAAGTTGCCCCAGCGTCCAATGGCCTGCCCCAGGGCCAAGCCGGGCGCCGCGATGTCTACCCAGGTGAGGAAATCCAGCTTCTGCCAGCGCGCATAGATGTAGACGGCGAGGACCCCTCCGGCGATGGCCCCGAAGATGCCCAGGCCGCCCTGGCGGATCATGAAGATCTCCACAGGGTGCTGGAGGTAGTAGTCAAACCCCCGCATGAGGCCCTGGGGGCTGGAGATCACGTGGTACAGGCGAGCTCCTATCAAGCCGAAGATGATGACCAGGATCAATCCGTTCCAGATGTGATCCGGGTTTTCGCCTCTCCTCCTGGCTTCGATGGTGGTCACGAAAGCGCCAACGAGGATGCAAATCACGACGATGACGCCGTACCAGTATATAGGCAGGCCTATGATGGGCAATCTGAATGCTACTGGGTCCATGTTCTCACCTTCCCCTCCAATCGAGTGTCAAGGGGGATTATAGCTGGTGTGCCGAAGGGGCTGCAAATGCGGACGCGCTGTCGCGCGGAGCCGGGATGAACTGCGCCTGGGATCGATGCAGGAGGAAGGCGCCTTCTCCCCCTTGACGGAACGGACGAGAGGAGAAGGTTTCTGTGTCCCGCGTGTACAATGATGTAGCCAAGGGTGTTTGACTTCTCGAGCCATCTGGTCTATAGTGGTTATGCAGTTCCACATAGTCTGAGGAGGGCGGTGAGAGAGCTATAATGCGGGAACATTGCCCGCACGGACCTGCCTCTGGTCGCCAAGAGGATTGGGGAGAGTGAATACGGGGGCACTGGCTAGAAAGCGAGGAGGTGAAGTATGGGCGCTGTTTCGGAGATTAATGCAATAGAGGCCGTAGATAGTGTCCTAGCACAGCTAGAAGATCAAGATGCGCGAGAGCGCGTACTTCAGTGGGCTTGGTCAAAGCACTCGCGCCAGCCCCTGCCAATCCCAGGCGAACAGCTCGCGGAGCCCTCAAGGAAGCGACGAACTCGCGCCCCCAGGAAGAAGAAGACTACAAAGAAATCCCCATCCATCGTGAAGGATTTGGACCTGCGACCTGAAGGCAAGCAAGGCTTCAGCGAGTTCGGGGGTGAGAAGAATCCCACTACCCACCTGATGAAGTGCACTGTGGCGGTCTACTATCTTGGTCGAGTGCTCGGAGTCGCAGGAATCAACATCAACCATGTGTTCACTTGCTTCAGAGACGCGAATTGGAGACTGCCCTCTGATTTGCAGAACACCCTCTGGGAGACGGCAAGCAGGCACGGGTGGCTCGACACAACTGATATGGACAACATCGCGCTGACCACACGTGGAGAAACCATGGTTGAGTATGATCTTCCGGGGACATCTGCTGCCGGTGATTCATGATGGCACAAACAATAGGTCTCTCTAATGAGACAATCCTTGGCCTCCTCCCAGATGGGCTCCGTAGCGAACTACTGACCGCATACTCTCGCATAGTCAAGAACTACCGTGAGAGACGCTGGGAGCCATCAGAGCTCAACGGCGGCAAGCTTTGTGAAATCGCATATACCGTTCTCAGAGGCCATGTTGACGGTAGTTTCCCCTCTAGCTCCAAGAAACCCAGGAACATGGTCGACGCCTGCCGCGCCCTTGAGCAAGCCTCATCAACACACTCCCGTTCTGTTCGGATCCAGATTCCCCGCATGCTGATCGCGCTATATGAGATTCGTAACAACCGTGGCGTTGGACATGTGGGCGGGGATGTCAATCCCAATCATATGGATGCAGCTTGTGTATTGCAGATGAGCAAATGGATTCTGAGTGAGCTGGTTAGGCTATTCCATGACGTAGACACGGAGACGGCATCCGATGCCATCGAAAGCATCGTCGAGAGGCTTGTACCGATCGTTTGGGAAGTTGATGGGCTACTAAGGGTGCTCGACACAGGCCTGACGATGAAAGAGAAGACGCTGGTTCTGCTCTATCATCGTTCTGAGAGTGTAAGGGAGTCGGATCTCGTTGAGTGGGTCGAGCATTCAAATGCCTCAGTTTATCGCCGTGACGTTCTGGGCAAGAGTCACAAAGAGAAGCTGCTCGAGTACAACCCAGAAACCAGGATGGTCACCATATCGCCAAAAGGCATAGGGCTTGTTGAAGACGCGCTGCTGGCTTGACGTGGTCAAGCTCTTGTGCAACCGACCGATGGAGCCGACAGGTCCATCTGGGCTTTCCATCGGGGCCTGTTCCGCTGATGCGGGCGATCTCGTTAGTGGGCGCAGGTTGTGAGACGTTGCTGCGCGGCCTATGCGCGTGGCCCTGGGTTGCCGGTTGGCGTGCCGTGACTTCGCTGGGCGCGAACTCATGTGAGAGTTGGGGGAGACAAAGAGCGTGACAGGCGTAGACGCGCGTGGGATCTACTTCGACGGGGCACTGCTAGGGAAGCCGGATTTCAACTATATCTGCTGGCTCGACGTCATGGGGACGACAAACCAGATGGAGCGATCCGTGCCGACCGCGGCGACCTTCATCTTCAAGCTTCACTGTGCCGTGCCGAAGCGTACGACGAACTCAGGTCGAGAGTTGGCCTACGTCTCTACCCGGTCATGGATGGGGTGTACATAGCCTCGCGCCGCCGCGGCCCTCTCCAGATTCTCTTAAACCAGGCTCTCTGTCGGCTAGTTGCGGAGTTCCTGGCACAGGAATGGTGCTACCATCGATTCATCCCTCGTGGCGCCGTGGCTTTCGGTCCCGTCTACCACGGGGACGCGATTGACCCCGAGACGAGCCATGCGCTTGCCGCCCACACCGCGACGCGAGACAGCATACTGGTGGGCTTGCCCGTTGTCCAGGCCTTCCGAGCTGAGAGGGACGCACCCCCGTTTGGGATAGCTGCCCATTCTTCGGCGCGAGCGTTTGGGCCTGAGGATGATGAGCCATTTCGCTTCATATGGCTAGACTGGTTCCGATCCTCTGTCCCGCCGGTGAATACCGATCGTCTACTTGAAGAGCTTGATCGGTACTTCAAGTGGCAGCAGGATCACTGCAATATGACTGGCTACGAGCAGCCCCGCATAGAGCACCACAAGAAACTCGCACAAGAGTACTTCTCAGCGAGCGAATGATTTGTCGGGCAGCGTGCCGCGGTTGCCTGCTGACTTTGCTGTGCCTCGCCCCATTGTGTGATCGGTTTTGATGACCAGCCTCGCGAGGAGATCCGCGAATGACTGGACCTGACGAAGTATTCAGGGAGCGGATCAGACGGGGACGGCGTTTTGAGCGTTGGGAACGGTCCAAGTGGAATAGCCCTGGCCATGAAGGTGTGGAGACTGAGGCACCGACAGCATCGAAGGGAAGACGCGGGCGGATCGACCTGCGTCTTGTAGATGAAGACGAGGGACACACTGTCGTCGTGGAAACCAAAGCTACGGACTGGGACAAGATGGTTCCTCATCGCGTTCGGCCAAACGCTCTGCGACACGCGAGACAGCTATGGAGATACATCGACGCTGAGCTTGAGAGCAGGCCGGTCCTACCCGCTCTTGTTTATCCAACGGAGCCCAGTACCCCAGGCAGGAAGGAGGAAATCGAGGCCATCCTTCATGAACGCTCGATCCAGGTTGTCTGGAGGGAGCTCGATCTTGACGCCCTGTGATCCCCCATGCGCACGGCCGGGCTAAGGGGGGCAAAGGCGCTGCGAGGCGGCCGCACCGAGGACACCGTGGAAGAGCGTGGCAGAATCAGTGTAGTCAATGGTCAGGCCGCCCACTGTGGCCCGAAGGAGACCAGGGCATGGACTCGGTGATCAAGAAACTGGACGGGGCCAACATGGACATAGACCTGGCAACCCCAGGGGATAGGATTGGGTGGCGACAGGACACGTGTCCCTGGAATGAAGCAGCAGGGACAAATGAACACAAATGCGCGGTGAAGGACATCTCCATTTGTCCGCACTTCTGTGGGGTTGAATACATGGACAACGTCTTGTGTTGTTATCCAAACGAGAATCCCCTGAAAGGCGCAGAATAGAGCATTGGGTTTTTCAACAGGTGGAGCGGGTCAACGCCTGAGCCTTAGCGCCGCTGGGCTCGCGCCCGTTAGTCGGTATCCACCGAAAGTGCGCCTTCCTTCTCAGTGAGGCCCTCGTCCTGTCCCTCCCGCATGGGCTGCGCCGCGCCTGGCCGCACCATCACTCATCAGCTGGGGACCCAAGACGAACGATCCTTGCCCCTTGTCTCCAGTGGGATGAAGAGGTGTTGCCTGCGGCTGTGCTCCCATATATAATCCTCATACCGCTCCCCATGTGTCTACGCCCAATCGAAGGCATGGAGTGAAAGACATGGCGATGGACGTGAGAACGAAGATGGGCTATCTCAAGACCGTGGACATCTTCATGGACCTGACCGATGATGAACTGGCGGCCCTGGATGGTTCGATCACCACTATTCCCTGTGCCTCAGGGAAGATCTTCTATG
>Ga0307380_10008946_pt1 | contig 12763 bp, 8 predicted proteins | sample UN3MG_FD_202239 | JGI IMG/M metagenome (GOLD analysis project Ga0307380, IMG submission 202239) | Soil microbial communities from Risofladan, Vaasa, Finland - UN-3 | ecosystem: Environmental > Terrestrial > Soil > Coastal area > Acid sulfate soil | place: Finland: Risofladan, Vaasa | collected... | reverse complement strand
GCGTGAATTCCGGGCGCCCCTTGGCCTTGTCGCCGCCGTCGTGGCAGCCGACGCAGTAGCGGTCGAGGACCGGCTGGACTTCGCGGGAGAAGCTGAACCCTCGAGGCTTGCCGAACCACGTCGCGGGGGCTTCCGGCGGGATCCGGGAAGCGAGGGTCGGTTTCGTGGGGGCCGCGTCGTTGAGGTTCTCGTGGCATCCGACGCAGGAGACGATCTCTCCGGGCATCGCGGTAAACCAACTGCGCATGATCTGGAGCGCCTTGCCTTCGGCGTCCTGCGGGAGGAGGGACAGGGGGATGTTGGCGGGTGCCTTGAAGATGACGGACCCGTCCGCCTGTACAGGGACCGTTCCGAGGAGCCTTCGCGCGTCCCAGGGACCTTCGACGCCGATCGCCCAATGGCCGCCGGTGTTCCGGTACCCGTACTCGTAGTTGAAGACCTTGAGGCTCTTGACGGTCCCCCGCGGAACGCCTCGCAGCCCCGGCCCTTCGTGGATGTCCTGGATGTAGACTACGGCCTCCTTTGCGCCTTCCAGCGCCCTGTCGGCGATGACTGGCGGCGTGGGGGTCTTCTTGAGGGGGACGGGCTCCAATAGCGCCATGCCCGGCTCTTCGCGCAGCAGGATCATGTTGTCGAAGACGTCCACCAGGTAGAGGCCCCAGGGCGCCCCGCGCGTGGCCATGCAGGAAACCAGGTGGTACTTCTCGTCCAACGGCCACGGATGGAGGAAGCGGGGCCAGGAACCGTTGACCAGGCCATCCTTGATGACCGGCTCCACCACCTTGCCGCGCTCGGGGATCCGCTGGATCACCCCGTCGGCCTCGCGCCGTCCCTTGGACCTGTCGAAGAGAACCATCTCCCCCATCCGCGGCACGCCGTGATGGCCGGACACGATCGCGACGAACTTGCTCGTGCTTCCGGGAATGGGACGGGCATAGAACAGTGCGTTGGGCCAGTATGAGTTGCTCCCGTAGAACTCGCGCTGCCCCGTTCCGTCGGGGTTCATGGTCATCAGCAGCCGGCTGAAGTAGTGGGCCGAGTCGGTGTATTCCCAGCGGGAGTAGAGGACGCTGCCGTCCGGAAGCACCGTCGGGCACCAGTTCTGGTCCTGGTCGAAGCAGAGGCGTCGGATGCCAGTTCCGTCGGCGTTCATGATGTGCAGGTTGGCGCAGGGGGAATTGCCTCCGATGCAGGGGACACCATGGAATCCGCTGGTATTGGCGAAGGTGATTCGTCCGTTGGGAAGGTAGCAGGCATCGAAATGATCGACGTCGGCGTCGCCCGTGGGGGTGACTTGGCGGAGGCCCTGTCCGTTGGCGGCGATCTCATAGACGTGCCAGCATTTGTCCTCCCCCACGGAGGAGAACAGCAGCTTGTCCCCGCTGAAGTGGAGATCCACGTCGCCCACGAAGACATCCCGCCGCGGCCGATAGAGCGTCTTGAGGGGCGCGTCGGGGTTGCGGTAGTTCCATCTCACAATGGCGTTGTGGAAGCCGTCGCGGGAAAGGGCGCTGTTGGCAAGCCAGTTGTTGGGCAGGCCAAGCCCGGGAGAGGATTCGGATCGCCGGACCAGGAGCAGCTCGTCGAAATCGAACAGGGGATTCCGCAGCATGGTCTCCCGCCGGAAGGAGAGGAATGCGCGGCATGCCGCGACCGCTTCTGGATCTCCTTGGGCCACTTTGTCTTGGATGATCGGCAGGGCCTTCTCGAATTCGTCAATCTTCATCGCGATAGCTTCGCGGTCCGGAAACTCCTTCGGGTAGGAGGCGGCCAGGTCATCCACGGCCATGCGGAAGGCCTTCAGGTTGATCTGTCCAAGTTGGCGCCGATCCGATTCCAACCGGGCGCGGATGCGGTAGGCCTCCAGGAGAAAGGCGAGCCGACCGGCAGGCGCGGTCAGTTCGGCGTACTTCGCCAGAGCCGTCTTGCCGATGGTCCCGCATCGCCCAAGAACGGCCTGCACCATCGGCGCCACAGGATCGGGAGACGCCCGGTCCAGGAACCACCCGAGGATGTGCTCCTGGGCGAGATAGCACTGGAGGGCGCCCGAAGCATCGGGGAAATCACGACAGAAGCGCTTCCACGTGTCCGGCAGGACGTCGTCTTCCAGGTTGACGTACAGCCGCGGCCCGCCCTTGGGCACGAAGTACTTCAGCAGGATCCAGTTCTCGCCCTTTCGCAAGGAGATCCTGGCCCGGAATTGGTCCGGCGTGAGTTTCATCCTCTTCTGATCGCTCTTGGCGACGGAAGCCCCGTTCACCCAGGCTTCGAAGGGGCACTGACTTCCCACCGACAGCGTGGTGGTCCCTTCCTGAACGGTCGTTACCGTCCGGTAGAAGTACACGGTATTGGAGGATGTCTCCTTGCTCTTGACGGCGTAGACCGCGGCATCGACCATGCGGCTGTCTCGACGCCAGACCTTCCGGGCGTCCGCCGACTTCATGTCCACGCTCTTGGCCAAGATCGGGTTGTCCTCGAACGCCTTCGTCTTGAAGGGCCCCGTTACGTACCAGTACCCCTTCTGGTAGGGAACGAGGCGCCCAGCTTCGACGGCTTTCCAGTAGGTCGCCTTCGTGGCCATGAGGGTCTTGTCCCACGTGTCTGCCCGTTGGTAGGTCGGCTCGCCCGGAGGAGGAGAACCCAGGGCGCTCGAAACGAAGAAAGCAAAGGCAAGCAGGACCATTGGCGGAAAACCACGGTGCAATAAGACCTTCATGTCATCTCCTGGCGGATCCAATGCGATACGAATCATCGATTTGAGTCCTGATGTCCCGAGCAGACCGGGCCAACGCCTTCCGTACGAACGCCCCCCAAAATACTGCCTCGATGGCAGGAAAGCCAGCCGAAGCCGCCTTCGCAGACTTGGCGAACCTTCTTGGCCAACCACGTCGGCCAGATCGCGGCCATTGACTTCTTCACCGTGCCGACCATCGGTTTCCGAGTGCTCTACGTCTTTCTGGTCCTTCGGCATGAGCGTCGTCGCGTCGTCCATTTCAACGTGACGACCAGCCCGACTGCCCGGTGGGCTGCCCAGCAGATTGTCGAGGCGTTTCCCTTCGAGGAGGTTCCACGGTTTCTCCTGCGGGATCGCGATGGCATCTACGGTCCGTTCTTATCCGACCGGATCGAGCACATGGGGATCGAGGAAGTGCTCATCGCCTTCCGCTCGCCTTGGCAGTCTCCGTACGTCGAGCGCCTCGTTGGCTCGATCCGTCGCGAGTGCCTGGACCACGTGATCGTGTTCGGCGAGGAGCATCTACGCCGCATCCTGGCGGAGTGCTTCGTCTACTACCACGAAGCGCGAGCGCACTTGTCGCTGGATCGCAATTCGCCGGACCCTCGACAGGTCGCAGCAACGCGGGGGAGGGTTGTCGCCAAGGCGTATCTGGGCGGGCTGCATCACTGCTATGAGCGAGGAGCAGCCTGACTTCGCTGGAAGCCGGATCGGTGGGGGGGGCAGGAGCGATCTGCGCCCCCGGACGAATTGTGCCCACTTCTGGCCATTCCTGATGTTCCATGTCGACTCGGATCAGCCGCGGAAGTCCCCATCACCGCACTGGCAGGCCCAAGAACTCACCGCTCGCGCTGCCGGATGTGATTTTCGGGATGGACAGGTCCACGGAGACCGTGACCTCCAGGAGGTCGTATCGCTCGACCTCCTCCGACGACTGGGCGAACCGCACCGTTTCGGCCGCCTGCCCGTCCTGGTTCCAGGCAAGCCCGACGGCCGCCGACAGCACAACAACCATGGCGCACGGACCAGAAAGACGCACATTCATAGCCGGCCCCCGGAATTCGGCGTCCGCAGCAATTCGATCGCCTGTTCATCTCCGACACGCACCAGCCTGACTTCCTCCAGCAGACAACTGTAGACCAGAAGGGATGCGTAGGCGGCGTTCTTCGGCGACACGAAGTAGGATCGCGGACCGTAGCTTCGCGTGGACGCATGCATGAGCATCTTCCCCTGCCGGTCGTACACTCGGAGTATCACCACGGAGTTGTACCCGTTGCCAGTGGCGATCGCCGACAGCGCGTACGTGCCCGGTGCGGACAAGGGAATCATCTCCCCGGTGGACCCGTACTTCGTGTCGAGAACCGTCTTGCCGTCTCGCTCGATCAACCGGCCGCCGTCGGCGATGTTGCGCCAGCCGGAGTAGTTCCACGGTCCGAGGCGAAACGCCGGATTCGCGTTCAGTGCCGCCTCGTCGAGAGTTTCCGCGATCTCCAATCTCGACAGCACCAACCGGACGCCTTTGCCGGATGTCAGGGCGACCCGCGCGATTGCCGCATCCGGCGGCGTATGGAACACATCCTGGTAGGTTCGACGACTCCTGAACGGCATGGCGTACACCAGAGGCCGTCCAGCGGGCTTGCCCGCCGCATCGAGGAACTGGATCTGACGCGAAGGCAGACGCGGGGCGGTCTTTCCGGGTCGACTGAAGATCTCGAACCGGGGATTGTCCTCCATCGACTCGACATCGCCCTCAAACGCGGCGGTCAGGCTCAGCGTGTACTTGGTGGCCGGCTTCACGGTCATGTCCCGTAGTCGAGCCGTCGAATCGGCAAGAATCATGGATTGCCCGCCTTCCACCGGGGCGACCCGCACGTGCCCCGCCGTATCGGGAGTGAAGTAGTCCGCGGGCGTGCCGGATGAGAAATCCATGGCAGACGGCTCGGCCGCCGGGGCCGCGTGCGCCCATAGAGCGATGACGAGAATCACGGTCGGTTTCATCGATGGCGCTCCAGACTCATTCCACGACGACCGGGAACTTGCGGTAGTCCAACGGAAGGCCTTGATAGGACACATGCTCCGATTCCCCTTTCTCCCGGCTGATCTCGCGCGTGCAGAACCAACGGCAACTCGTCGCTTTGCCCGGCGCGAATCCGAAGGTTGACAGCGGCAACGTGGCGATCGCCTCCCACGCGGACGCGGTTTTCCGGACCTTCAGATTCCAGTGGGAATCCCAGGTGCGATCCAGGTTCCTGGCATCATATTTCGCGCCGTTGGCGTTGAACGCGAACACGTAGCGAGCGCCGCCGTTGAAGAGCCACAACTCGACATGGTCTCCCATCGGCCAGCGCTCTTTCCCGTCCATGGGCACCATCGCGTCCCGGCCTTCCGTCTTCTGGGCCTCCATGCGGAACCGCAGGAAGAGCGATTGGCCGTCGTGCGCGGCCTGGATCGCAGTGCTCCGCGGCGCGTGCGACGTTTTGCCGGTCCGCGTGGTGAGCCTGAAATCATCGCAGACAGCCGGCTTCTCCCATTGCAGAGAGTCGAAGTTGTCCGCCTCTCCTCGAATCTCTGGAATATGGGCGACCACCAGGCGCGCCATGCCTTTGGAGAATCCCTCGAACTGCTCGCGCATACGGCGGATCATGGTCTTGGAATGAGGGTGCAGAGCTGCTGCTTCGGCCTCGGTCAGCAGTCGCATGCACTGCTTCTCCAGGCCGCGGTCCACAATCAGCCCCTTGTAGACGCCCGAGATGCTCGCGTGGCAGGAGCTGTGGGTCTTGTTGTCCGGCGCCAGCCAACTGGATTTGATGAGCTGGTAGTAGGCGAGCATCTGCGGGGCGGCCTCGCGGTAGGTCCGTTGGATGTAGTAGGTGTAGAGGGAATCGACATCCTGCCGTGGATCCCAGAACAGCCGCGTGTAGACCCAGTGGTTCATCAATCCCACGTCCCACCCGAACTCGCCGTTGCCGATCCCGTCGTGGCCGAAATCGTTGCTCATCTCGGCATAGATGAGCGCGTTGCGATGGTCGGGCCGGCTCATGACCGCCCTGAGATTTGCCGCCGCGTAGAAGCCGTCCGGCGAGGGCTTGGCCTCGAAGTACTCGTAGAATCCCAGCCGGTCATTCATGGTCAACCACTTGCGGAACCTGGATCGCCACGGCTCGGGTTGGCGGGGGTCCAGCAGCGGGAAGTGCAGGTTGCTGGTCGGATAGGGAGCGAACCAGATCCCCAGATCCGGGTGGACAGTCACGCGCGGGGGCTCGGCGAAGTGGATGTACGCCAGCACGTGGATGGTGATCTCGGGGCGAAGTGTCTTCCAGGTCTTCATCGCCTCGTTGAGGAACATCGTGATCTGGGTGGAGCGAAACAGAGGATCCTTGATGGAGTCGGGGTCTTTGCACTGCAATCGAGAGCCGTCCGGCAGCTCGAGCGGCGCCAGGCATTTCTCGCACTGGCAGCAGAACCAATTGTCCCCCGGTCCCAACCGAATGTGCTCGACCTTGCGTCCGACCTTCGCCTCGTGCGCGGCGACGTTCCTGGCGAGCCCCTGCGCCCAGATGGCCGGCAATCCGGGAACGCTCAGGCACATCGTTCCTTCCCCGTGTTTGACGAAGCGGCGGGATCGGGTGATCGGGTTGTAGCCGAAGTACTCCGGGTGCTTTTCCTGCTGGTCGGCGATCGGGACCGCGAAATTCGTGCCGTAGCTCTCAATGAGGTCGAGTACCAGGAACCCTTTTTACGATGCCCGATGATCCCGGGTATTGTCGCGGTTCCGCAGCAGCCACACACCCGTGCCGCGATGGGCCGGCCAGTTGGGGCCGAAACGCCGGTTGAGGAACACAGGCGTGTCGATGAAGTCGGTCTCCGTCAACACCAGATCCGCCGTCTTTCCGTGAACCGTGCCGAGCTCATCGTGCGGCCGAGCAAAGATCAGGTCGGTGTTCTTCTCCAGGAACGCATACAGACCGTACAAGGTGCCTCGCGGACGGCTGCCGAAGACATGGACGTTACTGCCCTTGCGACGCACCGCGAATCCATCGTTGCCCTTCAACCGTTCCAGATCGCTCCCGTACTCGCCGGCAAAGGCCGTTCCGACGAAGACCTTCACATTGGCCTGCTTACTGGGTTCGTGAAGGATCGGCACTTTGGCGCCGGTGATCTGCTCGATCCAGTGGCACACATCCTTCGTTCCAAACGACTCCGCTGGCTCGGGGGGATTGCCCACAATGAACTCGCCAACGGCCTCGCCGTTCTTCACGAAAGGAGCCGCCCAAGTAGGCATGGCCGCGAGGCAGAGGAATCCAACGAGCACCGTGCTGGTCTTCATGTTTCATCCGCTTTCCGGAATGTCCTGTCCGGCAAGTACTCCGCGTGGAGTTCGGCAACTCCACCTGGCGCATCCCATCCAAGGGCTCCAAGCCGGGATTCCCCGGATGGCCTCCGGCCGACGACCGCCGTCTGCCTTTCTGGCGAGTTTATCACCGATCGCGAGGTCGGCAAGCGCCTTCTGTGCTCGGCGCAGGGGGTCTCCGGCCGGCTACGGGCGATACTGGACAACCGCACCGACGTGGGAGCGGGTGAGAAGTACGAGGCCCTGGGCGGGTCGGTCGACGGGGGCGGGCTGTTCGCGCTGGCTTCGAGCGACGGAATGGTCTGGCGGAAAGCTGGCCGCCAAGCCGGTGATCCAGGACGCCGAAGGCAGGCCCATCGAGGGACATGCCCTGGACGACTGCACGCCGATGACCGGCGACGAGGTCTGCCACGTGGCTTCTTGGAAAGGCGGCGGCGACGTATCGAGGCTGCCGGGCAAGCCCGTTCGGCTGCGGTTTGTGATGAAGGACGCCGACATCTACTCGCTGCGGTTCGTGTCCCACGACCTTCCATGAATCCCGACCTGTCAAGGGCACTTCGGACGATGGATTCGGACGATGGATGGCAATCGGGAGCAGGCGCGGGGTTGAGGGCCGAGGCCAATGCCTGGTTGCCGGTGTCCGGAAGAGGTTTGCCGATTTCCGAAGACGCGGTAGAATCACCGAGAAGACCCACGACAGTTGTGGGCGTGAGGCTATTCGAGTAATCACGGAGCACAGGCATCAGGACATCGGACAGACACAGGAGACACAGCAGATGGGCAATCGACTGACGCGCCGCACGTTCCTCAAGAGCACTGCCGCCTCGGCGGCGGCGATCTTTGCCGGCCCGAGGATCCTCAAGGCCATGGGGGCCAACGGCAAGGTGAACGTGGCGATCATCGGCGCCGGCGGGCGCGGCAATGCCCACGTGGGCGGGGCCGCCGGGGAGAACATCGTGGCGCTGGTGGACGTCGACTTTGGCCGGGCCTCCAAGGCCGCCAAGAACTATGCCGACGTCAAGCGGTTCAGCGACTATCGCAAGATGTTCGACAAGATGGAGAAGGAAATCGACGCCGTCTCCGTCGCCACGCCGGATCACAACCACGCGTGCGCGTCGATGATGGCGATCAAGCGCGGCAAGGCGGTCTACTGCGAGAAGCCGCTGACCTGGTCGGTCGCCGAGGCCCGCGCCCTGACCGAGGCTGCCCGCGAGCATAAGGTCACCACGCAGATGGGCAACCAGGGCCACTGCGGCGCCGGCTACCGCGTGCTGGTCGAGTGGATCCGCGCGGGGGCGATCGGCAAGGTCCTGGAGACGCACTCCTGGACGAACCGCCCGATCTGGCCGCAGGGCCTCAAGACGCGCCCGGCCGCCACGGCCGTTCCGGAAGGCCTGGACTGGGACTGTTGGATCGGACCGGCCCCGTTCCGCGAGTACCACGAAGGACTGCACAGCTTCAAGTGGCGCGGCTGGTGCGACTTCGGCGGCGGGGCGCTGGGCGACATGGCCTGCCATATCATGGACGGCACGTTCTGGGCGAACAACCTGGGCTATCCCACCAGCGTGACGCTGGAGGAGTCCACCGAGTTGTGCGAGGAGACATTCCCCCAGTCCACGCACATCATGTGGGAATTCCCCGATCGCCAGAAGCCCGAGGGCTGCCAGATCGACATGCCCGCGATGAAGGTCCATTGGTGGGACGGCAAGAAGCGCCCGCCCATCGTCGCCGAGCTGGAGAAGAAGCACAACCGCCGACTGGAGTCGAGCGGCACGGTCTACATCGGCGAGAAGGGGATCATGTACACAGGCTGCTACGGCGGCGGCGTGGGCATCCTCGACAAGGACCAGAACGAGGAGTTCAAGAAGACCGCCCCCAAGGACGTGGTGCCCAAGCCGGATGGCGATAGCTCGTTCGGCAACTATTACGCGTCGATCAAAGCGGGCAAACCCGGCTACTCCAGCTTCGACTATGCGGGACCCTTCAGCGAGACCGTTCTCATGGGCAACCTGTCCATCCGCGCCGGCAAGGGCGTGAAGGTGCTGTGGGACGGCAAGAACAAGCCGGAGCTCAACAAGTTCATCTCCCGCGAGTACCGTAAGGGCTGGGAGCTCTGATCCGCACCGAATCACGGCGAACTATGCTCGCCCCTGCTCGTTTCAGGCTGGGGCTCGCGACCGACAGGAACGCCCCGGGAGCACATAATGTACCGAAAGTCTCTCACTCGGCGCGAGTTGCTGCGCGCGGCAGCGCGGAGCGCCGCGGCCGTGACATTGGCGCCCACGGGGCTGTTGTCCGCCGGCCGCGCCGCCACGGAGGACAAGGAGCCCCAGCTGCGGCCGAACTTCGTCGTGCTGCTGGCCGACGACCTGGGTTGGGGCGACATCAGCCTGCACGGGGGCAAGACGCCGACGCCGAATATCGACGCGTTCTTCAAAGAAAGCGTCGAGTTGACGACGTTTATGACCTGTCCCGTCTGCTCGCCCACGCGCGCGGGGCTGTTGACGGCCAGGCACAACCTGCGGGTCGGCGCGGGGCCCAAGACGGGCGGCGAACTGGACCCCGCCGAGACGACCATCGCCGAGGCGTTCAAGGCCCACGGCTACGCGACGGGCATCTTCGGCAAATGGCATAACGGCGAGGACCCGGACACGCCCGCGTTCCGCGCGGCATGGAAGGAGGCCTTCAAAGATCTGCCCAACAAGAAGTTCCAAGCTGGGCACGGCGTCAACGTTCATGGTTTCGACGAGGCGTGGGTGTACTACGGCGGCGGGGCCGACTACTTCACGCGCCGCACGGTCGGGGGGAAGGGCCCGGTGAGCTGGTGGCACAACCGGGAGTACCGCCCGGGCGATCAAGGCTACACCGACGACTTCATCGCTCGACACGCCGTCGAGTTCCTGCGGACCAACAAGGATCGCCCCTTCCTCTGCTACGTGCCGTTCCACCTGGTCCACGCGCCGCTCCAGGCCAAGCCGGAGGAACTGGCCCGCGTCCCCGCTGACGTCGCCGATGCCAATCCCCGCACGTACGCGGCCATGGTCATGGGCACCGACGACCGCGTGGGCGCTATCCTCCGTGAGATCGATGCGATGAAGCTGCGCGACAACACCGTGGTACTGTTCTTCAGCGACAACGGCGCGACGAAGGACGGCAGCAACCTGCCGCTGAAGCTGGGCAAGCACTCGGCCTACGAGGGCGGCGTGCACTCCCCGGCCGCAATCCGCTGGCCGGCCGGGAGACTGGCGGCGGGGAGCAAGTACGACGGGATGATGGGGCACTTGGATGTCATGCCGACCTTCCTGTCCATGGCCGGCCTCCCCGCCCCCGCGGGCAGGCCGATGGACGGCCGCGACGTCTGGCCGGCGCTGCGCAGCGGCGGCCCCAGCCCCGTCGAGTCGTACTACTGGGTGTGGGACGACTACGACGTCGTGCGCACGGCCCAGTGGAAGCTGTTCCGGTACCTCAACCGCGTCGAGCTGTACGATATCCGCAAGGACCTGAGCGAGACGACCAACGTCGCGGACAAACATCCCGACGTCGTCAAGGAGATGACGGCTCGGCTGGAGGCGTGGCGAGAGTCCACGGGCGTAGCGCTGATGCACCAGGCCCCCAAGCCCCCCTCCCCGCCCCGGGCCGCGCCGCAGGGCGATGTCCTGGAGATCCTGGCCAACGTCGCGCCCGGAGGTAAGCCGCGGGACTCGGTCCTGCTGCCCCTGGCCACCAAGCCATTGGGCATCCTCCCGGGCGACTGCCTGGAGTACGACATCTGCATCGCCGCCGACAGCCTGCCCGGCGGCTTCTACCTCACGCCGTTCCGCACGAACAAGCCGGCCGTCTTCAACGGCCGCAGGGGCGTGGACCAGTTCGGCCGGCTCCAGGCCGACGCCCCGCCCACCCAGGGCGGGCCCGGCACGTGGGAGCGACGGGTCATCGGCCTGGGCAACGAGGCCCCCAACGCGCTGAGCCGCTACGGCGTCGTACTGATGGGCCGAAGGGCGGGAACGGTGCATTTCTACCTCGACAACCTCCAGGTCCGACGTGGCGACGGCTCGGTCGTTCCGATCTGGACCGGCGCCAAGGACACCCGCTACCAGAAGCCAAAGCCCCAGCAGCGGTTCACGGACATCTCCATTCGAGCCGTGGGACTGGACAAGGTGAAGTAGCTCCCGTCGCGGACAACTCCCCCCGGAGCAGCGAGGGGTGGTCCTCGGGCCTCGCCCGTCCCAGTCACGTCAGACACAAGCAGGCAAGGCCGAGCCATTCGTCCCCGGTCGCCTTTCCCACCCTCCACGATGGCAACCCTCGTGGCGTCACAGGGAGGCAGAGGGTCAAGCCGAGAGAACATGCCACGCGCCGCATCGCCTCCACAGCAGACCCTATCTGCTGGTTTCGACATGGAACACTCGCGTGGCGTATCGTCCGGGCAGGACGATCTCGGCCGAGCTCCACGCGCGTTTCGACAGCTTCCGCAGAATTCTGCGGAACCTTCTGCGTGCCTCCATCGCGCTGCTTCTCCCGGGCCTGGACCGCGATCAGCGGCTCCAGCTTCAGCGCCAGTTCCGCCCGCTGGTACGGCGTGAGGTTTCGCCGGCCGAACTGATTGAGGATGATCCACCGCTTGGCCGCATCCCGGTTGGGCAGGCTGACCTCCCGCACGTCGAACGGGACGTCGTGCTGTTGGCAGATGCGGTAGCGGTTGTGCCCGTCCAGGAGGATGTCCTCCTCGGCCCAGACCGCCAGCGGGTCGCGGCATCCGTCGGCCAGGATGTTGGCCTCCAGCTGCTGGCGCTCTTCGTCGGTCAATGGCGGGATCAGGCCGGCCAGTTCCTCGTCAATCTCGATTTCGGCTACAGCAAACACTGGGGACTCCTTTCCACCTCAACGGTGCCGACAATCAGGACCAAGAAGGCATGGGCAGCCTCGTTCATATCCCCGCCTCCTTGAGGATGGCGTCTGCCTGGGCCAGGGCACGCTGCCGCTGACGCGTGGTGATGGGGGACCGCTTCAGGAAGCGGGGCTGCGAGCGGGTGTCTGGCGAGATGAACTCGTCCTGGTCGGCCAGGTCGGAGAAGAACCGCAGCAGCGCCTCGCGCGTCGTGCAGATCTTCCGCCCGACGCGAACGTACTCGAGGAACATGCCCCGCAAGCCAATGCGGCACCACCGCCACAGCGTGCAGATGGACACCTTCTTTCCGTCCACCTTCGGCAGGTGCTTGGCGGCCTCGGTCAGCGTGATCAGCTCCTCGTTCGGGCCGATCCGCCTTTCATGCCGGTTCGTTTGTTTCGCTGCATCGCACATACCCCCAGAATAACGCCCTAATTCGGTAAGTCATTTGTACAGAATCGCTTGCGCGCTTTCTGCGCGCTTTTTGAAACGCTTTGGGCAAAATTCAGGGCGGAAGGGGGGCGGAAAACCCCGCCGGCCAGGAGCGGCTGTCGCGCTGGATGCGTTACTTCAGGTAGGCAAGCTTGGGGCCGAGCCGCAACCAGCCAGCGGCAACTGATCAGGCCCCGGCCACGGGAGCACGATCCTCTTGCTTGTGCCCGCCCGACGACGGGTACCCGGTTACGATGGGGCGGGTCCCCTTCCACCGGCCACTTTTCGCGCCGCGGCCTTGCCGATCTTGCGATTCGGAGGTATAATGCCCACGAGTCTCGGTTGTTGGCACAGGGAC
>Ga0307380_10008945_pt1 | contig 12764 bp, 13 predicted proteins | sample UN3MG_FD_202239 | JGI IMG/M metagenome (GOLD analysis project Ga0307380, IMG submission 202239) | Soil microbial communities from Risofladan, Vaasa, Finland - UN-3 | ecosystem: Environmental > Terrestrial > Soil > Coastal area > Acid sulfate soil | place: Finland: Risofladan, Vaasa | collected... | reverse complement strand
GAGTTGCCTTCTGCCTTCTGCCTTCTGCCTTCTGCCTTCTGCCTTCTGCCTTCTGCCTTCTGCCTTCTGCCTTCTGCCTTCTGCCTTCTGACTTCTGCCTTCTGACTTCTGCCTTCTGACCGTCAATCTCCGACTTGCGAGCTATCTCACCTTCTCCCCTTGCGTTTCCCTCGCGGCTTCCCAATAATGGGGCGATGCTCACAAGAAACAACGTCCGCCTGACACTGGAAGGCGCGCGCGCCATTCTGGCCGCCGCAGAAAAGAAGGCGCGGGAAATCAAGGTGCCGCAGAACATCGCCATTGTGGACGAAGGCGGACACTTGCTGCTTTTCGCGCGCATGGATGGCGTCAAGCTCTCCTCCATCGAGGTGGCGCTGACCAAGGCCGTCTCCGCCGCCCTGCGCCGCACGCCCACGGGACCTTCGCCGGCGAGCGGCGAGCCCAGCGTATTTCTCTCCCTGGGTCTTTCGCTGGCCACCGACGGCAAACTGACGTGCATCCGCGGCGGCCTGCCGCTCATCAAGGACGGCCAGCACCTGGGCGGAATCGGCGTCAGCGGGGGAAGCGAAAACGAAGACGTCGTGGTGGCGCAGGCGGGCGTGGACGCGCTCGCGAAATTCTCCTGATGGCAACCGGCAGCGGAACGACAAGCGCCCCGAAACCCCTCTACACGGGCGGGAAACACCTCGCCCGCCAGATTTTCATGGAGACCATGGCGGCGATTGACGTCCGGCACGCCATGCTCTCCAAACTGCGGCGCGAAGGCGGAGCGCTGGTGGCGGGCGGAGTTTCGATTCCGCTCTTGAGGCCGCCCCGCGTCGTGGCTTTCGGCAAGGCCGCCAACCGCATGGCCGCCGTCCTGGATGAGATCTTGAGCGGGCAGGTGGAGGCCGGAGTGGCCGTCGGACCCGCAGCGCTCGTCAAGAAGCTAGACAGGTTTCGCTATTTCGTCGGAGGCCATCCAACTCCGAATTCCGGAAGCTTCGAAGGGGCGGAAGCCGCCCTGGAACTCATCTCCGGGCTGAGCACCGACGACTTTGTAATCTTCCTGGTCTCGGGCGGCGGGTCGGCGCTGCTCGAAAAACCGCTCGACCCGGCGGTCACATTGGCGGACCTCAGCGAATTCAACCGCCTGCTCGTCACCTGCGGCCTTCCCATCGAGAAGATCAACATCCTGCGCAAACACTTTTCCGCAGTCAAGGGCGGGCGACTGGCCGTACGCGCCCACCCCGCGCGGCAACTGACCATCTTCATCTCCGACGTCCCCGACCACCTACCCTCCATGGTGGCCTCGGGCGCGACCATGGCCGACGAGTCGACGACGGCGCAGTGCTATGCCATCGCCACGGAGAACGGATTGGTGGCCAGGTTCCCGGCAAGCATCCGCAAGCACTTCGAGGAGAAGACTCTTGCCGAGACTCCCAAACCCGGGGACGAACGTTTCGCGAATTCGCGCTATTTCTGCCTGCTATCCAACCGCGACGCCGTGGAAGCAGCACGCGCCTCGGCCGAGAAGCTGGGGTTCACGTGCCAGATTGATTCCAATGTTTGGGACGCGGACTTTCGCGAGGTTGCGGACGCCAGCCTGTCGTCACTCGATGCCTGGGCGCGGAACGAGACGCGGCGTCCGTTGTGCCTCATCGTGGGGGGGGAAGTCACCTGTCAGGTCATCGGCCCCGGAACCGGGGGACGCAACCAGGCGTTCGTGCTCTACGCGGCGGAAAAGATCGCGGGCAAAAAACGGGTTGTGCTGAGCGCCGGCACTGACGGCCGCGACGGCAACAGCCCTACCAGCGGCGCGGTGGCCGACGGGCAGACGATTTCGCGCGCCCGGGCGCTGGGTCTGGACCCGGCGCATTACATGGCGGAAAGCGATTCGTACCACTTCTTCTGTTCGCTCGGCGACACGCTCGACACAGGCTTCACGGACAACAACGTCCGCGACGTCCGGCTGCTGCTGGACTTTGGGTGAGCGAGGAGATCACAAGGCACGAGGCACGAAAACAGGAAATCTGCGGTGTTGTGCCCATTCGTCGCGGCAAGAGCAACCGGCAAACACCTTTGCCTTTTGCCCTTTTGCCTTTTGCCTTTTGATTTTTGATTTTTGACTTCTCTTTTTTGGAGGCTTCGATGTCACAGTCGGTAGGATTCATCGGGCTCGGAATCATGGGCCAACCCATGGCCTTGAACCTGGTGAAGGCGGGCTTCAAGGTGGCTGCCTACAACAGGACCGCCGGCAAGGGCGAAACTCTGAAGGGTGCCGGCGCCCGGATTGTCTCGAGCCCGGCGGAGGCGGCACGCGACGCCGACTTCGTGGTGGTCATCGTCAGCGACTCGGCGGCGGTGGAGGAGGTGGTCGCGGGAAAGGGCGGAGTCCTGGAGACGATTCGCGCCGGCGCCATCCTCATCGATTCGAGCACCATCAGCCCCGTCGTCAGCCGCAGGCTCGCGGCTCAGCTTGCCGCAAAGGGCGCGAAGATGCTCGACGCTCCGGTCACGGGAAGCAAGCACGGCGCAGAGAAGGGTGAACTCACGATGATGATCGGGGGAGAGCGCGAAGTCCTGGACCGCGCCATGCCGGTCCTGAGGGTCCTGGGGAAGAAGCACATTCATTGCGGAGCCCAGGGATTGGGATTGGCGGCCAAGCTGGCCCAGAACGCCATCCAGGCCACCATGCTGGAGATCTTCTGCGAAGGATTTGTGCTGGCCTCCAAGTCAGGCGTGGCGCCGGAGACCATGTTCGAGATTATCCAGTCGAGCATGGGGCGCGCCGCGCTGACCGATTTCAAGGCGCCGTTCATCTTCAAGGGCGACTTCACGCCTTACTTCCCACTCAAGCTGATGCACAAAGATTTGGGCCTGGCGCTGGAAGCAGCCTACGCGCAGAATATCCCCATGCCGACTGCCGCGACGGTCAAGGAGGTCTACGGAGCCGCGAAAGCGCAGGGGAAAGGCGACCTCGACTACGCGGCGGTGATCACGTTTCTGGAAGAATTGGCCGGAGTGAAAGTTCGCGCCGCGGGCGCAAGTGTCTGACGCCGCCTCTTGAGCGGCCAGGCGGGAGCGGCGCCCGCGAGGGCCCCTTTACATGATGACTTCCCTGATCTGGCAGTGCTTGTCGTGCGGCTACGCCTTCGTCGGCGAGAACCCTCCCGACACGTGCCCCGATTGCGGCGCGCCCAGAGAGAAGTTCTACCTGGTGGAAGAAGACTAGTGCCGTTCCAACTAATTCGTCCTAATTCGGTGAGAGGTGACTTCCATGATTTTGCCGAGCTCTTGCGATGCGAACCTTGGCGGATTAAGTTGGAACGGCACTAGTTCCTGAAGCCGAATGCGCAATTAAAGAATGGCCTTTTGAAGCCTCTGTCGGAGAAATCTCCGAATGATCGCCCGCTTCAATAAATGCCCTTTGAAAAACCGCCGTCCACGGCGACGGTGACGCCGGTCAGGTAGCTGGCGCGTTCGGACGCCAGAAAAACCACGAGATTCGCGAATTCTTCCGGCTGGCCCAACCGCCGCAGAGGCACCTGAGCCGCCCAGCGGGCGCGAATCTGTTCCGGGTCGACTCCTTCGGCCGCCGCCAGCTTTCCGGCCAACTGGTCCAGTCGCGCCGTCTGCGTGTAGCCGGGGCAGACGTTGCTGACCAGAATGTTGTCCTTCCCGTATTCATTGGCGAGACTCTTCACCAGGCCGCTCACGGCGGAGCGCACGGAATTGGAAAGGATCAACCCATCCATCGGCTGCTTGACGGCCACCGAAGTGATGGTAATCAACCGGCCCCATTTCTGCTTCTGCATCAGGGGCAAAACTTCGCGGGCGAAATAGAGAGTGCTCATCAGGTTGAGGTTGACGCCCGCCTGCCAGTCCTCGACCGTAGTTTCCGCAAAGGACTTGGAGGGCGGGCCGCCGGCGTTGGTGACGCAAATATCCACGCGCCCAAAGCGCTCGGCCGTTTCAGCCACGAAGCGACGGACCTGCTCGTAAACCGTCACGTCCACCGGACGCGCCAGGACCTCCGTGCCCGTGGCTTTTCGAATCTCTTCCGCGGCGGCGTTCAAGCTAGCCTCGGTGCGCGCGCAGAGGGCCAGCTTGGCGCCCTCTTTGGCCAGACCCAGGGCGACAGCTTTCCCCAACCCCTGGCTGGATGCCGCCACGATCGCCACCCGATCCTTCAAACCCAGATCCATAGACACCTCATCGTTCCCGCCCGAGGAGCGCGCTGCGCCTCTATTGGCCCTTTCGCAAGTAGTCGTCCTGGCCGGTCAACCAGTCGATGCGGATGGGGCTGAAAACTTCCAGGCCGAAATAGTCTTCCAGGGCCACCGCGCTGTGAGGAACATTGGAGGGAATCAGCAGGATCTCGCCCTTGTGGAGAACAACCTCCTTGCCTTCCAGCTCGAGCTTGATCGCCCCATCCAGGACGTAGGTGAGCTGTTCGCTTTCGTGCTGATGCCTCGGCACCACGCCGTCTTTGGCGATGAAGATCTGGGCCAGCATGGCTTTTTCGCCGCTGATGACCTTGCGCCAAATCTTTTCATTCATCACTTCTTTCTTGACCGAATCCCATGAGAAGACCTGCATAGCAACTCCTTTGCGGCGTTCATCGCGCCGGCGGGTGCCGACATTTTACACGCCGGCCCGGAAGATTGGAGATAAAATAGACTCGGCCGGGGGTTCATTCGATTCGAAAAAAGAAAGCTCTTGCCGGGAGACCCACATGGCGCTTGTCCGCAATCTGGGCAACACCGACAGAAGGCTGCGAATCCAGATCGGGGCGCTGCTGTGCGTCGTCGCATTTCTGGTCCGAGCCCATCTTCTGGGCGCGCTGGCACTAGCGGCGGGAATCATCCTGGCGATTGAAGGGATGCTCGGGCATTGACCGGGCTATCGTCTGCTCGGTCTGAGCACGCTCAAATCCCCGCCGAAGCCCGGGAAGCCATGACCGGCGCGTGCCGGTATCGGAGAACGAATTCGCCTTGATTCCGTGGTTTGAAAAGGCTCTCGATGGATTCGCGCTCGTCTACGCCGTCCTCTTCTTTCCCGTCCCCCTTTTTTTTGCTGATTCTACACTCGCGCATCCATTTCTGGCGACGATTTGGAAACCGGGCGTTCCTGGTCGCCTTGCCGGTGTGGTTCGTGCCGGGAGCCGCGCTGGTGCTCCTGCGGCACGCGATCTTCTCCCAGCGAATCGGACGCAACACCCTCACCTGGTTCCTGGGGGCGGGCATCATCTTCCTAGCTGTCTGGACCAACCGTCAGGTGCATTGCGAATTCAGCCTGCGCCGCCTGGCCGGATTGCCGGAGATCAACCGCGCCCGGCCGGACAGTTTCGTGGTTCGAGGGGGAATCTACGCCCGGGTGCGGCACCCGCGGTACATGGAATTCATGCTGAGCTTCCTTGCCCTGGCCTTGCTGACCGGAGCCGCGGGAATTTTTCTGCTGGCATTTGTCAGCATCCTGTTGTACTTAATTGTCGCGCCGCTCGAAGAGCGGGAACTGCAGGAATCGTACGGGGCCGAGTATGCGGCCTACGCGCGTGCGGTGCCGCGTTTCCTGCCTCACCTGTGGCAACGCGACAAATCCTAGACTTCCTCCTGATTCGGAGGCTTCCATGCGCAAGCTCATATCCGCCGCCATTCTGGCCGTGCTATCCGCCTTTGCCTGCCCGCTGTGGGCGCAGCGTGTTTGCCCGGGATTCTCGATCGTCATCGACACTCCCGAGGACCAGTTGACGCTGGCGTATAACGGCGCCGACAGCCCGCAAGAGCAGATCGCGGCGATCGACAAGTTCGTCCAAGAGCATGCCGACTCCAAGTTTCTGCCCTGCGCCTACGAGTACTACACCTTGGCCTACCTCAAGCTGAACCAATTCGACAAGGTCATCGAATACGGCGAGAAGGGCCTTTCGGGTGATTACCAGGACTTGATGCTGATGCTCAATTTGCTGAAGGGCTACGTCTCCAGCGGCAAGGTGAGCGATGGGGCTTTCGAAGTCATCCTGAAGGCCCCGGAGGAAATCAAGCAGGAGAATACCCCGGCGCGGCCGCCCAACCTCGGAGACGAAGAATGGAAGAAGGTGGAGGAGGAAGCCGCGACGCAAGCCAGTGAACAGCGCGCTTACATGGAATACGCCTTTTTCCAGCTCCTGCAGCGCGAGACCGACGGCGGCAAGCGCCTCAAGTTGCTGGATGAGTTCGTGAAGGCCTACCCCGAAAGCCCCAACCAGGCACAAATCAACTTCAACTATTTCATCGCCTACAAGCTCGCGAACAACGCCGAGAAACTCGACGAGTACGGCGAAAAGGCTGTGGCCTCAGACCCGGAGAACGTGGTGACCCTCAACTTTGTGGCCGACGACTATGCGTCCCGCCAGACCAACCTGGACAAGGCCGACGAATACGCCAAGAAGGCTCTGGAGCTCGCCCCCAATATGGAAAAGAGCGCGGGCATGACCGACGAGCAGTTCATGGCCCAGCAGAACCAGCAACTGGGGTTGGCGCATTTCACCCTTGGTCTTGTGGATTTACAGAGAGGAGCGCAAAAACACAGGGTCGCCGGCGCCATCGACGAGTTCAAAAAGGCGGCGGACCTGCTGGAAGGAAACCCGCAGCTCCAGGGTCGGGCGCTCTACTATCTGGGATACGCTTACGAAGTGATCTACCCTCCGCGGCACAGTTCCGCTATCGAGGCGCTGAGCAAGGCGGCGGAGTTGGCCAGCCCCTGGCAGGGCGAAGCGCGGAATCTTCTGGCCAAGGTCAAGGCCGCCGCAAAATAGCTGTCGCTGCGGCGAGAGGCTACTTCCGCTTCCAGAGGAAATACACGGGGATTCCCGCCGCGACGATCAAGGTGCCGATGCCCGCCTCGGCGGGCTTTTCCATGAGTGTGTTCGCGATCAACCAAGCCGAGGCGAGGACGAAGATGACGGGGACCCAAGGATACCCGAAAACGCGGTAAGGGCGCGGGACGTCAGGCTGTTTGCGCCGCAGGATGACCACGGCGTAAGCGGTGAGTGCGTAGAAGACCCACGCGGCGTAGATCACGTAAGTGTAAAGCTGCTCGTAGGTTCCCATGGCCACCATGAGAACCGCCCAAACGCATTGGATCAACAGCGCCAAGTGCGGCGTGTGGTACCGCGGATGGACGGCCGCGCACCACTTGAAAAAGAGCCCGTCCTTCGCCATCGCGTAATAGACGCGAGGGGCGGCCAGGATGCTGCCGTTCAGACTGCCGAGCGTGGAGATGATAATCAACACCGTGACGAGGTAAGAGCCGGTCCGGCCGAAGATGCGCACGGCCGCGTCCGACCCCACGCGCGACGAGCCGGCGATTTCATTGGGGTCCAGCACGTGGTAGTAGACCAGGTTCAGGCCGAGGTAGAGGACGATGACGGCCAAGGTCCCGAAGATGAGCGCCAGCGGCAAGTTGCGCTCGGGATTCTTCACTTCTCCGGACGCGAACGTACACGCATTCCACCCTTCGTAAGCCCAGAGCGCGCCGACCATCGCCACGCCAAACGGGGCGAGCAATCCCGCACCAGATGGGGCAGGAAGCGTGGTCTTGGCAGCCGGCGCGCCGTGGACTAGAACGTATCCAAGGAGAATGAGCCCCACCACCGCCGCGACTTTCAGGCCGGTGAGAATAGACTGAACGGTTCCGCCCTCCCGCACTCCCCGGTAGTTGATGGCCGTAAACAAGACAATCGAAGCGGCCGCCGCGGCTCTCTGCTCCCATAGAGACATGGTGAAGAACTCATTCAGGAATTCCGCGAAACCCACGGCAAGAACCGCGATGCCTCCCGTCTGCGCGGCGAGAAAGAACGCCCATCCGCACAGGAAACTCACCAGCGAGCCGTAGGCCTCACGGAGGTAAACGTACTGCCCGCCCGCCAACGGCATCATAGCGGCCAGTTCGGCAAAGGAGAGCGCCCCGAGCAGGCTGAGCGCTCCCGCCACCACCCACACCATCAGGGCGGCACGCGGGCTCCCGACGGCGCGGGTGATTTCGGCAGGGACGATGAAGATTGCCGTGCCAATCATGATTCCGACGACAATGGCGCTGGTCTGCCACAACCCCAAGGCGCGGATGAGTTGCGGCTGCGTGGAAGAGACGGCGTTCCCGGTTCTGGAGGATTCGTCAGCTTGCATGGTGGTCGAAGCGAAAGCCGTTGACGCTGGGGAGAGCCCCTTCGCGCCGGTGCGGTCCCTCAGCACGCAGTGAGGCCGTTCCGGCAAATCTCACGACACGACGAAAGCCCGCGACAAAATAGAGGATTCGCGCCGCGGGGTCAATGACCATTCATCGCCCGGGAGTATAATGGGCGGCGTCATCGCCATGCCAAAACTTCCTCCATTGCCGCGTGCCGCGGTTCGAGCCGCTCCCCGCCGACCTCCCCTTGCTCCAGGAATTGGCGCGCCGTGGCGAACCCTGGGAGGTCCCACCGCCGGCGGCGAGTGACAAAGCAGGCGCGGAAGACCTCTCCATGGTCGTTGCCCGCGCCCGGTAGCTGGCGGTGTCTCTTCGTAACCTTACGCAGGGCGTTCTCTCACACGGAATCGCAATCACGCGGGCGAGAGTGCGGGGGGTAGGAGGAGATTGCAGGTTGGAGGAACCCGGAAGGGCTTGGAAGTGATTGCAGACAAGTGGGCAGGTCAAGTGCGCTGACTCGACAATTCGTGGACATGTTCGGGTGCATCATTATGGGCCATCTTTATTCATTTCAGTCTCCTCCTCGCTTTCAGCCCCGCCTTCTTCCGGATGCCCCTGCTCCTGAGTCTTGACTTCCCGGGCGCTGCTGGTCCTCTTTCTCTTGCGCCTCCTTATCTTAATAGGTCCCATTTGCTCGCGGGCCTCTATCGAGAATAGGTTCTTGATGCCTGCGACCAGATCTTCTTCATCAATGCTGATACCTTCTGCCCTTCGCAGTTCTCTCCGAATCAAACGGATGACATTCTCAGTGAATAACGTCCTTCCCATGGACTGCGGACTCAAAGCTGTGCGCATCCTCCAAAGTTCCTCATGAAGGTCTTTTCGAACACTATCTCTATGCAGGACAGCGAGAAGGTCTGCGGCGTTGTCGAAGTCATCTCCGGCAACATCGATGGAAAAGACTAAATCGTGTTCAATACCCTCCTCGAACGTTAAATGGTAGAGATGCCAAACCGTCCCATTTGTAAGCACCACCCAACGGATGTTGCCTTCGGCGGCGTATGATCTCGCCTGGTCGATATGACGATCCCTTAAGGGTGTTCCTGCGGCCTTCACTTCAACCAACAAGCGGAGAACACCATCAAGTTTGATCCCGATATCGACGTACTTCCCTTTAATAACGGTCTCTCGGGTAATTTCGTTCATGTCGTCATAGCCCAGCACTTCCGAAAGGACCTTTACGACGCGGCGTACCGTATCAGCCTCATTGAGACTCTGTTCTTGGGCTTGTATGAGGAAGGGCAGGACCTTGCGCATCTGCCCGCGAATTGAAGGAGTATTGATGGCCACCATCCACCTCGCATCGGCTCGGCGTATCTGCCGTCAGCCTCTATATAGGTAATCAACCCACTTGGTTAATTTCTGGTTTCTGCCCCAAAGCCACTATCCCTAACGGCCACAAGGCATTCGACCACCTCAAGAGCGCCGCAAACCCCCCGCGTCATGTCGGCATGCTCGCCGACATTTTGTTGCGATATGCTTGATATCGCCTAGCTTAATCCCGAGGAGCTAGATGTCAAGCCATAAGTTTCCCTGTAATACGAACCCTTTGGCCAACTCGGCTGTCCTTCCCAACACTTGAGCCCAGGCTTGGATGACTGCATGTCTCCAAAGAGCGACCGTGCTGGCCGCCATCGTTGGGTTATAATCGCCCTGCTGTCAATCCTCGAAACGGTGTCTCCATGCGCTACAACAACATTCTGGAAGCCATCGGCCACACGCCGCTGGTGAAACTGAATCGGATCGCGCGCGGCTCAAAAGCCCCCGTCTACGTCAAGTGCGACTACCTCAATCCCGGCGGGAGCGTGAAGGACCGCATCGTCATTGAAATGATCGACCGCGCCGAACGCGAGGGTCTGCTCAAGCCGGGCGGCACCATCGTCGAAGGCACCTCCGGAAACACGGGCATGGGGCTGGCGCTGCTGGCCGCGGTGCGAGGCTACAAGGTGGTCTTCACCATGACCGACAAGCAGTCCAAAGAAAAAGTCGACCTGCTGAAGGCTGTGGGCGCCGAAGTCATCGTCTGCCCGACGGCCGTCGCTCCGGACGACCCGCGCAGCTACTACGCCGTAGCCGAAAAGCTCACGCGCGAAATCCCCAACGCCTACCATCCCAACCAGTACGAGCACCCCGGGAATCCCGATTCGCACTACAAAACCACGGGGCCGGAAATCTGGAAAGACACCGAAGGGCGCATCACGCATTTTGTTTGCGGCATGGGCACCGGCGGAACGATTACCGGCGTGGGCCGTTACCTGAAAGAGATGAAACCCGAGGTGAAGATTATCGGCGTCGATCCGGTCGGCTCGCTGCTCTACGAATTCTTCCACCATGGGACGGTGGGCAAGGCCGAGACTTACAAAGTGGAAGGCATCGGCGAGGACATTTTCCCGGCGACGCTGGATTTCAGCGTCATCGACGACGCTATCCAGGTGACCGACAAGGAATCGTTCCTCTGGACGAGACGCCTGGCCCGCCAGGAAGGCATCTTCGCGGGGGGCTCGGCGGGATCGGCCATCGCCGCGGCGGTGCGCCTGATGCCCACGCTGACCGAAAACGACTTCATGGTGGTCTTCCTTCCTGATACGGGGCTGCGCTACCTGAGCAAGGTCTACAACAACGAATGGATGAGGGATAACCGCTATCTCGAACCTCCCGTCGCGCTGACCGCCGCGGAAATCGTCCAGGCCAAGACCGACGCCGGACAGTCGCTGGCGCTGGTGGCCGCGGCCCCCTCCGACACCGTCGCCCTGGCGCTCGAGCGCATGCAGTCCAATGACTTCTCGCAATTGCCGGTCTTCGAAGGCGGCGCGCCCGTCGGATCGCTCTACGAGGATGAGATCCTGAGCCTGGCGCTGGAAGGCAAAGACCTGAAGAAGTTGGTCGTCCGCGAAGTGATGGGCGCGCCGTTCCCCGTCGTTCCCGCAGCCGCCGCCATCGATCAGGTGACCCAGTGCATCACCCGGGATTGCCCCGCAGTGTTCGTCGACATGAGCGAAGGGCGCTACGAAATCCTGACGAAATACGACCTGCTTCACGCCATTACCCGTCTCGTCGAACAGGCGAGTTGAGCGAACAACGCAGCGCGCGCTCCGGTCACTGGCGATCGCCTCGTGGCACTCAAGCACCTCGACCTAGGTCGTTGCCTCCCATCTCCACAGCAAGCATAATGAAGGTGTGGGGTGTCGAGTCGGCTTGAAAGGGAAAAGTTTGACAAACCGTGGAAGTGCCCTGAAAATTGAACGTTCAGCGGCTTCCGCCAGATTCAGGGAGTTTTCATGAGCTCAAAGATCAGCCCGCAAGATGTTCTGCGCGCGCTCAGCGCCATTCAAGATCCGGATCTGCACCGCGACATCGTTTCACTGGGATTCGTGAAGGATCTCGAAGTGGGGCAGGACCGCGTTTCATTCACCATCCAACTGACGACGCCGGCATGTCCGGTGAAAGACCAACTGGCGGCGAGCGCCAAGCAGGCGGTGGAAGTCCTCGGCGTGAAGAACGTCGAGGTGCGCATGACCTCGCAGGTGACCTCGGGGCACGTCGGGAAGGGTCCCTTGATTCCCCAGGTGAAGAACACCGTGGCGGTGGCGAGCGGCAAGGGCGGCGTGGGCAAGTCCACCGTAGCGGCCAACCTGGCCGTGGCGTTGATGCGCAGCGGGGCGAAGGTCGGGCTGATGGATACGGACGTCTACGGTCCGAGCGTTCCCATCCTCATGGGCGGGAACGAGCAACCGAGCGTCGTGGAAGGAAAGATCGAGCCACCCGTCGCCTATGGCATCAAGATCATTTCCATGGCCTACTTCCTGCCCAAGGGCGAGGCGGTGATCTGGCGCGGACCGATGCTCCACAAGACGATCCAGCAGTTTCTCGGCGAAGTACGTTGGGGCGAGCTCGACTACCTGATTATGGATCTGCCGCCGGGAACCGGTGACATCCAGCTGAGCCTTTCGCAGACCATTCCGCTCACCGGCGCGTTGATTGTCTCCACGCCGCAGGACTTGGCGCTGACCGTGGCGTCCAAAGCTATCGCCATGTTCCAGAAACTCAAGGTGCCCATCCTCGGCCTGGTGGAGAACATGAGCTATTACGTCTGTCCGGAGTGTGGGCATCGCGAAGAGATCTTCGGGCACGGCGGGGCGCGCGGCGTGGCCGCTAATCTCGGCTTCCCTTTTCTGGGCGAAATTCCGCTCGACATGAACGTCAGAATCCAGAGCGACGGCGGCAAACCTGTGGCCCTCGATGAGACCACGCATTGCGGCAAGGCTTTTCAGGATATCGCCGGAGCGCTGGCGGCACAGATCAGCATTGCGAATACTGAAGTGCCGCAGGTCATCAACCTGGAGTAAGCCGACGTTGAATGCCAGTCCGAAGACCATCAAGCTCGCGGGCGCAAACGATACAATCACCATCGAATGGACGGACGGCCACCAGAGCGCATATCCCTACCGTTACCTGCGCGACCGGTGCCCGTGCGCGACGTGCTCGGAGATGGGACCACCCAGCTCGCCGGCGGCTTCTCCCTTTCCCATGCTCGGCGTCAAACCTCTGAAACCCGAGCG
>Ga0307380_10008944_pt1 | contig 12764 bp, 13 predicted proteins | sample UN3MG_FD_202239 | JGI IMG/M metagenome (GOLD analysis project Ga0307380, IMG submission 202239) | Soil microbial communities from Risofladan, Vaasa, Finland - UN-3 | ecosystem: Environmental > Terrestrial > Soil > Coastal area > Acid sulfate soil | place: Finland: Risofladan, Vaasa | collected... | reverse complement strand
GCATGTAGGCAGAGCTGCCGTCATCGAGCATTTTCCGGGTCTCTTCCGGGACCGGTCTCTCAGAAAGTGCCAGGTTTGCACGGATGATGACCTGGTTAAGAGCGCAGGTGGCCTGGGTATCATTCACAGCCGCAACAATCACGATACAGTCCTGGTCTTCAGCATTCATGCGTTCCCGTAACCGTGCGACCTCGTCCGCAGTGACACCGTATGCCGGAAGTTCATCCGTGTGAAAGATTCCCCCGACTCCGCATTTTTTGGCATAGTCTGACATTTCGCTGCCGAGCCGGCGGTCCGGTTGGATCTCGCGACCTACCAGGCCACTAAAACGTTCGAGCCGGACTGCATAGATGCGCTTTGCTTTTTTCAGGACCGTGGATTTTGTCTCCCTGAACAGGTCACTCACATTCTGTGAATTATCATGAACCGATGCTTTTCTCTGGATGAGTTCATGCCTGATGGCGAGGAGACTTTGCTGCCGCTGCACTTCGCGCCTGACCACTTCGGCGATCAGGTCCAGTTCCTGTACCCCCTTGATCTCGACACGGGCACCACCCCGGATTGAGATATTCACGTCCTGCCGGATCGTACCGATTCCCCGTTTCACCTTACCGGTAGAGCGCAGCACCATACCGATATACTCAGCGACCTTCTGCACATCTTCCGGCGTGTGCATACAGGGCGAAGTGGTGATCTCAATGAGCGGGATACCAAGCCGGTCAAGCGAGAAAATATCGTTCCTGACCCGTTGGGCTGCCTCCTCTTCAAGGCAGATCGTCTCTATCTCTCCCCCGTCAGGGAGTGCACCATTCATAGCGACAAGTGCCGTGCGCTGGAACCCGCTGGTGTTCGAGCCGTCAATAACGAGCTTGCGCATCGTATGCACCTGCCGGACAGGTGTCATGCCAACCATCTTTGCAATAGTAAGGCAGACAGAAAGCGCCTCATCGTTCAGCGGCGCCGGTGGTTCCTCATCGTTTTCAACAAGGCAGGTGGTATCATAGGTATAATACTGGAATTTCCGGTCGCGCTTCATCTCCTCCTGTGCAGCCCGGTCGATCTCTCCCATCTCGCTCTCGGTTACCCGGAGGTAGCGGAAGAATTCCCCCGAATGTTCCGTACTGTCGCGGAGAAGTGTTAAGCAATGGCAGAATAGTTTCTCCTTTGTATTCAGCTGCTGGTGGATCTCAATGCCGGCGGTCAGTCCTATCGCATTATAATCCATGCGTGCTCCTCCGGTTGCATTCACCTTTGAGATCAGCCTGCATCAGGGCAGCTGCTTTTTCCGGATCCCTTTCGTTCCCCAGCACCCACATCATTTTCACGAGTGCTACTTCGGGCAGCATATCTCCGCCTTCGATTACACCCGCCATAAGCAGGTCGCGCCCGGTATCATAGACCCGGTCACAGACCCTGCCCTGCATGCACTGGGTGGTCATCACAACCATAGTACCCCCGTTTATGAGTTTTTTTATGGAAGGAATAAGCGCAGTACTTACGTGCCCGAGCCCGGTGCCGGCGAGCACGAGTCCTTTGTACCCCTCGTATGCCCTGAAGAGATCCGGAGACATCCCGGGATAGAACTGGACAAGCCCGCAGCGTTCTTCCAGGTTGTCATGCAGGGCGAGCTTGTGGCTTCCCCGTCTCACTGCAGAGTTTTTCAGGGTTACTTCGCGGGATGGATATGCAACAGAACCAAGGGGTTCTATTCCTATGCTGCGGAACGCATCACGACGTGAGGAATGCATCTTGCGCACGCGTGTGCCCCGGTGAATCGCGCAGGTATCATCGCTCGTTGTGGCATGCATTACCACGGCAACCTCTCCAAGATCGCTGGTTGCTGCGCTCGCTGCGCATACAGCATTCATCGCATTATCACTGGATGGGCGGTCAGCAGATCGTTGCGATCCAACAAAAACGATTGGCACCGGGGTGTCGATCATGAAACTGATTGCCGCTGCACTAAATGCCATCGTGTCGGTACCGTGCGTGATGATAACCCCGGCAACCCCGCTTTTAATTTCTTTATATACTGCACGGGCGAGTTCCTGCCAGATTGCCGGTGTCATATTCTCGGATAGTATGGTAGCAAGGGGTATTGTCCGGTAATTTGCAACTTTTGCCAGTTCAGGGATTGCAACAAGAATATCACTCGCATCAAACTGGCTGGTGACCGACCCGGTCCGGTAATCGATCCTGCTTGCGATGGTTCCTCCGGTTGATACGATAGAGAGTGCAGGGAGCTCGTTTTTTTGCGGGACTTCAGACTTTTTTGGCAGGGATTCTGCAGGGTGCCCGGAAAATGTACAGGAAACATGATTCACTCCGATATTGTAGCCGGAATCCAGTTTCACTACCGCCATCCCGTCACGTTCTGTAATGAAAATTCCGTTGCGGCTTTTCCCACCATACGTGCATTCAACGAGATCGCCAGACGTAAATTTCGGGCTTATGCTACCAGCCTCCGGGCTTTTTTGATTAAGTCTTCTTTTGCGTTTGAGAGTTTTTGGAGCCGTTGATCGATCTGTGATGAATCCCGATCGAGCTGCTTTTTCCGTTCTTCGATCGCGATCCTGGTTGCGAAGGGTGCAGGTCCTCCAGGAGCTTTCCGGAGTGCGAGGGAATAGTGTACGTCAAGTGCATCATCGATCTTCTGCTGGGTGAGACCTTTACCCACAAGGGATATCCCTTCTCCTACTTCCTGTGCAGCTTCTTCAAGGGTGGAAAGCAACAGGTCTCCTTTCTGCACTGCCCTGCCGACAATGTTGTGTGCGGTACGGAAGGGAAGACCATAGGATCTGACCAGCATGTCAGCAAGTTCGGTTGCGGTTGAAAATCCTTTGCCTGCCTCTTCTTTCATCCGCTCTGTATCGAATGATGCACTTGAGAGCATATCGATCAGGAGACGGAGGCTCTCTTTTGCATCCCTCATACCGCGCCAGATATGGGGAGTGAGCTCCTGGAGGTCGCGGTTGTAACTCATGGGAAGGCCTTTGACGGTAAGAAGAGCACCGGCAAATGCACCGAAGACCGACCCGGACTTGGCCCGCATAATCTCAGCGGTGTCCGGGTTCTTTTTCTGCGGCATAATCGACGAAGTTGAACAGAATGCATCATCAAGGGTAACAAACTTTACAAACGACGTGCTCCAGATAATCAGTTCTTCGCAGAGCCGGCTCATATTTGCCATCAGGATGGAAAGGTCAGCAAGCGTTTCGAGTGCAAAGTCCCGGGCAGCTACTGCATCCATCGTGTTTGTTATCAGCCCGTCAAAACCCAGCAGGCTGGCGGTGAGTTCGCGGTTAATGGGGTAACCGGTGGATGCGAAGGCTGCTGCGCCAAGCGGGGACTGGTTCACCCGTACGTATGCATCCTTTAGCCGGTCGAAGTCCCGGGAGAATACCTGTTCATAGGCAAGGAGGTGGTGGGCAAGCGTGGTAGGCTGGGCGTGCTGCATGTGGGTAAATCCCGGCATCACGGTCTCGATATGCAGCTCGGCGAGGGCAACAAGCACTTCACGCACTTTGAGGAGTGCCGACATCTGTTTGAGCATCTCCTCCCGCAGTTTGATCCGGATGCATGTCGCGACTTCATCATTACGTGATCGACCCATATGCATGCGCCCGCCAACGTCAGCTCCCACAGATTCGATCAGGAATGATTCTATCCCTGCATGGACGTCTTCAAACCGGTCATCAAACACTTCTTCTGGGATTCCGTCGTTGAAGAGCTCAAGCAGCGCTGAAAGGAGCTGCTTTGCGATGTCCCGGTCGATGATCTTCTGTTTTTCCAGCATCAGCACGTGGGCAAGATCAACGAGAATATCTGCGTCAGCAATACAGCGGTCTGAACGCATCGATGAGAGAAAGTGCATCATCTCACCTGTCCTCTCACCAGAAAGGCGTCCCAACCTTACAACATCTGTTCGCATCCGTTCACCATCCGCTTTATATTCGTTTACCTATTGGTCGTACATTGATTAAATCCACGCCTTTCGCGCAGCGAGTTCGATCGCTTTCTGCACGGATTCGCGGGGGATGATGGTTGCGACCGGTATGCGGACGAGCTGCTCAATGACACTTGAGAGGATAGGAGCACACACGATTGCGACAGCACCCTCGCGCTCAGCCCTGACAGCGGCTACAATCGCATCTTCCATCGTGTGGACCGGATATTCGCGTACCCGGACACGTTTTGCATCGACTTCCGCAGTTTTTTCCTGGATCGTATCAAGGACCGATCGTGCAACGATCAGGCCAATAAACTCACCTTCGGTTGTACGGTAGAACTGGCGCAGGGTGCGGATGATTGCGCGCAGCGTAGTGAGGTTGGGTGAACGCTTGCCATGCATGATCTTGTACAGGGAACTCTGTGCAATCCCGCTTTTATCTGATAACTCCCTGACACTGATGCGGAGGTCATGGCGGAGGAGGTTGTTAAGTGTTCCTACAAATTCCTCATCTGAGGCAAGTGCGGCGCGCGTGAGCCGGTCAATTGGGTCCACTTGTATCATATAATAGATACAATAAGACTAATCCCAGAAAAATATTTTCGTTTTGTCCTTACATGGTGTAAAAAATGATGGGAAAATAAATGGAAAAACGGTTTCATTGTGGTCATTTCCTCTTCGAAATTTACCTTAATGTAGATTCCTGGTGCAAAAACAGGACAAAAATAGAGAAAATATGTCCATATAGCGAAATATTTATTATTGCCCGAACAATGTTCCCACTATGAAAACGATGAAAATTACGGCAATCGCACTCATCGCCATTGCCCTCTTGCTGCTCACTGCCGGTTGCACGCAGCCTGCCCCGGATACCCCTGCTCCGATCAAGGAGATCCGGATCGGGTACCAGCCCAGCACTCACCAGATGGCTGAAGTCACCGCCATGGCGAAGGGCTGGTGGCAGCAGGATCTTGCACCTTTTGGTGTCGTGAATGTTACAGATAAGGTCTTCCCGAGTGGCCCGCCCGAGATGCAGGCCATGCTTGCCGGCGAACTCGATGTTGCCTACGTTGGTGCAGCCCCGGTCCTGAGCGCGCTTGCCACCGGGCTTGACGCCAAGATCGTTGCCGGAGTCAACACGCAAGGCTCCGACATTGTGGTCAGGAACGATCTTGATTATACAGGCCCGCAGAGCCTGAGCGGGATGACTATTGCCACCTTCCCGCCCGGCAGCATCCAGGACACGATCCTGCGTGACTGGCTCATGAAGAACAACCTCACCCCGGACAAGGATGTCTTCATCAAAGGCATGACCCCGGGCGATGCCGTAACGGCCATCCTTGCCGGTAAAGTCGACGGCATCTTCCTGCCGACACCCTCACCGAGCACGGTTGTGAACCAGGGCAAAGGGAAAATTGTTGTCCAGTCCGGTGAGATGTATCCCAACCACACCTGCTGCGTGCTTGTTGTCAGCGGTAATCTGATCCGCGAGCACCCGGAGATTGTCCGGCAGATCATTAAGACCAATGACAAGGCAGTTGAATGGAACCAGCAGAACCTCGATGAAGCTGCAGAGATATACGCAACCAAGACCGGGGCCAACCTTGCAGATGTCAAGGCGTCGCTGGCAGAATGGGACGGCAGCTGGGCTTCGGACCCGAATGTTATTGTCGAGCCTGTCCTCGACTACGCGAAGATCCAGTACGAGCTCGGGTTCATCAAGAAGTCCCTGACCAAAGAGGATATCTTCGACCTGACCTTCTACCAGAAGGGCTGACCAGGCCTAAAACCAACCTTTTTTCCTTTCGGGTTCATAGTACTAGCAAAGGACCGGGTATTTATCGGCAGGTTGACCATGGGACGGGATAATCAGAAAAACGGGAAGAACCGGTGGCTTGGTCTTCTTGCGATCCTCATCGCACTGGCGGTCTGGCAGTTTGTTGCGGCCGTCATTATCCATTACCCATTCATTCTCCCTGCCCCCACCGATGTCTTTATGGCGTTTGTCAGCCAGGTGCAGCAGGGGACGCTCCTTCTTGACATCGAGGCGAGTCTGGTCCACTTCGCCATCGGCCTTGGCATGGCGCTCCTTATCGGCATCCCGATCGGGATCCTGATGGGCTGGAACCGGCGCTTCGACGCCTTTCTCGACCCGCTCATCGAGCTCCTCCGCCCGATCCCGCCCCTTGCCTGGATCCCGTTTGCGATCATCTGGTTCGGGCTGACGGCTTCGGCTGCCGGGTTCATTATCTTTGCCGGTGCGGTCTTTCCCATTATTATCAATACCTATAGCGGCTTCCGGGGCGTCCCCCGGGTCTTTGTCGAAGCTGCAAAGATGCTCGGCTGCACGAAAAGCCGCGACCTGATCCGGTATATTGCATTCCCTGCAGCTCTACCCTCGGTGGCTTCCGGCATACGGATCGCGACCGGTGTTGGCTGGATGTGCCTTGTTGCTGCCGAGCTTTTCGGGGTCTCGAATTACGGCCTCGGCCAGAAGCTCTGGTTCTTCTACAGCCTTCACCAGATGGACAGCGTTGTTGTCTATATGATCATCCTTGGTCTGATCGGTCTTGCCTTTGACATGATCTTCCGGTATTACATCGACCGGCACTTCCTGAAGTGGCGGACCGGGGAGGTGGCGTAAATGGGCAATCTGGAGATCCGCGACCTGAACCAGTCCTTCAGAAAGGACGATGGCAGCAGCCTTGTTGTCCTCGACCATGTAACGTTCGATGTCAAGGACAAGGAATTTGTCTGTATCCTCGGCGCATCAGGCTGCGGGAAGACAACCCTGCTCCGGCTCATTGCCGGTCTCGATACTGCCCGGTCCGGTTCGATCAACCTTGGTGGTGAAGAGATACAAGGGCCAAACCCGAAAGTAGGTTTTGTCTTTCAGGAATACTCGCTTTTCCCGTGGCGGAATGTCATCGATAATATCGCATTCGGTCCCGAGATGCAGGGGGTGCCCCTTAACGAGCGGAGCCGCGTTGCGGAACATTACCTGGACCTCGTCAACCTCTCTCAGTTCCGGACCAGCTACCCGTCCGAGCTTTCCGGTGGAATGAGGCAGCGGATAGCGGTTGCACGGGCACTTGCACTTGAACCTGTGCTCCTCCTCATGGATGAGCCGTTCGGGGCCCTTGATGCCCAGACAAGGAATATGCTCCAGAAGGAACTGCTCGAAATCTGGGAAAAGACCAAAAAGACCATTATTTTCATCACCCACAGTGTGGATGAAGCAGTGTTCCTTGCCGACCGGATTATTGTACTTACGCCCCGGCCAGGCAGGATCTGCCAGATTTTTCCTATTGAGCTTACCCGCCCACGCGATCGTACCGGTGTTGAGTTCGCACAGGTCCGGCGCGATGTCCTTGATCTTTTAAACCAGCCAAAGTGCAGTCTCTCGTAAGGTTTAATACGCTCCATCTCCATTTTATAAAAGCAGTTTGTGAAGCGTACTGGCATGAATATCTGATAATATCTGCATGTTAATGCCCGCTTTTAATAATATTTCACAGGAGTAGGACGCGATGGTTAGAAAACCGGCAAAGATGTACAGGAACATTTCAAAGAAAGCCTATACGCGACGCAAATATATGGGTGGTGTTCCGGGAAGCAAGATTGTACAGTTTGAGATGGGAAACCTCTCTCAGGAATTCCCGACTGAAGTTACCCTGATTGTTGAAGAGGCATGCCAGATCCGGCACAGCGCGCTTGAGGCTGCCCGTATAACGGTCAACCGCAAGTTAATGAAAGACGTCGGCAGGTCAAACTTCCATTTCAAGGTCCGTATCTTCCCGCACCACGTCCTGCGCGAGAACAAGCAGGCAACCGGTGCCGGTGCTGACCGTGTCTCTGAAGGAATGCGTCTTGCATTCGGCAAGGCTATTGGTACTGCTGCACGCGTGGATGCAAACCAGAAGATCCTGACGGTCTATTCCTCCCCTCAATACTTAGAAAAGGTAAAAAATGCCCTTCACCACGGCGGATACAAACTTCCGACCCCCTCTCATCTCAAGGTAAGTGAGCTCAAAGTCAGTGGCAGGGTCGTTGCCGCACCAAAGCTTGTCGGTGAGAAAGCAGTCGCAGCACTCATAGTCGAGGAGGCTGCAGCAGAACCTGCCAAGGGAGCCGAGGCGGCAAAGGGCGGCAAGGCTGGAGCAACCGGCAAGGGTGCAGCAGCCGCAGCAGCAAAGAGTGCAGAATCCGCCAAGGTCGATGAGAAGAAGGGCGCAGCTCACGGTCCGTCTCACGGAAAGGGCGGCAAATCCCACTAATTTCGTGTCCCCCCTTCCCAAAAAATTATCTTTTTTACATTGTTTTTACTACAAATCCGGATTTTTCCCGTTCTGCGACAGCTCCCGATTGTCCACGAGTATGTACTCATGCTTTGAGCTCAGGGAAGATATCGGCACGGTAAAAAAGATGGGTATTCCGGAAATCAGGTTTTTCTAGGGAATTTCTTTAAGTTTCCCGACAACTGTCGACAGGAGATCGGCTGGCAGGGACATGCATCCGAGGATGCTGGGAAGAACCTGTTTCATTGTCTCCCTGCCTTTTGGGGTGGTAACAAACTCACAGATCGCCTTCTGGCCCTCGGGTGATGAGAGATAATTCCGGATCATTTCCTGTCCCTGCGGTGATGCAAGATACTTTGTAATCATTCCTTTCATGGGATCGATGGTTACCACGTTTCTGGCTCCTGAATTTGCTTATGGGCGTTGAGCGGGAGGGGGGATAAAGGGAATGGGATGGGGAAAAAGTGGGGTTGTGGGGATGCCGGTTGACAGGGACCTGGATTGTGAATAATGTCAGGGGTCTGAAAAAACATAGAGTGACCAGACCCGGATTGGGCTCCGATTGGCCGTTCCGGAGGAGCTTTTAGCACTAATTCGGGGAAATGCAGCACTATTGTTTCGGGATATTCCCGATTCGAAACCGGTTTGGCTATCGGGAGCATTTTTGCAGCTTAAAATCACCGCTAATAGCACCTATCGGGAGGCAAAACTCAGGATTAGATGGGCTGGAGTTGGGGGTATAGGAAAAAAGGGTTGTATTTGGGAGTATCGCAGATTTTCGGATCGGGCCTTTTAACATGAAACGTCATCTGCCTCCCACCGGATGTAGTGGGGCGGACCCGTCCTCTCTTCGATTGACGGACCCGGCAATCGGACCGGTACCGGACCCGTCGTCACTCCCCAATACTGACAGCGAGACTGATAGTAAGAAAATGATATGAAGCAATTACCTTCATGACGTTTAACCGCACTATACTTTTAATACAAAATTTACCGGCAGGATCTATGGCAGACGGACAAGATTATTTTATCATCCTGCTCGTCCTGTCGGTAATGCAGAATTTCGTATTCCCTGTTCCGGTGTTCCTTTCCCCTCCCTTCACGTATTTCGGGTTTCTCATCATCGGCTTTGGTTTTGTTCTGGCATTCTGGTGCCGTTCATTATTCATGAAAAATGCAACAACCCTGCAGCCGTCTGAAGAGCCCACGGTGCTCGTGACGTCGGGCCCGTTTCGCCTGAGCCGTAACCCGATATACCTGGGAATGGCATCAATCCTTCTGGGTGTCGCAGTAGTGCAGGGAACACTGGTCGCCCTTGTGTTTCCCGTCATTTTCGTTATGTTGATCGAATTTTTCATTATTCCGGGGGAAGAGCGGATACTTGAAAAAATCTTTGGAGAGCCGTATCGGAAGTATAAAAAAAGCGTTCGAAAGTGGATATAACAGCTTAGGATTTCTTTGTGCGGCATAAGGCATGGTGTGCGGTACCGATCCTCTCTTTTATTGATGGAATCGGGGGCCGTCGTTAATTGCTGGTAATGAGGGAACTGAGGAGTGAGATGATCTCTTTGGATACAGGTTGTACTGAATTTACAGCAATATAGAGACACTACCGGTCATTCTTTATTATACTCGACAAAAATGCTGGTTTTGATGTTCATATCTTTAACCGAAAAAAATGCCTTCACTTTCACTTACCTTATCCTTCACATCTTTACACCAAACCAATCTGTGCCAGCTAATAATGAAAGATATCATCATCAAAGGTGCCCGTCAGCACAACCTCAAAAATATCAGCGTCACGATCCCCCGCGATAAGCTTGTCGTGTTCACCGGGGTTTCAGGCTCCGGCAAATCCACGCTCGCGTTCGATACGCTCTATGCCGAAGGGCAGCGCCGGTACGTCGAGTCCCTCTCCACCTATGCTTGCAATCTCGACCGAGCAACGGCAACAAGTGGGAATCCAACAGCATCCTCAGCACAACCGCCCTCCCAGCACACGTATATATCACCCCCCGCTCCCCAGTATAATTGAATGCAGATTTCCAACCCCGTCTGGTCAGCCCTCGCCGACGCCACGTTCCGGGCGTACCGCGAGACCGTCATCCGCCTCCCGCCGGATGTATTGCGGGTGATCCGGAAGGCAGCCGCTGCCGAGACTAACCCGGTAGCACGCGGCGAGTTTGCCAATATCTTAAAAAATATCGCCATGGCCGAGAAACTCGGTGTGCCGATGTGCCAGGATACCGGAGTGCCGGTGGTGTACCTCACTATCCCCCCGGATGTTCCCCTCACGCAGGAGCTCTATAATGCAGTAGCCGATGGCGTCCGGAGAGCGACGAAAGAAGTACCCCTCCGGCCAAACGTGGTCGATCCCCTCACCCGCCACAATACCAATGATAATACCGGCGCCGGGATGCCGGCCATCCACGTGAAACCCGGGGAAAAGTTCACCGTCACCGTCTTCCCCAAGGGTGCCGGGGCAGAGAACATGTCCCGGATCGGCATGCTCCTCCCCTCGCAGGTCAGCCAGATCGAGAAATTCGTAGTCGAGACGGTCTATCTCGCGGGCTCACGGCCCTGCCCTCCCATAGTGATCGGGGTCGGCATCGGCGGGACCTTTGACGGGGCAGCCGCCATGGCGAAGGAGGCACTCCTCCAGCCGCTCGACCAGATGACGGAATACGAACGCGGGATCCTGGCTGCGGTGAACCGGCTCGGCATCGGACCCATGGGTCTTGGCGGTGACTTCACTGCATTAGCAGTAAAGGTCAAGACCGCCGGGTGCCACACGGCATCGCTGCCGGTTGCGGTGAATATCCAGTGCTGGGCGAACCGGCATGCTACCGTTGAGGTGCCGCGATGACGGCAAAACCTGTCCAGCTGCGCACGCCGCTTGGCGGGGAAGCCCTTGTGCTCCACGCGGGTGATCACGTTGAACTCTCGGGTCTTGTGTATACGGCCCGGGACGAGGCGCACCTCCGTATGCAGAAAGAGGGTATCCCGTTCGATCCGAAAGGGGCGGTGATCTACCATTGCGGCCCGGTGATACAGGATAAGCGGGTTATCGCAGCCGGGCCCACCACCTCTGCACGGATGAACGAACTCTCCGGGTTCTTACTGGACCGTGGGGTCCGGGCTCTCATTGGCAAAGGGGGTATGGGAGTTCAGGTGCGTGAACAGCTCAAAAACCGGGGCATATACCTTGCATTCACCGGAGGTTGTGCGGCACTCGCATCATCGCATATGACGCTGAAAGGGGTATTTTTCGAGGACCTTGGGATGGCAGAAGCGATCTGGATTATCGAACTTGACCGCCTCCCGCTGGTTGTGGGCATCGATGCGCAGGGCAACGATATCTTTGATGCAGTCATGAGACATGCAAAAGAGGAATATGAACGGTACCGGAAATTATGAGTCTCATTGCGGACAGGAATATAAAGAATAGGTTTTTTTCACTCCAGCATCTACATTATACGATAGGACGCATCTCATGAAACTCGCCATTGACGAGACCCGGTGCAAGGGTTGTAACCTCTGTACGAAGGTCTGCCCGTATAAAATTTTTAAGGAAGGAAAAAAAGCCAACCGCCGTGGCATGATAATCCCTGAACTCGATCGTCCTGAACGGTGCGCAAACTGCCGGCTCCGGTACCTCTACGGTCGCACGCTCTGTGGTGTCTGCCAGCTTACCTGTCCTGACCAGGCAATCAACTGGATAGAAGAACTACCCTACGAACCAAAAAAGGTGGCGATTGAATATTGACACGAATTGAGTTCTGGCAGGGCAACACTGCCTGTGCTGAGGGGGCACTTGCTGCAGGTTGCCGTTTTTTCGGGGGATACCCGATCACACCCTCGACGGAAGTAGCCGAACATATGGCAGTAAAACTCCCGAAAAATAAGGGTGTTTTTATCCAGATGGAAGACGAGATCGCCAGCATAGCTTCGGTAATCGGTGCATCATGGACCGGTGCACGGGCGATGACGTCGACCAGTGGTCCCGGTTTTTCCCTGATGATGGAGAACATAGGGTATGCGGCGATGACCGAAACCCCCTGTGTGATCGTGAACGTGCAACGGGGCGGTCCTTCTACCGGCCAGCCAACCATGGGGGCCCAGGGGGATATGATGCAGTGCCGGTTTGGCTCACACGGGGACTACTCGGTCATTGCGTTGTGCCCCGCGAGTGTCCAGGAAATGTACGATCTCACTGCCAAAGCATTCAATCTCGCGGACAAGTACCGGGTGCCGGTATTCCTCATGGCGGATGAGGTTGTCGGGCACATGCGGGAGAAGATTATAATTCCGGATTCTGTCGCTTACGTACCGCGAAAGGAACTGGTCAGGGGAACGTTGCCGTTCAAGGCAGATAACGACCTCATCCCGGGATTTCCGCAGTTTGGCAAAGGCTACGGGGTTCATGTAACCGGCCTTACCCATGATGAACGGGGATACCCGTCTGTTACGAACCCAAAGCTGCATGAGACACTTGTCAGGAGACTTGTGGACAAGAT
>Ga0307380_10008941_pt1 | contig 12765 bp, 14 predicted proteins | sample UN3MG_FD_202239 | JGI IMG/M metagenome (GOLD analysis project Ga0307380, IMG submission 202239) | Soil microbial communities from Risofladan, Vaasa, Finland - UN-3 | ecosystem: Environmental > Terrestrial > Soil > Coastal area > Acid sulfate soil | place: Finland: Risofladan, Vaasa | collected... | reverse complement strand
GATGCGTAGGAAGTGTACACGTCGGCCTTCAACCCTGGGTGTTTCTTCGACGTGTAGAACTAGCTTGTGTCCTTCTAAACCATCATAGCGCACAAGACCTATATCAGGCATGTGCTCCATAACGAAGACACCACGTTCCAGGTCAATAGGGCGCTGTGCTACGTAATCATCTTCTATCTGGAAGATGTAAGGTGAAGTAGTACTACGTAGCCCAGTATTAACATTGATACCCCAACCTCTACGCTCTGGCGTAGTGGTGTGTGTGAAGTTGAGATGCGCGAAGTCAAAGAGGATATCAGGGATATATTGTGGTGTCGGGGAGCTGTCGTCAGCTAGATGCCAACGCAGTTCTCCAGGATATGAAAGGTTAGCCTGTAGAGCCCCAATGACTTCGCGGATCTCTTTCGGTCGGTTGTACGTGACAATAAGCACAGTGATCGGAGGCCAGTTCACGTTTTCGCGCCCTTTCTTGAATTACAACTCCTACACAGCGGTTGGATATTACTAGCCTCATGTGCGCCCCCGCGGGCTAGCGGGACGATGTGATCTCTTGTGGGTGGGAACTCCTCGGTGAACTCCCTCGAACACCCGGAGCACACAGGACATGCCACGCGGATCTCCTCCCACTCTTCGGCAGTCAACGGGTTCTCGGTTGCTTTAATTGCGTCTGCACGTTGTTGTAAGATCCTTGCACGTGACTCCTTACCCAGATCTGTACGGGAGTACCGAGTCTTAGCTTTCTTACCCTTCTTCGACGCATCGTACTGCGTTTGGGCAACTTTGCCAGCACCCTCGGTCTTAAACACCTTAGCGCACACTTTACACCAAGGTACCACTCCACCCGGGCGGGTTCTATCTTTGTGAAACTCGTCGCGGGGCTTAACTTCCTTGCACTTCGAGCATCGAAGGGAGGTTACCCGCTTGCGACGAGACCTAGGCTTTCTGTGAGTAGAACGCATGTCTCTCCAGTTTTAAGTTTCAGTGTGATCTACAAGGTGCGCGAGTAGTCGTCCCAAAGGCTAGGAGCTGTTCTCGAACTATCGCCGCCCTTGACGAAGTATGCATCATCCTGGAAAGGCTGTCGAGTGTGCTGTGTCGGACAGTACTGGACGTTGTTAATTCTACCGGCCAGATGCGGCGTGCGAAGCAGAACGCGAGGTTCAATCTTCGCGCTCAGCGTAAAGCACCACTTCAACTGCTCGATTACCCACTCAAACTTCCCGTCATCTGTCCACCAGTCCTGCTTGCCTCGGAGCTGCGGGAACATCGCACCGCGGTAGTCCTTGTACTCGTAGTACGTCGCAGGGCGTCCGCCGAGGTACGATACTGGAACGAGGTAGATGTTCGATGCCCAGCAACCCCCACCGATGTTCTGGTTATCCTGGTTACTCTGCTCGATGATGCCATCGTCCAGAACTACATTGTGGCGACGTCCGTTGATGTACAGGAACATGCCCTCTCGGAGCTCGTCACGCATCTTGACCATCTGAAGACCATCCAGATTCAGTGCGGTGCTTGTCGGCAGGGTGATATTGCGTGTCGTGCCGTAGGCGAGCGGCCAGAGCTGCGTTAGTTCGTACCATAGCTCGGGGCGCATCACGTACACCCACTCGACGGGCATCATGTGCATGCGCATGGCGTTGGTGTGTACGTAGTACTCTAGCGCTTCCATCCAGCGAACGATCTGGAAGCCGTTCTGATTGATCAAGGAGATCATGCCGTAGTCGAAGTCCTTGACGTCAGAGTCAAGCGCCCCACATGCAGTGTTGGTGTAGGCGTCGGACTTGCCGGTTGAGATCTGCAAGTCCAGGCCTATGAACTCAGAGTAGCCACCACCAGCGTTGTTGTTGCCAGGCGTGCCCTGCCATGTCATAGGCATTAGCTTGTTCTGTAGCAGGACGCCGACCTCTAGCATTCCGAGGGCTACTGCAGCCTGCATGATCGTTGCCTTGTCCATACTTGCGATCGGCTGGAAAAGGTCGGAACGCCCTAGCATGTCGTTCAGCAGCACCATGTCCTGATCGTTGCGATTGATGCGCTCGACTGCCCTGTTAGGCGTGATAGTGTCGGTCTCACGGCAGATGAACCCGAACGGTGCCGTCTGAATACAGGTCTGCGTCTCGCCGCTGGGGCAAGTTGCACACGGTGTTGCAGGCTCGGACTGACCGTCGGTCTCTCGGATGCCCGTGATGTAGCCGAATTCTGGGTTCGTATTGACACTTGGAAACGCCCTGAGTACCTGACTTAGGCCCTGGGGCGTAATCCGAGTGCTGAGTACACCTTCCTCGACGTTGGTCCCTCCGAAGAGCCCTCCCGGACCGTGGAAGTACTGGGCGTTGGTTGCCGTCGCTGGTGCCTTCTGCCCGAAGCCGACAGCCATAGCATTGGCCATCGCTTCGGTAAAGGCCTTCTGATTAAACTGAGTCATCTCATTACCTCCCTGTAGTGGTGTCTCTACGCCCGGCCCAACACTTCGGCAATCGCTGCGACTGCTCTCGGTGGCGAACCAGGAACTGACAAAGTCATTTTCTCTTCTTGGGACAGGACCGTCTCGGCAGCCTTAGAGGCCTGGAACCATGACAGATGCGGCAGGGCCAGTTCCTTCGCAGCCAAGCGCTCATGATCATCCTTCTCCACCTCAGCCAGGCGTGCATCGATGCCCGTCAGCTGCTTACCAAGTGCCTTAAGCGCATCGGTCTGCGCTGACAGGACACCGGACAGACCCTCGAGCTGCAGGGCCTTGACGATCTCAGGAAGCAACGTCTCCATCGATCTTTCATCACCACCATCGGGAGATTCAGTAGAAGCCGCTGGGGGCTCCCCTTCCTTCACTTCTGTGGCCGCAGGCTCCTGTTCAACGGGAGCGAGTGCCTTGAACGTAATGCCAGCCTTCTCGAGATCCTCGGTCAGTTTCATCCCGGTTTCATCGATATGCTTCACAAGCCCCTCGCCACCGATAGCCAACAGCACCGCGCGCTGTTTGTCATTCATCTTAAGTACCTCCATACCTGGATTGTGCGGGTTTGCCGCTGCGTATGCCGGAAGCACCGACGTCTCTTCCTTATCAAACCACTCGTACACACCGTCCTTACGGTCCTTCTCGATGTACTGGTAGCCGTGTGAGGCTCCCCACCCCGTAGGTGCGTACTCCTTGTGACCGTATGGGTTCCCTCTGAAGAACTGCTTGAAAGCCTTGCCTCTCTCACTCGGATCAAAGGTGCCCAGCTCAACAAGGAATCTTCCAGAAACTGCCTGTGCCTTGATGTCGCCGAAATCTGTCCCCGGCAGGTGCCAGAACATGAAGCGACCCTTTGTATCCTCGCCCTCATGACGCTCGACGTAGTCGTCGATGGCTTGAGTCGTGAACGTCTCTTCCTCGAGATCCTCAAAGGCGTTCATCGTCCAGACCATCAACCAATCGTCACCATCGGGCCCCACAAACGACTTAACGGCCCTCCATGGACGCTCAACCTCGATCCAAACGTCCTTTGCGGAGAATACCGGCACGTCGTCCTCCCACGTGAAACCCACTTGGTAGAACGTGCTCCCCTCTTCAATGACAACGTGGGAATCATCGATCTCTAGTAGCAGCTGGGGCTCGTTCAAAGCTTTCCACGCAGTGTATACAGCCGGCGCCCTTTCGTCAAGACGTAGTTTCTTGGTCTCCATACTCTCCTCCACAGGCACAGGGGCCTGTTTTTCCTCGCTCTTCTCTGCTGCGGCTATGCCGGCACAAACGGCCTTCTCACCGTCTCTGGACCTACAATACTCAGCGTTTGCTGCCTTAACGCATGTTCGCTTTTTGGCTACATCCCAATCCGCGGCACAGGGCGGAGGATTGTTTACTGACCAAATCTTGACGTCATCATCGAGGAACTTTACCTCGTCTAAGAACGTCTGAACACCTGATGGTACTTCAACAGCACACGGACGCTCCAATGCTTGGAACTCCTTAACCGCGTAGGACCAAAAAGTTTCACTCTCTGGCCACCACTTGATGCGTTCCTTCACCGTTACCCTGTGCGCATTAAAGTGCCCGTCGAACTCGTCTCGAGGAATCTCCGTACCCTCCTCAAGGGTAACTAGGCCATATGCCTTCCCATCCGAGATCAGAATGAATGTGCCGTCCGTGAGCTCGGGGAATGGGCGGTGCTTCACGATGGACGTCTTTATGCCCCCGTACATAAGCTCACCGTGGGGCGCTGCGAGATAGAGACCTTCACACGCAGCTAGCGGAGACGTATCGTCATCGAACCTACGCCTAGCCACACCATGCGTAGCGGCCTTGGTTGCAAGGAGGCTCTCCCCATGTTTTTCCTTCCACCCAGGAAAGCAGTCCAGGCACAGCCACGCGTGAGCCTTCCCAAACTCCCATAAGGCTTCCTGGGTCGGCGGTTTCTCCTTACAAACCATACATTTGTCGCGGGCGTAGTAGTTCATCTAATCCACCATAGTAGGTTCGGGCTCATCGGTGACTTCCTCATCTACCACTACTTCCTCATCGCTTTCTTCCTCGGGAGGACTTGCGGCTAGTATGTCTAAGTACTCCTGCTTTAGGTCGCCATCATCAAACGCGATCATTCGCGCGATCTCGGGCGTGATCTCTCCGCTTGTGATACGTATCTGCCGGGTAGTGGCCCGACGATCAGCAGCCTCGTCGCGAAGGCTCTCCTCCTCCGGATCAATCTCACCATGCGAGAGAGTACACGAACGTGGAAGTACCCCATTGTAGTTGAACTTCGTCTCTATGCAACGCATGAACAGCCGCGAGCTCTTACCCTTCGCAGAGCGCTCCTGTACTTCGGATTCTGAACCTGTACCTATTCCCCTGCCAGGCAATGGCGCGAGGAAACCATAGTCAACGCCTGTGCCTAGCGCCAGTCCCGCAATGTACCACTTAAGTGTCTCCTCCTCGCTGAAGCCCTCTGGTAGCGATGCGAGCTCAATTGTCTTGAGACTGATCTGAACAGTCGGGTCCATGGAAGACACAATAAGGGGCTGAACGTATCTCATTAGACCCGAGGAATCCGCACGTGTCTCCTGCTCTGCGAGGGCCCTTTCGATTCCAGCCTTCCCAGCATTCGTAAGGTGGATTGCTCGGTTGAACCTACCACCAATCTTTTCGCTCTTGTACAACTGCATGTCGCGTAGGGTACGTGCAAGGGATATCACGCGCGTTACGGCGCAGTAACCAACTCCGTTCATATCCGTTTGCGGCGAGGGCATATCCTCGAACGTTATAACCTGCCAGAAAGCCATTTTATGCGAGAAGCCCTTGATGTCCGTGTAGACCACTGGGTAGGTGGGATCTCCTGTGCGTGTACATCTTGCGGCATCTAGGTGAGCAAGCCCTACGGGATTGTCATACGGAGAGTCTCGCACCTCGTAGTCCAGGCCCTTCAACATCTTAGGGCGTCCGCGATCATCAAAGAGGTACCACTGTGATTCATTTCCGGCATCTAGAGTCTTTACTGCCGGGAACGTTCCCTCTTTAGTTGTAATGCGCGCAGGACGTATGACCTCTATAAAGGCCCCGTTATCCTGTGTAAGTATGTCCAGGGAGACCTTCATCATCTCAACCTGCCAACCTGCACCAAAGCCCATTTGCGCCAGAAGGCGCTCAACGCGCCTCACCTGACGGGGTGGGCCTTCAATGGCGAACTTAAATGAGGCGTTACGCGCACAGATACTGTAAAGAGCACCAGCGAGATAAGGCTCTAGGGGCCAGAACTCTCTTAGATATTTATCCCGCGAGGGACTCCACCATCTAGGAGTGTCGTCCGTGGCCGTAGCAAAGTAGATTAAGAGGGACTGCGCGCTGGAATCATCGAACTTCTGAACGCTTGCGGCCTGTATCTTGACAATCTCCGCGGGAGCCAGCGGTACCTGTGCCTTAACGTCCTCAGCCATTGTTGTTGCCCTCGACGGGTTCGAGACTGGTTAGCCACATATCAACTACATGCATCTCAAGATCTTCGTCTGTGATGTCGGCGCTTCCGAGATCTCCCCAGACATCCGACCAGCTGTTAAGAATCTTGTGCGTGCCCCTTGGACGATCACGGCCGATGATACGTATGGCGTGTAGTCCCTGCATAGTATAGTTGCGTCGGTACCGAATGATATGCTCTGCTGTAGGTTTGGCCCAACCCGTGTGCACATCGATAGTGGCAAGTGCGTACCCGTGTTCGTAGATAGCGTTGTCCAATTGATCCAGGTCCAGTAGGCGCGAGTAGCTCGAGAGCATATAGAATAGTGCCATGTAATCTGCACACAGATGCTTATTGCTGTCGTCTCCCCACTCTACAAGCGGCCACAGCTCCTCAGGACAGTCACCCTCAGCCTTGAGACCACTCAGGAGGCCTCTTATGGACGTCCCCGGAGTTTTCTCACCCGGCCACTGATCGTGCGTAAGGGCCCCCCACTGGGCCTTGCGGGCGCTGAGCAGGACAGGGCGCCCCAAGAGCTCCGTGTAGCGCGAAGACATGTCACTCGCGCCAGCGCATCCCACACAGCAGGGTTCCCTGCCTTGGTCGAACACATGGCTCGGGCACAGATGCCGATTGTCGATGACATCCGGTAGCACAGGGAGAGCGATGCCCAGCGGCGCGCCTACATATTCGAGGTCACGCGAGTCCGGCGGATCCCTTCTCGCTCCTAGTCCCCACGGCAGTTTCTTACGTGGCATGACTATTCCTTTGGCCCCGTTTCAACTGCCGGACGCTGGAGAGCTTGGCTTCTCGGATCGCTAGTTGCATTTGTGGCATAGGCTACGCCCCCTCGTGATCCACGTTAGCGCCCAGCGCCAGTCGTAGTCAGTGTCCGCACTACGGCCTCTCCACCTCCCAGGGTGGTTAGTATGGGTGGTTGTTCACCAGCCTGCCAATACTCAAACGTACCACTGTCTACCGACTCGGGTGGCTGTGGCGGCTGCTCACCAGCCTGCCAATACTCAAAGGTGCCTGGGTCAGCCATCACACTACCCCCAGATCGTCGAAGAAGGCTTCACCGTCAGCCGACGTATCTTGGGACAGCAGGCGCACTCGCACGTATCCTGCACTCGTTGGTGTGAACGCACACGATAGCAGTTCCCACGAACCAGAAGCACCGGTCTGGATATCGCTTTGGTCAGCTACACCGGGTATTTCGAGTATCTCTAGCTTCGGTAGGCTACCTGTGTAGTTGCCGTCGTAGCGTGCATACACCGAAACGGTTGTCAGCGCGGCGTCTACTGGCAAGTGCATGTCATGGTAGCCAGCACCCTTGAGAGCCGTCGAATGGCTGCCAGTGCGCACTGTGCCCGTTTCGTCCTGCCCCCTAGAGCGCGCCTCTACGTGTCCAACATCATCGGCATTGCGTCCCATAGGTCGTGGGTTGGCGTATATATCGTCTGCTGGAGCAAATGTCGCACTAGCTGCATCTATGAGCGGCGTCAACGCTGTACCATCTGCCATACTCATGGGTTCCCACGGCTTCCAGGGCGACCAACCAAGTACATTGTAGAACATCAAGTCACACAGGCCACCAATAACAGGGCCGGACACAGAGGAATCCGAACCTCCGCCATCCTGCACATCGCCTTCCACTAGAGCGTCAATCGCCCAGCCTATGTTGTTGGCCTGATACATGGCATTGGTTGTGCACTGATACTCGCGCATTCCACGATATCCGCACATAAAAGCACAGTTGAGTATCCTCACTGGGTTTGCAGTATTCTTGAGAACTTGATAGCCCTCAATAGCGTATTCAAATGCCATGAATGTGCAGTTGATGAAGTCTATTCCACCAACTGAGTATGTATTGCCGCCACCGTCGAGATAGAGATGCACACACTCTTTAGCTCCGTAGAGCGCATACGGGTGACCTATAAAGAGACAGCTTTCAAACGCCCACTTCAAGTTGATATGTGCTACAGCAGTGTTCTGGGACTTCATCTGAAATGAACCTAACAGCACACATCTCCGAAAGGTCAAACCCGGTGTAGCCGGAGTCACACCTGCTAAGATACTAGCCGATACGGCACTCGTTCCAGGCGCATGGCCTCCTAAAATTGTGCAGTCCTGAAACAAAAGACCTTCGAAAGCAGTGGCACTCACAGCAGGACTCATCAATATACATGCGGAAGTGTTTGCGCCGTTGAAAATGACATTGTGCCATTCGATGAACTGAAGAGTACATGTCAAGGGTATGTGCGCTGCCGCAGTCGTTAGACTGGCATGGCCGCTTATGATGACAGGCCCGGCATCGCCAGTATAGACACCCGTGATGTCACCGATGAAGCTGATGACATTGCCACTTGTCCCAGCGGTGTCCATCGTCACGGCCTCGGGATAGGTGCCCGCTCCGATGTACACAGTATCAGCCGCTGCAACCTCATTGGCAGCTTTATCAACTGTCAGCCACGCCTGGGCAGGAGACAGGCCGGTGTTGCCGTCGTTGCCCATTGATGCGCGAACCCAGTAAGTTGTCATAGTTGAGTACCTCTACACACTTACAACTGCATAGGTTAGGATGCCATCTACCGTGCAAGCCCCGGTATCCGCTTCCAGCGCCTTGTTGGTGGCGACCTTGATCCAGGGCATCGCGAAGTTACCACTCATCGGCAGCACCCATCCGCCTTCGTCGCTGACTGCCATCGTGCCGCTGAGTGCCGTGTCATCCTCGTCTTGGAGCGTCACCGTACCAGCAGCAGTATCAGCCATCATAAAGAGGCCGTAGACCCAAATCTGCTTGTCGGCACCTGGTGCCGCTACAAGCACCTGGTCTGCGCCGCTGGCTGCCAGGTCTACGGCAACAGATGTGTAGCTGTCCACGACTGGATTTCCCGGCCCCTGGAGGGCAGCAGGAACCGCAGAAACGTGCAGGCCGCTGGTGTCGCCACGGAGACGGTCCCATGTGGTGCCGTTGAATACGAAGTTCCTGGTCCAATACCGCAGGACATTCCCGACATCTGTGAGCGGTGCGTTGTTCACGTCTGGATCAGCATCCACAGTACCAGACGTGGCATTCGGATGGCAGATCCTGGCTCCATAGGTGCCGTCCACATGCAACGGCGTGTCACCAGCCGCAGCATCCTCACCATACACAGACACCGCTATTTTGTCGGTATCGTCTAGCTGTGGAGGCACGCCCCCGACTTCGATGTCTATCGGGCCTGTGACTGGTGTAGATGGTGCAACGGCGAGACTGACAGGCTGCGTTACCTGAAAGAATGCACCCGTGACAGCTAGGGCATCTTCGTCGCTTGCCAGGGTCACCGGCAGGCTGAGGAGCTTTGTTTTCTGCCCCAAGCTGGCAGGCATGCGCTCATACGCCCACTTGACGAGGCCGCGTATCTTACCGGAGAGCGTACCCGCTAGATCAGCGGTGATCGCTGCATCTGCATTCGCCCCCTGTGTAACGTCAGCACCGTCTGCGACGGTTACTGCTCCGCCACCCGCACCTCCCGCAACAACGTTGACCTGTACGGCGTTGTTCACCTCGTCCATGCAGGAGTCGCCTGCGACGTCAACAATCCGAGCAGCGAGATCTCCCCCAGCTGCAGGGGACGTAAGTAGATTACCGTCGTCGTCGACACGCACAGGGCGCGGCGTATTGTCAGGGGCGCGACCTTCGATTAAAACCGTTCCAGCCATGATACTCTCCTAGGCGTCGGGCCGTAGGGCCCCAGCCATTCGCTCGAACCGCGCTCCAGCAATCTCTACGCCAGCCGCTCCGTAGTAGTGACCGATGATCAGGCCCACGAGGGTCCACAGTTCTTTGGGAACGTCGGTTTTTGCAATCATCATGTAGCAAATCAAACCTACAAAGATAACTGCGATGAGCGCCTGCACAAAGCTCTTCTTGAGATACTCAGTCATTTCGTCTCCTTACGAAAACCTACCTATGAGGGCTGCAACCATAGAAGCTACACCAGTGGCTGCCCATTGTGCCTTCACGAAGGTCCATAACCTCGCGCGGTCTTCTGCGGCCGTCTTATGCTCCTGCGCATTTGTCGCGTTCACCAGTAGAACGCTATTGATCGATGCTGTAAGATCTTTGATGTCTCCCCGCGTCTCAGCGACCACGGCTTGGGTGACTTTTTGTTGCTGCTCGATGACATCAAAGCGCCCATCGTGCTTTGCGATTGTGAGATTAACTGCATGCATTGCTTCGCGAAAACTTCCACTCCAGGTGTCGGGGTTAAGCTCGTTAGTCGGGGGCATAATGTGTTCCCCTTGCTCGTGTTACCCGCAGGCACAGGGCGCACTGTTTCATAGTTGTAACCTCAGGCACGCGTGTGAAGCCATTGCAGCGCAAACTGCTAGGTCGACATGCAGACTCTTTTCTCTCTGCACAATGCGAACCTTCCCGGAAGCTAGTCCCTCGTACTGCTTCCTATCGGCGTTGTCAAAATGCTCCCGTAGCAACGGGTTGCCGTCATGCGCGAGGCGGCGCTCGAGAATAAGGTCTAGCAGCTGTCTGTCTGCCTCCAAACGCATGACACCCTGGGAGAAGTCGTAAAACCAAGCTACCTCCTCGCGTGTTAGGCGTTGACTTAAATCGTGCAATTGCCAGGGATCATATGCGAATGTCACGACTGCATACTCATCGGCTAATTGGCGAATTACTCTTTCGGGCCCTGGATGATCTTCTGTGCCGAAGAAGTCAATCTTACCACCATGAGGAGGTATCCAGTTTCTCGCGTAACGTATTGCAACTGAGTCCGCGTGGCGTTTCGGATCCGGGTGTCGTGTAACGCCTACAATGCCGAATGATGCGTGACTTATGCCAGCGTCCAAAGCGAAGACCACAGGTTCATGTTTACCGAGAGGGAGGAGGGGTTCTCTTAGGCGGTCCCACAAGACCATCTCGTCAACAAAACGGGAAATGTCGTCCAGGGACTCCCATTCGGCCTCAAGGAGTACCCTAACTTCTGTAGCGTTCAGTGTGAGCGATCGCTTCTTGACGAAATCATCTTCTAGGTTCAGTTCGTTGTCTTTTGTTAGGAGTGTGATAACACGGATGTATTGCTTGAAGTCCTCTCTTGGATCGTGCGCTCTAATGGGACCGAAGTATTCCCACAACCAGTTCTTCTTCGGTGTCGTTGTTATCCAGATTTGCGGCGGTTCGCCTTTGGGACCCGGGATGCGCACACGACCATCTAGCACCTTCAGCGCGGATGCGTCCTTCTTGCGTCGCGCCTCGTCCAGGTGCGCGAAGTTAACGTTTGGCCCTTCCCAGGCTATAGGACTGTCGATACCCCCACAATAGAGAACCGTGCCGTTCTGGAATGCCAGGTTAAACGGAGCGTTCGGCTCCCATGTAAATGACCCGCGGTAGCGTTGGGCTGGCACAACCTGGTCCCATGGGCACCATCGGCGGAACTCCGGCCATAGGGACTTCTTAAAGTGCGGAAGATCGGGACTCACCATGATCCCTGACATGCCACGCTTCAGGCGATCTAGGTTCTTTTGTATACCAAATACTGACTTGCCCCCGCCCTCGCCACCCTTGACCAGCAAGTACCGCGGCAGGTCATCTAGGAGTGCGTCTAGTTCTTCCTGGCTATGCGCTAAGTAGGGCCTGCGGGTGTCCGAGTTCCTGTACGTCGTCGGCCATGATGCTGTCTGGGACTTGGCCCGCAGCCGCAGTAGCATCGCCTCCTTCTTCTCCGGCGACCAATCTTTCCAGTTCTCGTTCGATTGCTGTATCAAGGTCGTCGTCCTCTTTCAGGGCAATTGTTATGCCTTGCTTACGTCCCCAACGGCTCGGGTATCGACGTGCAAGGAAATCGCGAGCGGCCTGCCAGTTCGTCTCGGCGTGCTCACGCCATGCAGCAACCATATCCACTTCCGCGGCGACCTTCGCGGCTTCAACGGCCGTGTAGAAGTTGAGGTACTGTAACTCGTTTGCCTCGGGAACAACGTTGGGATCAAGTAGGCGCTCGTACTCCTCTCTCCCGCGCTTACACCATGTGTAGAACGCCCCGGTCGAAATCCCTGCGGACGCACAAACGACGGAGATGTAATGCCCCTGCTCGAGGGCAGTACAAATCCGTTCTATAAGGTCATCGGTCATTCTGTAGTTGCCTACTGCCATTGGCTCCTTGGGGATTGTACCTTAAAAGGCAAGGTCAAGTCGGCGATGGTGTTTTCTTCGGTGGAGTCGGCGACGCTCAGCGCGATGGTGCCGTACTCGTAGGGTATAGGGAACACCTGCCCCAATTATAACTCATATAATGTGGAAAGGCAAGTTGGCAAACGTGGTTAGACATTGGTTTGCCCTTGGGACCTTAAGAGAGAAGGAGCCACCGAAAATTTGTCGATCGCGCGTAGGGACACAAGAACTCTTTTGACTTTGTGTGTGTGTAGCATACTGACGTGGTGTAATGTTGGAGCGTAGGTGTACGGCACCGTATGCAGTAGTTTTTTTTATAAAACCGGTTATAATATATATAATAATTTTAATGAGGTTGAGGGATTTCATCCAAACCTCGTGGAATTATTACCTTAACAATAAAATACATCTTTACCCACACAACCAACCAACATGTGGAGTAATTTAGAAACCTGAAAAGGAGAGTAGGATGAGTGAGGAAATGAAGAAGTGGGTAAGAGAAATAGAGGAGAAGGTGGAGAAGTGGATGAGTGAGAATGAGGAGGATGTGGTAGAAGAAACCGAGTGGGATAGGAGTGAGAGAGAGTGGTACGAGGGAGGAGAGTTAGCATTCGAGAGTGGTAGAGAGAATTAAGAACGAGTGAGGGGGAGGAAAAAAGAACCAACAAG
>Ga0307380_10008937_pt1 | contig 12769 bp, 11 predicted proteins | sample UN3MG_FD_202239 | JGI IMG/M metagenome (GOLD analysis project Ga0307380, IMG submission 202239) | Soil microbial communities from Risofladan, Vaasa, Finland - UN-3 | ecosystem: Environmental > Terrestrial > Soil > Coastal area > Acid sulfate soil | place: Finland: Risofladan, Vaasa | collected... | reverse complement strand
GGTCTACAACGCTGCATTGACAGCGGCCCAGATCACCGCCCTCGCCACCGGGTGACCACGGGTCGGCCCGTGACCACCGTGCGGCGGGTGGTGACGCCGGATCATGGCCGCGCCGGTGGATCGAACCGCAGCCGGGGCCTTCAGGAACCGAACGGTCCCTCATCGAACTCTGGGGTACCCCTACGTCATCATGGTTGGCGTATGGAGTCCGCCACCGCCGTCGAATTCGCCACCGTTGCCCGCACCCTCACCCGCGAGGCCAGGCGTCGGGGCCTGGTCGGGCCGAGCTACCGGTGTCCCCCCAGGCTCGTCGGTGTCGATCGTTCGATTCGTCGTCGCCCGAACGGCGCCGTGGTGTCGATACGGCTCCACGGTCGCCCGCGTCCTGCGATCATCGCCGACATGATCGAAGGTGTCGTGGTCGCAAATGGGTTGCGTCCTCCCGCCGCGAACCGCATCCGTACCGAGCTCTGGACGGCGATCGAGCCGGCCGCGACGGTCCGCACTGCCGCGTGAGCCCGAACGCTGTGGTCTGTGGCTGTTCGGTCCCGCATTGCGCCTCGACCTGGCCGCAGATCGTGCACGGTCAGGCTGGCTGGGGCTCCGTGCCGACCACGCTGGTGCGGAACAGCTCGCGGCGCTCACCCGCGTAATCGTTGATGGCGAAGTGCTGCGTGGCGTTGTTGTCCCAGATCGCCAGCATCTCCGGTTCCCAGCGGAGTCGACACGTGAAGTTCGGGTGCGTCGCGTGGGCCGTGAGTCGGGCGAGGAGGCCGGCCGCGTCGGCCGGGTCCATCCCCTCGATGCCTGTCGTGTAGACCGAGTTGACGAACAGCGCGGCCCGCCCGGTGCGGGGATGGCGGATCACCAGGGGGTGCGTTTCGACCGCGTACGCATCCTGCGATGGCGCAACGGTCATCGAGCTCTTGCCTGCCACGGCTTCGAGGTAGCCGCCGGTGCCATAGGCCATGCCGGCCGAGTGCGTGGCGTCGAGGTCGGCGATCTGTTCCTTCACGCTGTCGGGCAGCGTCTCGTACGCAAGGTACTGATTGGCCCACATCGTGTCTCCGCCGGCAGCGGGCACCTGATGAGCGTGCAGCGCGGTGTACGCGGGTGGCGCCGCCAGGTACGACAGGTCGGTGTGCCACGCGTTCGCGAAGTTCAATTCGTCGCTCGGTTCCTTGATCACTCGGATCACGAACGGTCGCCCATCGACGGGAGTCACGTAGGGCGTGACATCTCGGCCACCGAGCTCGTCGGTGAAAGCCTCCAATCGATCGAGGTCGAGGCGCTGGCGGGGGAGCGCAATCACCAGGTGTTCGTCGAGCAGTTGCAGGAGGACCTCGATCTCGTGTGGCGATTGCGGCCTGGCGACGTCGATGCCCCGGACGATTGCTCCGCACGAGCCAGCCAACCGCTCCACCTCGAACTCACTCATGTCTGCGAACGTAGCGCGTGGCATCGCCGCCCCTCACCCCTTGCGGCCCACCGATGACATCAGGGGTCAGATGCGCGATGTCGTCCGACGACGGCTATGTCCCGAGCGGAACCGGCGAGTTCACCGACCAACCAAGCGATGTCGGACCGTGTTCTCGGAGGTGGACGAGCCGACGATGACCGTCGGCGAGGTCGGGGACCTCACCGCGTGGGATCCACCAGCAGACCGAGGTCGCATCGTCGCTGTGTCCGAACCATTCCTGCCGGCGCCGCAGGTAGATCGCGTGACCGCTGCGGTAGACGAAGTGCTTGAGCGCATCGAGGCTTTCCCACATCGACATGTTCACGATCATCAGCGGATCGTTCTCGCCCGGCAGCCGCACGTGACTCGATGACTGCCCGTCGTCGTCGACAAGGCGCCAGACGAAGCCCGGCGTCGCCTCGGCCAGCGCGTTGATCGGCCCGAGGGCAGCATTGAACTCGGCGGTCTCCTCCGAGTCGAGCGCATGGTGGAGCCGACCGATGTTGAGCTGCGCAACGTTGAAACCATCCATGTCACCGACCGTACGGTGTCGACCGTCCGGCAGGCAACGGCGTGTGCCGACGACCTCCGTCGGCACGCCCGACGGGTTCGGGGTGCGCTGTTGGCGCCTGCTGGAGGCGTACACCGGCTGCTCTCTAGAATCGTCCGGATGCAACAACAGCCCGCAGACAACTCTCGATCGAGCGGGGTGTTCAATCGTCGACGGTTCTTGATCGCCGGTGCGGGCGCGACGGCAGCTGTCGTCGCCGGGTGCTCGGGAGGCGACTCCGACGGTGAGGCGTCGCCGTCCGTCAGCGCGCCGGACGGCAGCACGTCGGCGGACACCGCCCCGGCCGCCACGACGATCCCCGAAACGACGCTCCCCGAGGTCGCCCTCAGCGCGGCCGCCACCGCACTCGCAGCCCCTGGATCGATGGGACTGATCGACGAGGCCGTCTGGCAGACCCGAGTCGACGACTACCTCGCGTTCGCCACCACGGCGGAACACTCCTCGAACCCGACTGGGATCTGCGCCTACCTCGGCCGGGCCAACCGAGATCCCGACTTCGTCTGGCCCATCGAGAACGTCACCGTCGCGTCGCTGCAAGCGGTCTTCGACCAGATCGATGCGTGGGAGGACACTCGCGACTTCCGCTTCATGGCGCTGCACTGGATGCTCGCGCTCGGCCAGGGCGACACGCCGATGACGCAGCTGTCGCCCGAGGTGATTGCCGCGATCGATGAGCGGATGCTCGCCAACCGCTACGCATGGGACGATCCGCTGCCCGACGACCGCCTCGACAACCTGTGGTTCTGGTCTGAGAACCACATCGTGATCACCCGTGCCATCGAGTATCTCGCCGGCCAGCGGTACCCCGACGAGACCTTCGCCGTCACCGGCCTCACCGGGGCCGAACACCTCGAGCGGGCGAGGCCATTCATCCTCGAATGGATCGACGAGCGAGCACAGCTGGGCTTCTTCGAGTGGCACTCGAATGTTTACATGCTCAAGAACATCACGCCGCTGCACATGCTGGCCGAGCTCGCCGACGACCCCGAGATCGTCGTCGCCGCAGCGATGGCGCTCGACGTGTGCCTCGTCGACATGGCCGCTCACAACCAGGCGGGCACGTACACGGCCCCTCGAGGTCGTACGTACAAGAAGGACAAGATGTCGTCGCTCGACGAGGACACGTTCAATGTCGCCAAGTTCGTGTTCGACGACACGACTGCGGCATACCAGTCGACGAGCGACACCGGCGTCACCTACTTCTGCTCCGGCACGAGATATCGACCGCCGCAGCTGGTGGTCGACATCGCCACCGACCAGGAGCCGAGCGTCGTGCGCGAACGACACGGCGTGTACTTCGATGGGTCGTCTCCGCTGGAGGACAATCCGGTCGCGCCGTACGGCAAGGACTTCGCCGATCGCGCCAACCTGCCGTTCTGGTGGAGCCTCGGGGCGCTCGGCATGTGGCCGCTCGCCGAAGTGAGCGTCGACGCGGGCAACGAGTTCAGGCTGTGGGAGACCTCCGAGTTCGGCGACATCAACCTGCTCGCGTCGATCAACGACTACGACCCGGCGAGAATTCGGGTCTGGGAGCAGGAACGGGCGGCCGTCATCAACTTCGGGTTTCTGTCCGAGGCAAACACCTACGCTTACCGCGAGCCGAAGGTGTCGCTGTCGTCGGTGCTCGATCACCGCTTCGGCGAGATGCGCGATCAGGGCCATGCGTGGCAGGCGGCGATCGACGAGAACGCCATGGTGTTCACGACACATCCGGGACCCGACGTGGTCGAGTCGACCGTGTGGTCCGACGACGGCGAGCCTGGATACTGGACCGGCGAGGCGTCGATGCCGCGCTCGGCACAGCATCGAGGGACAGCGATCCACATCTACCAACCGAAGTGGGACGAAGCGACCGACCCGTTGGTGTGGAGTGTGTTCGAGTACCGCCCCTTCACGCACGCGTACGTCCCGCAGGATCACTTCGACGAAGTCCGCCAGAGCGGCAACTGGACGATCGTGGCCAAGAACGGCGGCTACATCGCACTGTGGTCGTGGCGCACGCCGACGTGGCGCGAGTACGACCCGAGGGTCAACGCGACTCGGGGGATGGTCAAGCCGTTCGACCTCGTCGCCGAGGGCGGTCCCGACAATGTGTGGATCGTCGAGGTGGGAAGTGACGACGGTGGTTCGCTCGATGACTTCGCGAACGCAGTCACGGCGATCGAGCCGTCGGTGGTGCGCGACGAGGCCGGCTTCACCGTGTCGTGGACGTCGCCGTCCTCGGGGATCGTCGACTATTCGAGCACCGGCGTGTTCCTGGTGGAAGGCGTCGAGTACGCGCAGAGCGACCACCCACGCCACGAGTCGCCGTGGGGTGGCGTCGACCACCTGTCGCGCCAGTACAACCTGACCGCCGGCCCGTCGACGTGGGCCTGCGATTTCGATGCCATGACCCGAGACCTGGCATGAATTACACCAGGAATTGCACCAGGGGTCAGACCCGCGATGTAATCGCGGTCGATTACATCGCGGGTCTGACCCCTGGTGCAATCGGAGGGCCGCGATGAGTGGGCGGCTCGCGCTGGTCGGGGCTGATCACAACCACCTGTACGAGATCATCGATCGGTTGGTGAAGGCCGGCGCCACCGCGGTGGCCCACACCGCCGAGGGCCAGTTCGTCGAGCACTACTCGGGATGGCAGGCCGGCTCGAGGGAGATGTCCTTCGACGACATCCTCGAAGATGACTCGATCGATCTCATCATCACCGCGGCGGTGCCAAACCGGCGCGCCTCGATCGCGCTCGCCGCGATCGCCGCCGGCAAGCACGTGATCAGCGACAAGCCGGGCCTCACCACGATGGACCAACTCGACGCGATACGCGATGCGGTGGCAGATCGCCCCGGCCGGCCGTGGACCGTGCTGTTCACCGAGCGGTTCGAGAACCGGGCGATCAACGAAGCCGTCCGCCTCGCGCAGTCGGGCGCCGTCGGCCAGATCGTGCACATCGTCGGCGCGGGCCCGCACACGATGTGGGCGAAACGCCGTCCGGACTGGTTCTGGGATCCCGAGGCGACCGGCGGCATCCTCGTCGACATCGGCTCGCACCAGGTCGATCAGTTCATGTCGATCACCGGTGCCACCGCTGCCGACGTCTCGATCGTGTCGTCGATGGTCGGCAACGTCGCCAGCCCCGGCCATCCCACCATGCAGGACATCGGCTCGATGACCCTCGCTGGTTCCCCCAGCCCGGGTCTCCGGGAACCACCGAGGTCCCTGGAGACCGGGGCTCGGGGGACCGTGGTGGGCGACCACCGGTTGGACTACCTGACGGCGAAGGGGTTGGGGACGTGGGGCGACTGCCGGCTCACGATTGTCGGCACCGAGGGCACGATCGAGGCCCGGGCCAACGTCGACGTCGCCGGGGTCGAGGGCGCCGAGCACTTGATCGTCGTCGACGCCGACGGCACCCGCCGGGTCGACATCTCTGGCGTGGTTGTCGACTGGGGCGAGCAACTCCTCGCCGACCTCGCCGACGGAGGCGAGCGCCTGATGACCCAGCAGCACGCCATCGACGTCACCGACGTCTGCCTGCGCGCCCAGGCCGCCGCCGGTAGGTGGGGCGCACGGGCGGAGTGACCGCCGGTCCGTCATCCCTCGCACACGCGATCTCGGTGGCGTGAGTCCCGGACACCGGAACCGAGGACACCGAGATCCGGTGGGCGACGATCTACCGTGGCCCGATGGGGATTCGCGTGGTGCAGTGGGGGAGTGGGAATGTCGGTCGCTCGGCGATCGCAACGGTGGCGTCGAGGCCTGACACCGAACTCGTGGGGCTGCTCGTCGGCAACCTCGACAAGGTCGGCCGTGACGCCGGCACCATCGCAGGGATCGACCCGCTCGGCGTGTCCGCCACGGGCGACATCGACGAGATCCTTGCGCTCGACGCCGATGTCGTGCTCCACATGCCGCTGCCATCACTCGTCTACGGCGACGAGCCTGGCGCCGATCTCGACAACTTCTGCCGCCTCCTCGCAAGCGGCAAGCACGTGATCACGACGGTCGGATACATGTACCCGAAGGTCCATGGCGATGACGTGATGGGCCGCCTCACGCAGGCCTGCGAGGCGGGAGGTGTCACGTTCCACGGGACCGGTGCGAACCCGGGCTGGTTCGGCGACCTCCTCCCGCTGCTGATGTCCGGCCTCTCGCTGCGCATCGATCAGATCGGTGTGCAGGAGATCAGCAACTTCCAGCACTACCCGTCGCCCGAGATCATGTTCGAGATGATGAACTTCGGCCGCACCCCCGAGGATTTCGAGGCGCGTGCCGTGCGGCATCGCACGTGGCTCGACGGGTTGTTCACCGAAGCCGTCCAGATGGTCGCTGACGGCATCGACGCCCACGTCGACGAGGTGACCTCGGACCTGGAGACCTGGATCGCAACCGACGACCTCGCCACAGCGGCCGGAACGGTTGCGGCGGGCACGGTGGCCGGCCAGCGCTGGCAGTGGAGGGCGATGGTCGATGGCCGGGCGCTGGTCCGTCAGGAGACCGTGTGGCGAATGCATCGCGACGCCGCGCCCGACTGGCCCGTCGGCGACTGGTCGATCCGGATCACCGGCGAGCCCGAGATGCACGTGACGCTGCCCCACTCGTGGAACCGCGATGTCCTCGGCTCGACGGCGGCGCACGCGATCAACGCCATCCCGTACATCGTCGCCGCGGGCATCGGCGTGAAGACGTTCCTCGACCTGCCGATGATCGCCGGTCGAGGCGCGGCCTTCCGACGCTGATTTCCGACGCTGCCAACTGCAACGATTGGTGTCGAACGCCAAACCTTACGAGCGGGCTGGGGGCACGATGTCGGATTCACAGGAGCTGCGAGGTGACGAGCCGATCGCGCTCGCCGATGTGAACTTCTTCGAACCGGCGATCAACGACTGCCCCTACGGCGCCTACCGCACGTTGCGCGACGAGGCGCCGGTCTGGTTCGACGAGCGCCTCCAGGGCTACGTGATCACCCGCCACGACGACGTCCGCGCCGTGCTCGCCGACAGCGAACGGTTCGTGAACTCCCGCTCGGCGAACAAGCGCAGCCGCAGCACCTCGCCGAAGATCCTGGCGCTGTACGAAGAGAAGGGATGGGTGCCCGCGCCGACGCTCGCCGGGCGCGACGATCCCAACCACCGCGAGATGCGTGCGCTGTTCAACCACGCCTTCCGACCCAAGCGCATCGCCGAGCTCGAACCGAAGATCGGAGCGCTCGCCGATGAGTTGATCGACGCGTTCATCGACGACGGCACGTGCGAGTGGGTGCGGCAGTTCGCGGTGCCGCTGCCGCTCGTGATCATCGGGGTGCAGATGGGTGCCAATCCCGACGACATCTGGCGCATCAAGGGGTGGACCGATGCGTGGGTGCAGCGGCTCGGGTTGATGCAGACGTCCGAGCAGGTCGTGTGGTCGACCGAGATGGAGATCGAGGCGCAGCACTACTTCCAACCGATCTTCGAGCGGCTCCGCGTCGAACCCGACGACACGCTGCTTTCCGATCTCGTCAACACGCCGATCCCCGAGTGGGGCCGCTGCCTCACCGACGAGGAACTGCACGCAGAGATGATGGCCGACACGTTCGTCGGCGGCTCCGAGACCACGACGAACGCGCTGTCGGGTGGTGTGCGGCTCCTCCTCGAGCACCCCGACCAGTGGGACCGGTTGAAGAGCGACCCCGAGCGTTACCTGCCCGCGCTGGTCGAGGAGGTGCTCCGCCTCGAAGCCCCCGTGCAGCGCCTGACGCGCACTGCCGCCGTCGATGTCGAACTGCACGGTGTGACGATCCCGGCCGGATCGAGCGTGCTGATCGGCTACGCGGCCGCCAACCGTGACGATCGGGTCTTCGACGAGCCCGCCCGATTCGACCTCGACCGCGACGACGCAAAGAAGCACCTCACGTTCGGCTTCGGCACCCACTTCTGCATGGGTGCTCCGCTCGCCCGGCGAGAGCTGTTGTTCGGGTTCGAGGCGCTCGTGCGGCGCATCGACGAGATGTGGTTCCTGCCCGACACCGACCTGACGATCGCCCCCAACTACTTCCTGCGGGCGTTGAAGGAACTCAGGATCGGCTTCCGGCCCACGGCCGTTGTGCCACGCTGACGAGGCCAGCCGAATTGTGCGCGGAGTGGCCCGCGCGCAACCTGTCCGTGCGCAAGTTTCGGAGGTTGGTGGGGGTCAGAGGTCGTCTGGCGGGGGGAGGCGGCACTCGTAGCCGGCGTAGAGCCCGATGTTGTTGCCGGTGCGGCCGTCGGGACCCTCCGCGACGAGGTCGATCAGCACCTGTGCGACACGCGCCGGCTGCATCCACGTGGCCACGAACTCGGGATCTGCATTCGGTCCGAGCAACCCGCGCAACATCTCGGTGTCGGTGGCACCCATGCAGATGTTGTTGACCCGGATGTGGTGCTTGGCGAGCGTGATCGCCCAGTCGAACGTGAGGCCGTTGAGCGCCCACTTCGACGCGTTGTAGAGGTCCATGGCGCCGTGGCCGTGGTGAGGGCGGCAGTCTGGGCACGGCTTGACGTGATCGGTCGAGATGTTGACGATGTCGCCTCCGCCGCGTTCGATCATGATTGGGGCTACGGCTCGTCCGAACAGGTACGCCCCCTTCGTGTTCGAGCCGAACAACCGGTCGAAGTCGGCGGCGGCGCGTTCCCAGTCGTCGCGGGGTCCCGACAGGACGAACTCGCCGGCGTTGTTGACCAGGATGTCGATCGTTCCGTGTTCGCTGACGGTCGCGTCGACGACGGCGCGCACGTGGTCGGGGTCGGCAACATCGCCGATGTGTCCGGTCGCGCCGATCGTCCGGGCGACGTCGACGATCGTCGCGTCGCGATCGGTGACCGTCACCGAGCACCCCTGTGCGGTCAGTGCTTCGGCGAATGCGCGTCCGAGCCCTCGAGCCGCGCCGGTGACGATCGCAACGCGTCCTTGCAGGTGTTCCATCGATCCTCCTCCGTGCCCGGCGTTCCCGTGGTGCCGCTCCGATCCTGGCAGGCCTCGGCGGATCCCGTCCCACCGGCCCCCGCACGGCCTCCCCACCACGTTTGCGTCGGGGTTTGGGTGGCCCCTTCCACGAAGATGTCGACGCAAACGTGAGGGGAGTGGATGTGGCTCACCGAGATCGGATTGGGGAAGTTCGGAGGGAGGGGCTTGTTGCGCCCGCGGTAGCGTCGGAGCGATGAGCGAGCTGCGAGTCGGCGTGGTCGGGATGGGGATCGGCCAGAGCCACCTGCTGTCGTGGTCGGCGGTCGAGGGCGCATCGGCCACCGTGTTCGCCGAGATCGACGACGTCAAGCGGGCCAAGGGCGAGGCCGACTGGGGGATTCGCGGGGTTGCCTCGCTCGACGATCTGTTGGCGGCCGCCGCCGATCCGACATCGCCGCACCGGATCGACGTGATCGACTTGTGTACGCCGCCATCGATGCACGAGGAGCAGGTCATCCGCTGCCTCGATGCCGGGGTGCACGTGATCTGCGAGAAGCCGCTCGTCGACTCGGTCGCTGCGTGCGACCGTCTGGCCGAGGCCGTCGATCGGGCCGCCGCCACGTCCGGTGCCCGATTCATGCCGATCTTCCAGTACCGCTTCGGCGAGGGTGCCGCACGGGCCCGAGCGCTGATCGACGCCGGGATCACCGGCCGCCTGTTCACCGCGTCGGCTTCCACCTGGTGGCGCCGAGGCAAGGGCTACTACGCCGAGGCGCCGTGGCGCGGCACGTGGGGCGGCGAGCGCGGCGGGTGCGTGCTGAGTCATGCGATCCACAACCACGACCTGCTCATGTGGATGGCCGGACCGCTCGTCGAACTCCGCGCGATGGCGGCCACCCGCGTCAACGACGTCCAGACCGAGGATTGCGCGGTCGCGATCGGTCGCACCGCCGATGGCGGCCTCGTCACGATGAACGTCACGCTCGGTGCTGCGTCGGAGTCGTCACAGCTCGTCTGGCACTTCGACAACGTCACGATCACGTCGTCGTCCGAGGCGTACGACCCCGCCGCCGGGCCATGGAACTTCGAGTTCCGGCGGTCGGCCTTCGCGGAGGAAGCCGAGCAGGTCTGGACCGACCTCCGGTCGCCCGGCACGCAGTACACCGGGCAGTTCCAGGGCTTTGTCGACGCGCTCGCCGACGGCGGTGAGTTCCTCGTCACGCTCGCCGACGCCAGGGCTTCGCTCGAACTGGTGACCGCTTGGTACCACTCGGCGCGAACAGGGTCGGTCGAGACGCTGCCGCTCGGAGTCGATCACCCCGCCCGCGCCTCGTGGCTTCCCGAGGCCTCTGCGTGACCCCCCACCGACCACCCCGTTTGCGTCGACGCTCCGGTGGCACGGTCCGCCCAAACCTCGACGCAAACGCCACTACGGCTGCGGCTATGGCTATGGCTATGGCGGGGGTGGCGGGGTGACGCCGGGGGACCAGTTCGGGGTGCCGCTGCCGGGCGGGACGTCGGTGAGTCATGTGCGTGTGTACGACACGCTCGGACCTGATGGGCTGGCCGGAGGTTCACCGCACCTCCACACGGTGTGCACTGAGGCCTACTTGGTGATCGCAGGCGAAGGTGCGGTGCAGACGCTGTCGGGGGAGGGCTACGGCGAGACGCCGCTGGTCGCCGGCACGATTGCGTGGTTCTCGCCCGGGACGATCCATCGGCTGATCAACCTCGATGGCCGGCTCGAGCTGTATGTGTTGATGTCGAATGCCGGCCTCCCGGAGGCGGGCGACATGATCCTCGCCTTCACCCCCGACCTCCTCGCCGACCCCGGGAGGTATCGCGAGCTCGCCGATCTTCCTGTCGACGGACGAACCACCGACGACGCACCTGACGCAGCGATGCGCCGGCGGAACGCGGCGGTTGACGGCTTCGGCCATTGGCGATCGCGGGTGGAAGCGCAGGGCCCGTCGGCGCTCGGTGCGTTGTACGACCGGGCCGTCGAGTTGCTCGGTGACCGGCCGGCGGACTGGCTCGATCTCCTTGCGGGGGATCCGGCCTCCGATCTCGAGCGGTCGCGGGCCCAGGTGGAGGAGCTCTGGTCGCCCGACCGCGGGCGCGCGGCTGAGCGCCTCGGAGAATCGGCGATCCGGTCGCGCTCGCTGCTTCCCGCAACCCGCAATATGGGCTGCTGCGGAACCCTCGGCACCGTGATCCAGTAACTCGCCGGGGTGACCCATTCACGTTTGCGTCGAGCTTCCGGTGGCCCGCCCCGCCCAAACCTTGACGAAAACGTGGTTGATGACTGGGGTCAGCGAAAGCCGACGACCGGGTGCGGGGTGTAGGGCTCCTCGAGGCGCGAGATCTCGTCGGCGGCTAGCTCCAGGTCGACGGCGGCGACCGCATCGTCGATGTGCGACGGCTTGGTCGCCCCGACGATCGGCGATGTCACGAACGGCTTGGCGAGCACCCACGCCAGCGCGACCTGTGCACGCGACACGCCACGCTTGGCGGCGATGTCGGCGACCCGGTCGACGATCACCTTGTCGTCGGGGAAATAGAGCATCTTGCCGAACTCGTCGGTTTCCGACCGGGCGGTCGCGTCGTCCCAGTCGCGGGTCAGGCGCCCGCGCGCCAGCGGACTCCACGGGATCACGCCCACACCCTGATCGACGCACAGCGGCATCATCTCGCGCTCTTCCTCGCGCTGGATCAGGTTGTAGTGGTTCTGCATGCTGATGAACTTCGTCCACCCGTGCGCTTCGGCCACGTACTGCGCTTTCGAGAACTGCCACGCCCACATCGACGACGCGCCGATGTAGCGCGCCTTGCCGGACTTCACGACGTCGTGGAGCGCCTCCATCGTCTCCTCGATCGGTGTGCGGTGGTCCCAACGATGGATCTGATACAGGTCGACGTACTCGGTTCCGAGCCGCCGCAAGCTGTGGTCGATTTCGGCCATGATCGACTTCCGCGACAGCCCGATCGCGTTCTGCCCCCCACGCATCGGACCATTGACCTTGGTGGCCAGCACGATCTCGTCACGGTTCGCCATGTCGGCCAGCGCTCGCCCGACGAACTCCTCGCTCGTGCCCAGCGAGTACACGTTGGCCGTATCGAAGAAGTTGATGCCGGCGTCGAGCGCTTGCTGAATGAACGGACGCGACGTTGCCTCGTCGAGCGACCACGCGTGCGTGCCCTGATCGGAGGCGCCGAAGCTCATGCAGCCCAGACAGATGCGTGACACGTCGAGACCGGAGTTGCCGAGCTTGGTGTACTTCATGTCCTCAACGTACGCAGGTCAACGTTTGCGTCACGATTTCGGTGACCCGGGTCACCGAAACCGTGACGCAAACGGGGTTGGGACCGGGGTCGGGTCAGTCGGTGGGACCGAGGACGCCGGCGGCGCGCAGGGTGGCGATGCGGGCGTCGTCGTAGCCGAGTGATGCGAGCACGGCGTCGGTGTCGGCGCCGAGCGCCGGCGCGGCCGCAGGCGCCACTCGTTCGCCGCCGCCGAAGTACACCGGCGGGCGCGCTTCGACACGTGGGCCGATCGGGCCGTCGTCGAGCTCGACGAGCGAACCGTTGTGGATCACCTGCGGGTCGTGAGCGACCTCGTCGCGGGTCACAATGCGGGCGCCGGGCACGTCGTTGTCGATCATCTGCTGCATCGCCTCGGCAGTGGTGAGCGCGCCGACCGCCTCGTCGAAGATCACTGCGAGCGCCTCGCCGTTGACGTCGCGGTCGCGCATCGTGGTGAAGCGCGGGTCGTCGAGCAGCTCGGGCTTGAATGCACGACACAGGTTCGGCCATGTCCGAT
>Ga0307380_10008936_pt1 | contig 12770 bp, 8 predicted proteins | sample UN3MG_FD_202239 | JGI IMG/M metagenome (GOLD analysis project Ga0307380, IMG submission 202239) | Soil microbial communities from Risofladan, Vaasa, Finland - UN-3 | ecosystem: Environmental > Terrestrial > Soil > Coastal area > Acid sulfate soil | place: Finland: Risofladan, Vaasa | collected... | reverse complement strand
GAGTCTGCGACCGGAACCGGCGGATGGTGTCTGGTGTCTTACTCCAAGGCATTAAGCCCTGGATCGCAATTCATGCAAAAACGCTTCGGACTTCCGTCCGCCATACCAGAGTCCGGGCTGCTTGCTCTGGTCGCGGTCTTTCTGACGGCGCTGACCAACGCCGCCTTCTTTTCGAACGTACTGGATATTTACCCGGCAACAGCGCGCAATATCGGCTTCCTGATCTCTGTTGGCTGGGTGTTCGCCGGCGTCAACTTTCTCCTTCTGTGGCTCGTGTGCTTCCGCCGCACGACCAAACCTGTGGTGATTACGCTGCTGATGCTCTCGTCGGTCGCAGCCTATTTCATGGACAGTTACAACATCGTCATCGACAAGACCATGCTGCTCAACGTCGCCAACACTGACGTTGCCGAGGCGACAGATCTGCTGAGCCTGAAGCTGGTGCTGTATTTCGTACTGCTCGGTGTCGTGCCCTCGGTGTTGGTGTACCGAACCAGGATCGCGTTTCAGTCCGGCAGAAAACTGGTTGTGACACGGCTCAAATGGGCCGGCGTCGCAGCAGCGAGCATGGTGGCGCTCGTCGTCATCTATGGTGACTACTACGGCTCCTTTATCCGGGAGCACAAGCAGTTGCGTTACTACTCCAACCCCGGTGGATATATCAACGCCGCCGCGCACTTTTCCGGTCAGTTTTTCCACGCCAAGGCGCATGTGCTTCGTCCGGTCGGACTGGATGCACGTATCCCGGAAATGGACACGCACCGCGAGCTCATCGTCATGGTGGTTGGCGAAACCGCGCGCGCGGACCGATTTTCACTGAATGGCTATTCGCGGGAAACAAATCCGCTGCTGCAAAAGAATGACGTCACCAGTTTCACCAATTTCTGGTCCTGCGGAACATCAACCGCCGTATCGGTTCCCTGCATGTTTGCCCTCGCTGATGCCTCCGATTTCGACAATGACACCGCCGGATCGACGGAGAACCTGCTGGACGTGCTGACACACGCCGGAGTGAACGTGCTGTGGATGGACAACAACTCGGACTCCAAGGGCGTAGCGGAAAGAATGGAGTATCGCAGTTACAAGAGCTCGGACAACAATCGCATGTGCGATGTGGAATGCCGCGACGAAGGCATGTTAAACGACCTTCAGAGCTACATCGACGAGCATCCTCAGGGCGATATTTTTGTCGTTTTGCACCAAATGGGAAATCACGGGCCGGCTTACCACAAGCGTTATCCGCCCGCCTTTGAACGTTTTACGCCTGTGTGCAGGACAAACCAGCTCGAGGAGTGCAGCGAAGAGGAAATCGGCAACGCCTACGATAATGCAATCCTGTATACGGACTATTTTCTATCCAGGGTGATCAATATTCTGAAAAACAATGACAGCGCGTTCGAAGCCGCAATGCTTTACGTGAGCGATCACGGAGAATCACTGGGCGAACATGGCCTGTATTTGCATGGCCTTCCAAATTTCATCGCACCGGAGGCTCAACGCCACGTGCCGGCAATCGTCTGGGTGGGTGACAATTTCAACGAGATTGACACCAGGTCGATCACGGCAAGGCGCGATGAGAACTTCACTCACGACAATATCTTTCACACTGTCCTCGGTTTCATGGAAATTGAAACGTCGTTGTACAAGAAGGATATGGATATTCTCGTACACAGCGAGGAGTAGGATCAGCTTCGCGCGAGACGCTATCGATGCACTCGCGGAACACTGGTGAATTGTCCCGGCGAGCAAGAGCGGCTACAGGCTACCCTGCGGTTTCGGGCACCCAATTTTTGCTGCCAGGATACTTGACGCTTCCTGAATGCAAGGAGAGGCGCCTGTACCCCAGCCCCCCCGCCTCAGAATTGGCTTTCCAAAGTCAGTACAAAATCATCCATGACCTCTTTGTCGGAAAGGTTTTGGAACCATCAGGCGCTGCCACCGCGCAGCTCTATCCGGTGCAAAAAAATCCAGTTGCTTTTTTCCACCAACACGGCATGATGCGCGCCGCATCTTACGTGGAGGTTTTCGATGGCGCGCTTCTTTGTGTTGCTTTGGTTATTGCTGATGGCAGCTGGCAATGCCGCTGCCCTGGGAAGCGACGAGCCAGCCATTGTGCTCGCGCAACTGGACACGGAAAGCCGGGCGCGCACAGCGACACTTCAGCTTCACAGCCGGACGGTGTTCGTTTTTCGCGCCGACTTCGCCGGCTACACGCCGGAAGAGCGCGCCACCGGTGCGGCGCGGCGCATCGATGCCCAGATCAAAGCCGGCGGCTCCGGGGAAATCGGTTCCTCTGCAACGCCGCAGGGTAACCAGATTCTGCTCGACGGCGAGCGCGTACTCCTGATCACACCCGGTGACGTCAATCTGCTTGAAGCCGAAACCCTCGACAGCCTGACCGACGAGACGATTGCAAACCTGAAAGTAGCCGTCGCTGAAGTATACGAACTGCGCGACCTCGAAACCGTGCTCAAGTCGCTTGGCTATCTGTTGCTGGCGACGCTGATTTACGGCCTGACCCTGCATCTTCTGGTTCGCTATACCGTCAGGCTGCGGGTGTGGCTGGCAGACCAGCTCGGGACCCACGTCGAGAAGCTGAAGATTGCCGGCATGCCGGCAATCGAACCGGCGCGATTCCGCAAAGGAGCGGAAGGTACGGTAACGCTCTTTTTCTGGGCACTGTCGCTGGTCGCCACCTATTCCTGGGTCACCTTTGGCATGCTGCAGTTTCCCTATACCCGCGGATGGGGCGAACGGCTCAAGGACTTTCTGCTGGAGATGACCGGAGACCTGGTGTCTTCGATGCTGGGGGCGATTCCGGGTCTGGTCACCGTGCTGGCCATCGTCATCATCGCCCGCTTCATCAACCACCTGGCAAAGATGTTCTTCGATCGGGTCGAGCGCGGCTGGGTCTATGTGCGATGGGTCGACAAGGACACCGCGCGCCCGACCCGGCGTATCGCGACGGTCGTCATCTGGCTGTTCGCGCTCGCCATGGCCTACCCCTACCTGCCCGGCGCCCAGACCAACGCCTTCAAGGGTTTGTCGGTGCTGCTCGGTTTGATGGTTTCAATCGGCGCATCCAGCGTGGTCGCCCAGGCCGCCAGCGGGTTGATCCTGATGTACTCACGGGCGTTTCGTGCCGGCGAGTATGTGCGCGTCGGCGACGACGAGGGAACGGTTCGCGAGTTGGGCATGTTCGCCACCCGCCTGGCAACGGTTTCAGGCGAGGAGCTGATCCTGCCCAACAGCCACATCCTCGGCCACACGACACACAACCTGTCACGGATGTCTTCCGGAGGCTATGCCATCGACACCACTGTTACGATCGGTTACGACACACCGTGGCGTCAGGTGCATGCAATATTGCAGGAGGCATCAAACCGGACCACGCCGATCCGCAAGTCGCCGGCGCCTTATGTCATCCAGACGGCACTGTCGGACTTCTACGTGGAATATCGTCTGGTAGCGCGCGCCGACACCGGGCAGCCCAGGCCGACCGTCCTGAGCGAGTTGCACGCCAACATCCTCGACGTGTTCAACGAGCACGGTGTGCAGATCATGTCGCCACACTACTTTGCTGATCCCGGCGCGTCCAAACTTGTACCCAGGGTACCGTGGTCCCCTGCGACGACGATACCGGAAAAAGCCGCTTAGCTACCCGCGGCCGGTTTGGTCGCGCCCGGTGTGGTCAACAGCCCGGTGAAAAACGCGGTCGCGCCAACACGCAAATTTCGCAGCGTGTATCCCCCTTCCTGAACGATCAATGTCGGCACCTTCAGACCATTCAACAACTCGCCGATACGCTGCATGCCCTTGGTTGTGATCGCGAATGCGCCGGTCGGATCGCCGGCCATGATGTCCAGCCCGAGCGAGACCACGAAGTAGTCGGGTTTGAATCGCCTTAGCGTGCCCAGCGCTTCAATCAACGTCTTGACGTAAGTATCGTCATCAGTACCGGGATAGAGCGGGAAGTTCCGGTTAAATCCTTTGCCAGCCTCTTCGCCGCGCTCGTCGCTGTAACCCGCGAAGTACGGGTAGGCAACACGCGGATGACCGTGGATTGAAACGAAGTAAACATCGTTTCGCTTGTAGAAGATTTCCTGCGAGCCGTTACCGTGGTGATGATCGATATCGATAAACGCCACCCGCCCGTGCCGGGACAGATAGTGGGCGGCAATTGAGGCATTGTTGAAATAGCAGAACCCGCCAAAGACGCGCGACTCGGCATGATGCCCCGGCGGCCGGCACAACACATAGGTGTGGGCGGCACCCTTGAGTGTGCACTCAGCTCCGGTGAGCGCCGCGTCAACGGCATGGCGCGCCGCCTTGTAGGCGTTCGCCGTGACCGGCGTAAACGTATCGATACAGTAGTAACCCGCTTTCATTTGCCAGGTCTTGGGAATCCGATCCGGCCGCCTGATCGGAAAAACATTGGGATACACCAGTTCACCGGGTGCAAGTTCTTTCTCGGCTCTCTTGAGAAACTCGAACAACGATGGGTGATGCACATCGGTGATGTACTTTTCGCCGAAATGCCTGACCTTGTGACGATTGATATTGAACCCCTCAAGGCCCTTCAGGATGAAGCGCACCCGGGCCGGTCTTTCCACATAGCCCTTTTCGACCAGATGGTGGATCTGATGCGTGTCGTCGGTGATCACGACATCCAGCGAAGAAAGCGCCTGCCTTGCGCGCATCGACGTGGCCTCACGGGCGGGGTAGCGTGGTTCGCGCAACCGCACCGGGTCGTCTTTTATGGAATCGAGGATGGTCCTTAACTGCTCGTCGGTCGGCGACAAGTCGCCCTTGATCCGGAGTATGCGCGTCACGCACTTCTTCAAGCTGGCGGCAGACAAGGGCCCCGGTAACCCGAAATCGTCGAACACCAGATCGGTGAAATAGCCCTGGTTGGCCTTGTGCGTAACCGAATCGTATTTCGTTCCAATAATGGGGCGTGCGCCAAGCCGCTCGTAAAACGACATGCGGCGCTGATTGGTTTTCAGGCGAAAGGTTTCTTTCAGCCTCTCGACATCGTCGGGCGGCACATCCATGAACAGGCCTTTGCAGCCCGCCTCTTTCAATACTTCGCGGTTGCGTTCGTACAGCGCGACGCCATAGCCGCGAGGCGACCGGCTCGGATCGCTCGCTACGTAGTCCAGATAGGCATACTTGAGGCGAGGAAACAGGAAGCTCAGGGTAAAACCCAGGATGCGATCCTTGTCGCCTTCCGCTACCAGCAGAATCACTTCGAAATCTTGTTGACTGGAAAACTTCAGCAACTCGGCGATGGTGGCCGTGTATTGCTGATAGTGGGGAAACGCCTTCTCGTAGATACCCATCACCGCAGCCAGCGCGATCTGGTCCTGGGGCGTGTGCGCACTGTGGATTTGCCTGATCCGGAACATTCCTGCCTGCTCTCCGTTTGCCGGGTCCGGAACGTCGTTCATGTCCGGGAGCCGGCACCCGGCACCCGCTGTCGATCCTGGCCGGCGTGGATTCTATATGTTTGCGAGCAGAAACAATATCTGTTTGTTCTGCGGCTCACAGTGCCGTGCTTGCCCGCTGGCAACCGATGGTAAATGCGCGAGGCCGGGCTGACTCGCAAGGCGCCTGCCGCAGTCGCCAGCAGTCACGGGCCTTTACCCGGTTGGCGCCACGGAATGTCGGGCGATGCGGTTCCAGGGCGATGCCGTGAAGTTGTTCTCTGAATCCAACGAACACCCCGACCTTGTATTTATCAAGACCGCTTCGCTGGACGACCCGTCAGTAATCGAGCCAAAGGCTACGCCGAGTGCGATTGAAAAACGTTACCGGTATTCGGCGGTAGTACAACGTCCTTCCCGCAACGTCGCGGAATTACCGGCGTTCGACACACGGCCAAAAGTTTCCTAGCACCCGGCCGTACATTCCGAATGCGCAAGTAACATCAAGCAGTTTTATCGGCCCGTTTTGCGTTTACGGCCCCGGTCGTAGTGCCACGAACCATCGCAAGGTGTTCCCGAAATGGTTTTCGTTTCCATCTCAAACATATCGCTCCACAGACGTCAGGTCTGTTGCCCGGCGGTCACTGCGAAGACCTCGACATCAACGCTCTTGCCCTTGAGGGTTACGGCACCCAGAGTCTCAGTCGGGACACGGTGTTTCAGCGAGCGCTGCGTACTTTCGTCAATAAGGATAAAGCGTCCCGCTTCCTTGGTGTGCTGTTCAAGTCGCGCTGCCAGATTGACGGTTTCTCCGACGCAGGTATAGGTGGCGCGCTGATGTGTTCCTGTGTATCCAGCCACTACGTCGCCGGTGGCGATACCAATACCGATGCGAATCGCCGGCTTTTGCGTTTCGTTGCGATCCAGATTGAATTGCTCGATCAACTCGATCATATCGATTGCCGCGGCGACCGCGCTGCCGGCGCAGTCGTCCAGCGGCAGAGGTGCACCGAACAGCGCCATCAGACCATCGCCGATCATCTGGTTGACGACCCCGCCGTGACCACCAATGGCCTCGAACATCAGTGCGTAATAAGCGTTGAGCAGCTCGATTGTTTCCTCGGGCGTCTGATGCTCGACCAGCGGCGTGAATTCACGGATGTCGGCAAACATCACCGACGCGTGCACGCGCTTGCCGCCAAGTGCAAAACCCGATTGCTGCAGATCCTGCGCCACTTCCGAGGTGGCGAAACGGCGCAGCAGTTCCTTTAGCTGGTCGCGCAGGCGCTTCTTCTCAAGGCTGGCGTCAATACGCGCCTTGAGAAGCACCGGATTCAACGGCTTGGGCAAGTAATCCTCCGCGCCAAGACCAATGCAGCGAACGATGTTGTTCAACCCTTCGACTGACGAGGTCACGATCACCGGCAGGTCCTGCAAATCCACGTCGGCCTTCATCTCCTCGAGCACCGCGAAGCCGTCCATCTCGGGCATCTCGATATCGAGCAGCAGCAGGTCGAATGGTTCGCGCCGAAGCATCTGCAGTGCCGCGCGGCCGTTCTCAACCTGTGTAACGTGGTGGCCCTGCATCTCGACGCTGCGCGCGAGCAGCAGGCGGTTGACCTTGTTGTCTTCGACGATCAGCAGGCGTGCAGCTGTGTCAGCCACGGCACAGGTCCTTCAGTGCGGCAGCTGCGCGTGCGTACTCGGCATCCAGCGCCGCCAGCGCGTCCACGTCGCGCGCCGGGTCGGCATTCAGGCCCGCAAGCTCCAGCTCTCGCGCCATCGCGGCAAGCCGCGACGCACCAAAGGTGTTGCCATTGGACTTGAGCGAATGTGCCGAACGCCGAAAAAGCTCGGCGTCGCCTTGCGCGCGCGCATTGCGAAGCGCCGTCAGCATGCCGGGTGCTTCTTCAAGAAACGTATTCACCAGCTCGACCACAAACTCGGCACCCGCCGTTTCCTGCAGCTCCGCGTATACAGTCTGCTCGATCACCGATTCGTTCATATCCTGATCACTCCCCATGTTTATTGTTTTCCCCGTGCCGGCACGTGCATCAAGGCCTCGACCAACTGCTCCACCTGGATCGGTTTGGACAGATAATCGTCCATGCCGGCGGCCAGGCACATTTCGCGGTCGCCCTGCATTGCGTTGGCGGTCATCGCCACGATGCGCGGGCGTTTATCACTCGGCCATTTTGCGGTGATTTGACGCGAGGCTTCGAGGCCGTCCATCTCGGGCATCTGCACGTCCATCAGCACCACATCGTAGGTCTGGCGTTGCACCGATTCAACGGCCTCGATGCCGTTGGACGCCAGGTCGGCGCGGTAACCCATCTGCTGCAGCAGCCGCATTGCGAGCTTCTGGTTCACCACATTGTCCTCGGCCAGCAAAATGCGTAGCGGGTGACGTGTGCTCATGCCAACATCCATCAGCGGCTTGGCCGGCGCGGCGGCCGGCAGCTGCGCATCGTCGTCTGCCAGCAAGCCGACCAGCGTATCGAACAACTGCGACTGGCGCAGCGGCTTGCTCATATACGCGCTGAAAAAGCCTTCGCTGTCGCCCGCCTCGCGCCGACCGAGCGAGCTGAACAGAACCAACGGCAACCCGGCGTTGAGCGCCTTGAGTTTTTGCGCCAGCTTGAGGCCGTCCATCCCGGGCATGTGCATGTCCAGCACCGCGAGGTCGAACGGCTCACCCGCTTTGACCCAGCGCAGCGCTTGCGCCGGCAACTCCGTGTCGCGCGGCAGCATGCCCCACTTGGCCATCTGCAGCGACAGCACCTTGCGATTGGTGGCATTGTCGTCGACGATCAACACGCGCTGGCCTGCCAGCGCCGGCTGCTTGCCGACGAACTCGCGCCGGCTGGAAGGTGACGACTTTGCCAGCGGCGCGCGGATCGTGAAATGGAACGTTGCCCCCTTGCCGACGCCGTCGCTGACAGCCCACATGCGCCCGCCCATCAATTCGGCCAACCGCTTGCTGATGGCGAGTCCCAGGCCAGTGCCACCGTATTTGCGCGTGGTGGACGAGTCGGCCTGGCTGAAACTCTGGAACAGCCGGCTCATACCCTCTTCACTCAAGCCTATGCCAGTATCGCGCACAGCAAAATCGATCTCCACCTCGCCAGCCGCGACGGGCGACGCCGTCACGGTGAGCACCACCTCGCCTTGTTCGGTGAATTTCACTGCGTTTGCCAGCAGGTTGAGCATGATCTGGCGCAACCGCGTCACGTCGCCTCGGATGCTGCGCGGGATCTCACCCTCGAACAGGTAGGCCAGATCCAGGTGCTTCTCGGCCGCGCGCGAGCTGATCAGGTCAAGCGCCGATTCGACGCACTCGCGAAGATCGAACGGGTGCGCCTCGATGCCCATCTTGCCGGCTTCGATCTTGGAGAAGTCGAGGATGTCGTTGATGATGGTCAGCAGCGCGTCACCCGAATCGCGGATAGTGCTCGCAAACTCGCGCTGCTCTTCGTCGAGCGGCGTGTCGAGCAGCAGGCCGCTCATTCCGATGACTGCATTCATCGGCGTGCGGATTTCGTGGCTCATGGTGGCGAGGAAAGAGCTCTTGGCCTCGTTGGCGGTCTCGGCTGCAGCGCGTGCTTCCCTGGCTTCATTGAACAGCCGCGCGTTTTGCATCGCGAGGGCGGACTGGCTGGCGAATGTGGTGAGGATTTCTATCACTCGCTGCGAGAACTCGCCCGGCTGTTTGCGCACGACCGTCAGCACCCCAATCACTCGACTCTCCCGGATCAAAGGAACGGAAAGCACCGCCCGGAATCCTCTGGCGATCATCAGCTCACGCAAGCGACTGGGGAGCGCGGACCCGGCCGCGATGTCCGGGGCTTGAACCGGCTGCCGCTTCAATACTGCCTGGCCGGCCGCGCCTTCTCCTTTCCTGAGCGGACTGCGCCGCAAGTACTCGGCGATTTCCTGCGGATAGCCCAACATTTCCCTGGGGGGTAGTTGTTCTGTCGCTTCGTCGTAGTCGTAAATTTGCCCGGCCTGCGTCCCGGCGAGCTGATTGGCGTGGGTGAGGATGGTCGTCAAGAGCGTATCGAGATCAAGCGTCGAACTCACCGCTTCACCGATCTCGCCGAGCGATTTGAGCTCGTCGACGGATTGCCCGAGTTCTTTCGTGCGTGCCTCAAGCTCGGTCAACATCCGCGTGTTTTCCATCGCGATCACCGCCTGGTCGGCAAAGGTCTGTAGCAGTTCGACCTGCTTGTCCGAGAACGCACCGGCTTCCTTGCGGTAAACGTTAACGACGCCGATCGAAACCCCTCGGCTGAGCATCGGCACCGCGAGCATGGCGCGGTACCCATACTTTTTCGCGGCGGCTTTCGCCCAGGCGTACTCGGTCTCAGACACTGCCGTGAAGTCGGGAATGTGAATCGGTTGACCATCCAGGACAGCCCGTCCCGCCACCGACTCCCGCTCGAGCGGAACGCGCAATCCAATCGCGACCGGTAGCACCGAACCAAATTGTGCGTCAACCCGCAGCGAGTCGCCCTCCACACGCTCGATTAGCGCATCGCTAGCACCGCACAAGCGGGCCGCGCTCTCAACCAGCGCATCCATCACCGGCTGCAGATCGGTCGTCGAGGTGCTGATGACCTTGAGGATATCGGCAGTCGCGGTCTGCCGTTCCAGCGCCTCTGCCCTCTCTTTTAACAACTGCGTATTCTCCATCGCGATGACCGCCTGATCGGCGAAGCTCTGGAGTAGTTTGATCTGCTTGTCCGCGAAAGGGCTGACTTCGTTGCGGCGGATGCTGATTGTGCCGAGCACAACCCCTCGGCTGAGCAGCGGGACCGATAGCATAGTGCGGTACCCGGCCTTCTTCGCAAACGCTTTCGCCCAGGCGAACTCGGCATCCGGCACTGCCAGCATATCGGGGATATGAACCGGTTGACGGTCCAGGGCAGCCCGTCCCGCCACCGACTGACGCTCGAGCGGGGCGGCCAAGCCAACAGAGAGTTTCACCGCCGTGCCATATTGAGCGGTAACCCGAAGCGAATCGCCTTCGATGCGTTGGATAATCACATCGTTCGCGTTGCATAAGCGGGCCGCGCTTTCAGCCAGCACATCGAACACGGGCTGGACGTCAGTTGGCGAGGTGCTGATCACACGCAGGACCTCGCTCAGCGCCGTCTGCTGGGCCAGCGCCTCCTGGGTCTCAGTGAACATCCGCGTGTTCTCGATCGCGATCACCGCCTGGTCGGCGAAGCTCTCGAGCAATGTGACCTGGTTGTCTGAGAACGCACCGGCTTCCTTGCGGCGCACAGCAACGATGCCAATCGCCCCTCCCTGGCGCAGCATCGGCACCGCGAGCATGGCACGGTACCCCAACCGCTTCGCGGCGGCTTTCGCCCAGGCGAACTCGGCGTCCGGCAAGTCCATCGCGTCGGGGACGTGAACCGGTTGACCATCCAGGACGGCCCGTCCCGCCAACGACTGCCGCTCGAGGGGGACGCGCACGCCAACCGAGTCCTGCACCGTGATGCCATGTTGGGCGAAAACCATGAGCGAGTCACCCTCCACGCGCTGGATCATCGCATCGGAAGCGCCGCATAAGCGTGCCGCGCTCTCGGCCAGCGCATCCATCACGGGCTGCAAATCGGTCGGCGAGGTGCTGATGACCTTGAGGATCTCGGCGGTCGCGGTCTGCCGTTCCAGCAATTCGGTCGATTTACGTTCGTGCTCTTCCAACTGTGACTGCAGGCGCTCATGATCGACCATCGTAGCTAAACAAGATGCAAAATCGAGAAGCAGGCGCAGGCACTTTGCAGTCAGCTCCGTTCCGTTGTACTCGTTATCGGCCACCAGCAAACCCAACGGCTCGCCGCTGGCGAGAAGCGGCGCGGCAAAGTAGCTTGTCGACTGAACTGCGCGGAACGCAGGAGGCAACTGCGGAAGCTTTGCATCGGCGCCGCTAACCCGCAGCGCAGTCTTTTCGCGCAGAGACTTTGCCATCGCGCCGGCTTTTGCGAGTTGGATCTCCGGCCGTTTCTTGAGCGAGCGCCTGTCCTGTCGTGACAAACCCGATCCGACCACATAGAGCAGCCGATCGCCTTCCGGAGCGAGCGCCCAGAGATGCAAGCGATCAACACCCGTGGTCTCGCGCGCCGCTTCCATGATTTGCAGCAAACGCTGCTCGAGCGGACGACCTTCGCACGGGGCGTCAAACAAGGGAATAATCTGCTTCATCGGTTTTTTTGGGCAACCGGATGCGTGAAAGTGACCGTGCACAGTTTACCTGAGCCGCACCCATCAGCACTCTTTTACTGACTTTCCCTAGCCTGATCGTCGCGGCAGCCTCTATCAAGCGCAAACAGTAACAAAGCCGGCCCAAGTCAAAATCTTTCAGAACCTGATCATCAAGTGGGGCAACAAAGATATATTCATATCATTACCCTCGCAGGTCTCGGCATTCGGAATTGAATGACGAACCAACATTGATCTTCGTCAAGTCAGCATCGCTCGACGACCCGTCAGCTATCGAACGCAGAAACCCTATCACGGATCCGGAAGACAGTTACAGCCGGCCAGTACCAGCCAATTGTGCTTCCTCGCTCAACGACAAGCTGGTGGAACGTAAAATTCGACTCAAGGTTTCATAGAAAACATCGAGCCCCCCCCGTCTTTGGCTGCCCTCCCACTCTCCCTCACTCGTCGCAGCAGAAAAGCGGGTAACCAAAAAGTTTTCCTGGCGTCGAACCCGCTGATAATTCACATCAAACGAAAAACGGCGGCCGCGAGTTTCTTCGTTCGGCCGCCGTCTGGATCGCCTAGCGATTAACCAGCGATCTCTGTCGCATTGACATTAATTCGCGTACAAATCGTACACGTCACTGCGGTGTGCATTAGACGTCTTGATTTGAATGGGCGCGTTTTCCAAAGACACAGGATCTCGATAGATATCGTAAACATCGTTGCGATGTGGATTGCTGGTATTGGTGTGAACAGTCACAGGCGCTGCGGGTGTGGTACCTCTATAGATATCGTAAACATCGTTACGATGGGCATTCGTTGTATTCGTGTGTACGGTGGCTGCTGAAAGTGGGCTAACCATCGCTCCCACGGTCATGAGCCCGGCAACTGTTGCTGCGATCGTGCTTTTTGCGATTTTCATGGCATGTTCTCCTGAAGTAGTCATTACAGGGTTTCAACCAGTGCTTTGACTCGCTTGAAACAGCAAGAACGGCGAGCAACCTCAGGATCGCTTTTTGGATGCACTAAAAGCTGTGAACTATGACGTATAAATAACGCGAGAAAATGCCGAAGACATAGTGTGGAATTACCATTTATTTATTATCGAGGCGCAATAATATATTGCAAACA
>Ga0307380_10008934_pt1 | contig 12771 bp, 14 predicted proteins | sample UN3MG_FD_202239 | JGI IMG/M metagenome (GOLD analysis project Ga0307380, IMG submission 202239) | Soil microbial communities from Risofladan, Vaasa, Finland - UN-3 | ecosystem: Environmental > Terrestrial > Soil > Coastal area > Acid sulfate soil | place: Finland: Risofladan, Vaasa | collected... | reverse complement strand
CCCCCGGACGCCGAATTAGCCCAGAAACTGGGAATCACCATCGACGAGCTCTACGAGACGTTCGAGAACGCACGCGCGCAGTATTTTTTGTCACTTGATGGTTTCGGGGACGACTCGCCGGCGATTGGCAATCTCCTGGCGGCAGGTGACGCGAGCGACCCCGATCGGAAGATTGAACGCGCTGAGCTGATAGAGAAGCTGGCCGAGGCTATCGAGAGCCTGTCGGCAAGACACCGGCAGGTGGTCCTGCTTTACTACCAGCAGCAGCTTACCATGAAACAGATCGCCGTGGTCATGGAGATTACCGAGTCGCGCGTCAGCCAACTGCACGGCAGCGCCTTATTCAACTTATCCGTTAAATTGAGGCAGTGGAAAGATGGCAGATTATGAATCCAATCTAATCAAGCCCGTGAAAAGTCTTCAGAGCATCGCAGCTCTGGCCGCCGCGAAACAACGCGAAGAAAGAAAACGCCGGCAGACACTGCACCAGGAACACGACGAATCAGGCGAAAACGGCAAGACGCCCTCGCAAAAGAAGAACGAGAACGAAAACAACCGGGACGCGACACGAATTGACTACTGTGCCTGACGACTACCGGGATCGACGACGGGTCATCCGTAAAGGAACTATAGAGCAATGACAAGAACATCCGGGCGAATTCTCAAGGGGCAAGATGTTGAACTGGAAGGTCAGTATCGGCTCGACGCGGGCCGGGCCGGGTCCCTGCCCGCAGAGACCGGCTCGGTTCCGAAACAGGCCCGCATCCTGGAGAACCATCCCCAATACGCTCTCATAGAAGTAACCTGTTCTTGCGGCACGAAAATGGTTTTGCGCTGTGAATACACGGGCGCTCAGACGCCTGACCATCACCAGGTACAGAACGACACACGTGCAGTGTCCAGCCAAACGAAATGAATGGAGGTAAATGCAATGCAAGCCAACACAAAAACGGTCCTTCTGCTGGTATTCATCACACAAACACTTCTGTGGCTATCGGGCTGCTCGGCCCAGAAGCAGTCAACGGTCGGGATCCATCCTGACGACCCTCTTCAAAAATACTGGAGCGAAAATGTGGCCAAGAGGTTCCAGGAACCTGATTCGCGCGGCGGCACGGCGGTGGAGTCCGCGATAGAATTGTCGGAGAAATACGCCAGCCTCTCCGAAGAGGCCGCCACGTTGCGGCAGCAGAATCAGGAGTTGACGAACAAGAACCAGCAGCTCAACGACCAGACGGCCGCCCTCGATGCTCAGATCCAGCAGGCCCAAAAGGAGCTGGCCGAAGCCAACGATCTGCTGATCGAGATGCGCATCGAGCTGAATAGTTGGAAGAGTAACATCCTGGGCTTTCGTGACGAAATGCGTGAGGCCGAAACCGCCCAACTGGAAGCGCTGCTCAAAATACTAAAAGTCCTCGGCGGACAAGTCCCTGTGGAGGTCGCCAAGGCCGAGAACGCAGACTCAGCCGTCGCTCCACTGGACAAGCCCAACCAGCCCTGACGGCAGAAAACAACATATTCGGGTGAATACAATGAACATTCAGAGAACGCCACTTTCGTCGTTGTGCCTGCGTTGGTCGTGGAACATCCTGCTGCCGGCCGCAGTCCTTTTGGGGGGCTGCCGTACACCCCAGACGCCTGCGTCTCAGGCGGCGTACTATTACCTGAATCCGGGTAAAACGCTGAGTTCCCTTGGCAGAGTGGCGATTGTCGAGCTGGACAACGATTCGAGCTATCCCCAGGTTTCAACGGACGTGACGGCCTCGCTTTTCCAGGCGTTGCAGAAGAAACAGGTCTTCGGCCTGACCATCATCCATCGCAACGACCCAACATGGCGCAGTCTGCAAATGGACGCAGCCTCGACGTACGGTCTCGACCAGATGCGGACCATCCGCGAGACATTGAAATGCGACGGATTGCTGCTCGGCACAATCACCGAATTCCGACCCTACCCGCACATGGCGGTCGGCCTGCGCTTGAAGCTGCTGGACCTGCGAGACGGCCAGCTCCTCTGGGCCATCGAGCAGGTCTGGGACAGCGCCGATAAGCGCACGGAGAAACGCATCAAGGATTACTACAAGTCCGAGAAACGCCTGGCTTTCGCACCCCTTCACGAGCAGTTGGCCACGGTCAGTCCGCTTGAGTTCATCAAATTCGTCAGCTTCGAGGTGGCGGAAACGCTCTAATTGGAGTTCATAATGGGAACGCGGGCATGCGATGTGGCTGAAACGAAGTTGAAATCGAGGGCAAAAGAACATAAAATTGGGAAATAATCCTAAAGTCTTGCCAATAATCCACGAAAAGAATCGCAGACTGAAGATTCTGAAAGTGTGGCGTGCAAATGATAGATAAAATAGATAACAAACAGCCCTTGATTGAACCAGGTCCGGCGTCCGGGCAAGCGAATCAGCCGCGGACGCTGCCGAAAGCTGGCGATGACGTGTCCGTACAGGTCGATTATGCTTCTCTGATCGAGCAGGCCATGCAGGCGCCGCAGGACGACGCGCTTCGCATCCAGCAAGCCCGTGATTTGCTGCTCTCAGGCGAGCTCGAAAGCCCCCAAAACATCCGAGAAGCCGCTGAAAACATTCTGAATTTCGGCGTCTAAAAGCCGCAGAGCAGCCGTGCAAGGTACTAAATGATCGACCACGGACGGCCCGATCAGAAGCGCAACGGATTTTGCAGACTCGGCGAGGAACAAGGATTGCCCCTTCCTCGCCGCTTTTTTTGCGCGGTGGTATTGCAGCTGCCTCGTCATTCCTGCGCAAGCGGGCCACGTGTCAAACGCAGAAAAGCCATCCCCATCCCGATGAACGTCAATCGGGATGAAGCTGCCACCCAACACCCTGTCATCCCTGCGGAAGCAGGGAACCGGGAACATGGCAATGGGTGGCAGCCTCAAGCGCAGCTTGGGGATAGCCGCAAATGCAGGGATGTGGCTGAACTTCATTGACGAGCGTAGTGGCGTCAGTCTTTGGCAGGTTGTCAGAAGGGTTTAATCGGCGATTATATGTATAAATCAAGCGCCCGAGGGCCGGCAGCTTCATCGGGGCAGGGTCGCAGGGTGATGAGGCGGCGGCTGTAGGTGACCGGCCCGGCCACGCGGAAATCGCCAACGCTGGCCGTGGCAGGGGAGTGCAGAGCCTCGCCGGCCTTGCCAAGCCGAACCGAACGGATAACCCTGCATGAAACTCGCTTTCTCATTTTCCCCACCTCCATTTTGCCTATTTTACCACATTTCCACCTCCGTGTCAAGAGTAATCGCAACCGCGGCGGGTAGCCTCTTCAAGAAATGACCGGGAGAGTCGATCTGGGCATTTCAGTTGACGTGAGCGGCCTATTTGAGAAATATCGGTTGAAGATTATGCGTCGAACGCTATGATTCACAGGGTGGAGTTTCAATCGGCCTCCACATTTTTTTGCGGCAGACTGGAACAATGGTTAGCGGAATCACAAACCAACTGGATCGCGTTCGTCACACGGTGAGCAAGAATCGCCAAAGACCTGAGCGATCTATGATGGGCCAGTTTCTGACCCCGGCACCGATTGCACATTTCATGGCCGGGCTGTTCGAGGGAGACGTTCCACATGTGCGAATTCTTGATGCGGGGGCCGGGGTCGGTGTGTTATCGGCTGCGGCAGTAGAGAGTCTCATCTCACGCAAAGGGCGATTGCGGTCGCTTGAAGTAGTGGCATACGAGAGTGACAAATCCATGCTTCCATACTTGAAGAATGCACTTGACAGTTGTGAGGCTGCCTGCACAAGAGCGGACATAAGTTTTCGCGGAGAAATGCGAGTTGACGATTTCATAGCCGGGGGCATCTCCCAGACAGAAGAAGACTTGTTTGCCGGAGAGACCAAACGGTTCACGCACGCAATCCTGAATCCACCCTACAGGAAGGTCGATGGGCAGTCGCGAACAAGGAAGTTGCTGGATGCGGCGGGGATGGAGGTCTCAAACCTCTATGCGGCGTTTGTATGGTTGGCCGCAAAGATGCTGGGGCCAGGGGGGCAGTTGGTGGCGATTACGCCTCGCAGTTTCTGTAACGGACCTTATTTTCGGCGTTTTCGCCTTGCGCTGCTGGACATGATGGCCATGCGGCGGCTTCACGTGTTTGAGTCGCGCAGGAAAGCTTTTCGGGATGACGACGTTCTTCAGGAAAACGTGATTCTCCACGCCATACGGACCAGACATAAACCTAAACATGTGACTATCTCGTCGTCGGAAGGCTCCGATTTCCACAATGTTCGTGTACGCCGCGTGGCCTACGAGGACGTAATCTTAGCACACGACAAGGATGCTTTCATCCATCTGGTGATAGATGAAGACGACGAAAACGCAATGCAGAGAATGCGGCGGTTCGGAGTGCCGCTTGAACAGTTAGGGATAGAGGTTTCAACGGGGCGCGTCGTGGATTTTCGGGCGAGGGAGCATCTTCGGCTTAAGCCTGAAGCGGGGACGGCGCCACTCGTGTATCCGTGCCATTTCGAGCATGGCTTCGTTCGCTGGCCGGTGGAATCAAAAAAGAAGCCGAACGCGATTGCAACGTCGGAACAAACGCAATATCTCATGGTTCCGGCGGGTTACTACGTGCTGACCAAGCGATTCTCCGCCAAAGAGGAACGCAGAAGGGTCGTCGCGGCGGTTTACGATCCACAGCGGATACGAGCGCCGCTGGTTGGTTTCGAAAATCATCTAAATTACTTCCACGCAGGCGGTAAAGGGCTGTCGGCGAATCTCGCGAAGGGATTGGCGGTGTATCTGAATTCTACGCTGTTTGACCGATACTTCCGCCTTTTCAGCGGGCATACCCAAGTCAACGCCACGGATTTGAGGAAGATGCGATATCCTACACGCGAACAACTGATCCGGCTCAGTCACTGCGTGAACGATTGTATCCCGGATCAGGAAGCCATAGACACAGTCTTGGAGAAGGTTTGCAGCATCGATGGTTAAGAAGGCGAAGGCAAAAAAAGCCAGGCAAAAGGTCGCGGAAGCACTGGACGTCTTGAAACTACTTGGGCTTCCACGGCAGCAACAGAATGAACGTTCGGCCTTGACGCTTCTTTCGCTGCTTGACCTCAAGCCTGAAGACGAATGGGAGAACGCAAGCGATCCACTGATGGGCATCACGCCCATGATGGAGTTCTTCGCTGTCCAATATGGCAAGCGGTATGCGCCGAACACACGTGAGACGGTCCGGCGGCAGACCGTTCATCAGTTCGTGCAGGCGGCGATCGTTCTGCTGAATCCCGATAGGCCGTCGCGGCCGACCAACAGCCCGAATGCGGTCTATCAAATCGAAGCATCGGTACTGAAGCTGTTGCGAGAATTCGGCAAGCCGGGCTGGAATGAGCGATTGCAGGAATACTTGAGGTCTGTCGAGACGTTGAAGCGGCTCTATGCGCGAGAGCGAGAGATGCGTCGCATACCGCTGAAGCTCCGCAGTGGGAAGCAGATTAAACTCTCCCCTGGGGGACAGAACGTACTGATCAAAAAGATCATCGACGATTTCTGTCCACTTTTCACGCCGGCAGGACAAGTTATCTACGTGGGCGACACGGGAAAGAAGTGGGCATATTTCGATTCCGAGGCGCTCGTAGCGTTGGGTGTGGAGATCGAAGAGCACGGGAAGATGCCCGATGTTGTCATTCACCACAGGGGGAAGGGCTGGCTTGTTCTCATCGAGGCGGTTACGAGTCACGGCCCTATGAATCCAAAGCGACGACAAGAACTGAAGCGACTATTTGCGGGATCGCACGCGGGGATCGTTTATGTGACGGCCTTCCTTGACCGCCGGACCTTGCTGAAATACCTCGATGATATCTCCTGGGAAACAGAAGTCTGGATCGCGGAGTCCCCGACGCACCTGATCCATTTCAACGGCGAACGTTTCCTCGGACCTTATGAGGAAGATGAATAACTCAGAGTCCACTCCGCAGAGGAAATCCTGCTGGGTGCGACAAGATGCAAAGGCAACGTCTAACACTGTCTCAATGGTAATGCGGGATTCTTGTGTGATGATGCAATACTGATCTGAGGTGCTTGCTGATGCAGATAATTGCCAAATGCCCGCGGTGCGGGAGTGGATGGCTGCTTGAGGATAGTGCGGCGGACCGAAGGATACGCTGCCGCAAGTGCGGCAAGCTGTTCAAGGTTCCAAAGCCCGACGACGTGCCCAGAGCCGCCGAAGTGATCGAGAAGGCCAGGGGCAAGGGCACCATATACGTGGATGAAACAGGAAAGACGTATGGGTGATTTACTATTTACTATTTACTATTTACGATTTCTGATTTATTTCTCGGTGCTCTCTGTGTGCTCTGTGGCAGATCTTAAACCGTGTTAGTCCGTGGTTTCTTAATCGTCAGACGTGGACCTTGTCGCGTTTTCGTGTCGATTCGTGCTTATTCGTGGTTTCGCGCAGGATTTCGATAAAGCGCTCGACGATCATTCTGGCGGGCCAGGTGCGGCCGGAGCGATCGTGGTTCTTCAAGGCCCAGGGCAATGCCAAAGGCAGTATCACCGCCTCGACCTCGCGCTGCTCCAGCTCAGCGGAGAGCTGACCCAGGCACTCAAGAACGCTAACCGGCATCGGGACGACCGAAGGCTCAGGCGTTGCCCCGGCGATGCATTGTGCGGCCGGACTTGTCACAAAGTGTTCCCGGCAGGCGATGGGTCTGCTTTCATAGCAGGTGCACGCCCCCTCGGACAAGAAGGGGCAGGGCAGATCCAGCCCCGCGTACCATTTGCTGATTCGCTCTTCTTCCTCTTCGCCATTTGTTCGACATGGTTCACCGGCGGCGGGATTATCGGATGTTTTCTGAAGAATCTGCTCGGCGGCGCTGAGGCAGGCGCTCAACATGGCTGTGCCTTGCCCGGCCGGCAGGGCGGAGAGGTCCTCGGTAAGCCTGAACGCCTCGGCAACCGACAGCGGAACAAGGTAGCTGCAACATGCCGAGCAGCCCTTGCAGCATGGAATTTCGCTGCCCTCGGCGTACAGCTTCTGCAAGGTCGCATGGCAGAGCCTCTCGGACAACGCGCGTGCAAGCGGGACGATATCCGACAACCTTATGTGTTTGCGGGCGATCTGCACGCCGAAGCTCATCGGCTCGCCGGCGATGTCGAGCTCAAAGCGCAAAGTCTCCGGGCCGCCAGCAGCGTTGCCGATTCGGCCAGGCTCATCAAGCAATGTCACAGCGCGACTTTCAATCATCGATGCTGCTGCTCCACAACAAGCATTCATTCGCGATCAGATTGGATTTGCGGCTCGGCGGAAGATCCTCTCTCCGGCCAAGCCGCTTTCCGGAAAAAGCACGCATACTTTATATCGGCTGATTGTGGGCTTTACTTAAAGCGACAAGGGCGGCAAGTTTGCGGCGCCAGGAGGTCGGCCGGGCCTTCCACGCACGGCTTGAGAAAACGCCGATTTGCCGCTTGACCGGCTGTGGGGGCCGCCTTATGATGGCAGCGAGTTGGGCGAGGGTGGGCTTGCGAAACGATTGAGCGTGAATATGAGTTCTGAACAATTGGAGTCAGGCATACTTCTGGAAAGAGAAAATCTTCCCTTTCGATTTGAATACAAAGGAGAGAAGTCATGGTGCACGTGAGAATGCTGAGTGTGTTGTTGTGCGTCGGGGTCCTGGCGGGCTGTCTGGAGAGAGAAACGAAAATGGCCATAGCAAAGAAGACGTTCGGTGACGACCTGGAGTTCCTCAAAAAGAACACGGAGGTGATCGTTTTATCGGACGCCGAGGGCGAAGGCCAGGTGGCCGTGCTGCCCAAGCTGCAAGGCAGGGTGATGACCAGCACGGCCGAAGGCGCCGACGGCCTGAGCTATGGCTGGATCAACCGGGCGCTGGTCGCTTCGGGCAAGACCGCCCTCCATATCAACGTCTATGGCGGCGAGGACCGCTTCTGGATCGGACCCGAGGGCGGACAATTCTCGGTCTTCTTCAAGCAGGGCGTGCCGTTCGACCTGGAGCACTGGTTCACTCCCGCGCCGGTCGATACCGAGCCGTTCGAGCTTGTCAATCGGTCGTCCAACAGCGCACATCTCAAGAAGGACATGCAGCTTGAGAATTACTCCCGCACCGTTTTCGACGTGCGGGTGGACCGCGAGGTCCGCGTCCTCGAACCTTACGAGGCGGGCGACAGGCTGGGCGTGATGTCCAGCGACAACGTCAAGATCGTCGCTTTTGAATCCATCAACAAGATCACCAACACGGGCGAAAAAGCCTGGGAAAAAGACACCGGGCTGCTCTCCATCTGGATTCTCGGCATGTTCAATCCGTCGCCGGCGACGACGATTGTGGTGCCATTCGAGGCGGGATCGGAGAATCAGCTCGGGTCCATCGTGAACGACGCCTATTTCGGCAAGGTTCCGGCGGACCGGCTGGTCGTCAAGAATGGCGTCCTCTTCTTCCGCGGGGACGGGCAATACCGCAGCAAGATCGGCCTATCGCCTCAGCGCGCCAGGCCGGTGCTCGGCAGCTACGACGCCGTCAACAAGGTGCTGACCATCGTGCAGTACAACAAGCCCGCCAGCGCCCTCGACTACGTCAACTCGATGTGGGAGCTCCAGGATGAGCCCTATAAAGGGGACGTTGTGAATTCATACAACGACGGCCCGCCCGCGCCGGGGGCCAAGCCCATGGGGCCGTTCTACGAGCTTGAGACCTCCTCTGCCGCGGCCGCCTTGAAGCCGGGGGCGACGATCTCGCACGTGCACCGGACGTTTCATCTGCAAGGCCCGGAGAACGACCTCGATGCGATTGCCAAGACCGTCCTCGGAGTGACAATAGACCAGATTGAGTCGGCGTTTTCACGGTAACCCGACCAGGCAGGAAAGAAGCAGCCGGTCGGGAAGAGGCGAGAGATGTCCTACACGGGCCAGCCATGACCGATCAGCCCAGCCAATCCGTTCGGCGGTTGCGGGATTTGACGGCCCCCTGTACGCTCTGCCCTCGCCGGTGCGCAGCTCAGCGCAGCGACGGCCAGACCGGGTTTTGCGGCATCGGCGATGAGCCGGTCGTCAGCTCTATCGGTCCTCACTTCGGCGAGGAAAGCGTCCTGGTCGGCAGCGGGGGCTCGGGGACGATATTCTTTGCCGGCTGCAACCTCGGCTGCGTCTTCTGCCAGAATTTCGATATCAGCCATCACCGGCATGGCCGGCCGATCTCAATAGAGCAATTGGCTCAGTCGATGCTCGAATTGCAGCGTCACGGTTGTTCCAACATCAATTTTGTCACGCCCACGCACGTGATTGCGCCGATCCTCGCCGCTCTCGAACTGGCCCGCGGGCAAGGTCTGACCCTGCCGACCGTTTATAACACCGGCGGCTACGATTCCGTCGAGACACTCAAGCTGCTCGACGGCTTCATTGACATATACATGCCCGATATGAAGTATTCGGACCCCAGGGTCGCCGAGGAGTTTTCTGCGGCGCCTGACTACCCGAAGGTCAACCGCGAAGCGGTCCGGGAAATGCACCGCCAGGTCGGCGACCTTCGTACCGAGAGAGACCTGGCCGCACGGGGGCTGCTCATCAGGCATCTAATTTTGCCCGAGAACATGGCCGGCAGCTTCGAGACCATCGATTTTCTCGCCGAGCAGGTCAGCCGAAGAACGACCATCAACGTCATGGACCAGTACCGGCCGTGCTACGAGGCGTCTGGCCATCCGGCGATCAACCGCCGCCCAACGCTCGAAGAGATCCAGTCCGTCCGCCGGTACGCCATCCGCAAAGGCCTGAACGTCCTGGCCCGCTAAGAAGAAGCGCCTGCCTCTGTTGCCTTCTGCTCGCGTCTGGCCGCACAACAACAAACGCCGCCCAGCGTCAGAACGGCCAGCAAGACCCCCAGGACCGTCAAGGCGATAGGGGCCCAGGAAACGTTCACCCAGGCAAACACAATGACCAGAACTGCAAGCACGGCTCGACAGTAACATCGGGACATTTTTGCCTCCTTTTCATTTCAAACGTCTTCCATTTCGTTTTTCTCTCGCTAAGCTCGTGGCTTCGCCACCAAGCCTTGCGACCCTGTGGACATTCGCGGGTCGCAGATAAATCCTAAACGATCCGCATACAGATGTCCAGGATTTTGACGCCTGAGTTCGCAAAAACTGCGATTTTGACTTTCGCGTGCACGCGCGCTCCGCAATAACGATGAACCTTCCGCCGGGAAATGCGGTATAACGGGAGTGTTCGGGCAATCCATGCTTCTAACCCACGTTAGGAAAGCTAGATGACGTTTCGAAAATTAGTTGTGGCGTTTCTATTGGCAGGTTTGGCGTCCGCCGCGGAAGCGGGGGGGCGTTTTGTGCCGCAGCCCGGGAAAGACCGCCAACGCGGACCGGACAGAGCATTCATGTACACTCCTATGGTCGAATTCGACCTGTCGTACGATTTTTCGGTGCCGGGGGAAACGCAAAGAGTGGAGTTCCGCATCATAGTACCGCAGACGATTGAGAGCCGCCAGAACATCCTGAGCGTGAGCTATTCGCCGCAACCGTCGAGGATTTTCGACGAAAACGGCAATCGCTACGCCGAATTCGTCTTCGTCCAGCCGGACAGGCACGTCAACGTGGTAATGACCGTCAGGGCCGAGCTGCTCAAGTACGACCTGCTCACCGCGCGATTGAACCGCCGGGCGGGCTACCCTGAAAGCGAGCCGCTTGAAGATTTTCTCAGGAGCGAGAAGTACATAGAGAAAGACCATCAGGAGATCCAGCAAATCGCCGAGGGCATCGAGGGCGAAACGGATATAGACATCGTCAAGAACATCTACGACCACATCCTGGACAACATGGAATACAGCATCCTGGGCCGCAAGGACTGGGGCGCCCTCAAGGCCGTTCAGTTAGGCAAAGGCGATTGCACGGAGTATTCGGACCTGTTCGTGGCTTTGTGCCGGGCCAGAGGCATCCCCGCGCGGACGGCGTCGGGCTATACGGTGGGGTTCGGCTCGACCTCAACGAGGCACAACTGGGCGGAGGTCTATTTGAGCGAGTTTGGCTGGGTCCCGTTCGACCCGACCGCCGGCGACGTGGAAAACGTCATGATGCGCGGCATGGCATTCAGCAACCTACGGCCGGTCTATATCTACGTCTCGCACGTCCGCAACGACCCGGTGCTTCGCAATTACAGCTTCGGCGCCTACCGCTACTGGGGCGACAGAATCACCTTCAAAGACTCCATCGACTTCAAGCACTTCGCGCCATTGACCTCAAAAAGCCGCTGACATCCCAGCAGCTTATTGCCGGCCTTCAACTACAAAGGCACATCGACCCACCCTGAGGAAATCCAATCTACCCGCCAATATGCGATCGAAAAAGGGACCAAACGTTCTTACCTAAACAAGTATCGGAACAGGACCCGCTTGGCACCCGAACTCACCTCATTCTGACGGATCAACTGTGCCGAAGCCATTTGTTTTGACCCATAGAATTGACTCTTTTTCCCGTTTAAGTTTTAATATGTGATTGAGAGCCTATTGAGAATGTGACCTCATTAACCTTGACAGTGGCACAAGAAATGGAATAGAGATAAGGTTATGATTACGAGAATGGTTATCAGAAATTTCAAAAGGATTAAGGATCAAGCCTATTCATTTACAGACTTTGACCTCCTCGTGGGGCCAAATAATTCAGGTAAAAGCACAATCTTACAAGCACTTGCAATCTGGCAATTCTGTATTGATGAGTTCCGGCGAGCAAAACGGCACGGAAAGAGCGGCATCCAAGCAATCCTGCCGAACTTCACCGCTCTGCCAGTTCCAGAGTTCAATCTGCTCTGGACCGAGAAGGTAGAGCGGAGATATCCTTTTGGAAAAGGCAAAAGGAAGCAGGAGTATATCTTGATTGAAATTGATGTGACGTGGCGCGGTTCCGACGGTAAAGATAAGACGTTCGGGGTAAAGCTCCGATACTCCTCCCCACAGACAGTGTATGCAATACCTACTGCGGGGTGGGAAGCTTTTCGTCAATACGACAAGGACGGATCACTGCCAGTGGTTGCCTATGTGCCACCTTTCTCTGGGTTAGAGCCGATAGAAGAATGGAAGGACACTTCCATTCTGCGAAAGCAAGTTGGCAAAGGACAACCAGGTAGTATTCTGAGGAACCTTTTGCTCCTTGTGGTACGAGGAGACAAAGAGAAACAAGAAAAGAATTGGCATGAAATTAGTTTAGTCATACAAAAATGGTTCAGTATTAAACTGCAACAACCTCAGTATGAGCAAGGTGTGGACACCCAGATAAAATGTGAATACAATGACAATAAACGAAACTATGACATTATTGCCGGAGGGAGCGGTTTCCATCAGACCCTGACTTTGCTCGCATTCCTTTACGGATACAAGCCGACGACTATTCTTTTGGACGAACCTGATGCTCACCTTCACGTAAACCTCCAGCGTGAAATACTGGATTGCTTTCGCAAAATGGCGGGAGAGCGAAACATTCAATTCCTGATCGCCACCCACTCGGAGGAATTAATAAGAGGAGTTGACGCTAATCGAGTGGTATCACTGCTTCAACATAAACCGATTCGAGAGGCATCAACGCCTGATATCATAGGCGCGATGGCAAACGTTTCAAACGTGGAGGTAAATCAGCTCCGTTCTTCTCCTTATTTAATTTATGTCGAGGGCGGTACGGACGAGCGAACCCTGCGTACATGGGGGGGAACTCTCGGGGTCGAAAGTGATGTTGGAAAATTGTGCTTTCGACCTATGCGAGGTGGCAACAAAGAAGAGATGAAGAAAGATGCTGATAA
>Ga0307380_10008932_pt1 | contig 12772 bp, 16 predicted proteins | sample UN3MG_FD_202239 | JGI IMG/M metagenome (GOLD analysis project Ga0307380, IMG submission 202239) | Soil microbial communities from Risofladan, Vaasa, Finland - UN-3 | ecosystem: Environmental > Terrestrial > Soil > Coastal area > Acid sulfate soil | place: Finland: Risofladan, Vaasa | collected... | reverse complement strand
AGCCTGACGCACTCTCCGGTCGTCAGGAGTTCGCCGTTCGGCCCGAGGTCTCTGTCGGTAGAGCACTCGGAGAAGCTGCCTGAGAGTCGGCGAAGAACGAGGTCGAGCTTGTTGAGGAGGTTTTCGGTGACTCCGTAGTCGATGTCAGAGAGTGCCTGTGTCGTGCTCTTGAAAACCTCTATCTCGGTCGTCATTTTGTCACCGATGAGTTCAGATGCTCTAGTCTGGTACGCCTCCTTAGCGAAGCGCCAACTCGGGACGGAACCGACTGTCCACTGGGCCTGGTTGTCGATGCCGATGGCTACAGCTTGGGCCATCATCGTGTAGATATCCGAACGAGTGAATCGATTCCCGATGCTTGCAGCGAAGTCGTTCACGAACCAGAGCCACTGGTAAACCAGAAACATTCCAGATGCTCCGGCCGCGAACGGACCAGCCGGATCCGGCTGACCGTCGTACACCGGTTCAGGATCTACCACTGGTTCAGACGGCGTGCCGGCCATGGCGGCGCGCACAGCCTCGGTCACGAGTGCAATGATCTCTTCTCTCGTCATCATTCTCCTCCAATCGTTTTTGACCACTCGGCAGTGGTACCTGTTTCAAAACCGTCGGCGAATATCGACGACTGGTCAAAGACGGTTACTGCGGCGCCACCAACCCAGACATACGGGCCACCATCCACCGCTCCATGTTGATGGGCGATGGATACAACGATGCGCCAGAGGCCGAACTGGTCGAGATTAACTGGGCCACTGCACTCTGGTGTGGCTCCACACGTAGTGACGTTGAATAAAGCTCCGACAGGCGGGATGGCATCGATCGAGATCTCATTCGGGTGTCCCTCAGCCTCAACCATGACAGTCGCGATCCCGGGCTCAGTAATCAGGTCTGGAGCGATCGGGAGACCCTCAACAAGGATTGCCAAGGTCGCGGCTGCGACGAGGAAACTCACCGCACCGCGTCCTTACACGCATCCTGTGCCGAGTTCCACAAGCGAAGCTCTTCATCAGATGGATTGTCATCGAGATAGATCTTCTTCGTCCCGTAGACAATGCCGCGATAGAGGTTGTGCATCTCGAGGGCGAACCAGTACTCCGGTGGATGTTTATCGTCGCCCTGGGGGCGCATGGTGATCATTCTCTCGGGCATGAGTAGCCTGATCACTTTCCTAAGGATAATCCGACCTCCGTCACTCGACGTCTCTTCGAACTCCGGGTCAAAGATGATGTGCTCGATCCCGAACTGAGCCTCGTCTCCGTAGACGCGCTGTAGCGCGTCCCATGCTCGCACAGCGACCTTCCTGAGTTTGATCGCGAGGCGGTCGGCCTCGTCCAAGTCCATCTGGTTAATGTTGTATCCGATCTTCGCGAACCCAAACATAATGAGAGTCCGACCTCCAAGATCCTTGTTCTTGTTCCTGGACCAGAGATAGACGATCACGCCGACGATGATGATGCCGAAGATCAGCCCAAGCCAGTTCATCCTACTTGCTCCCAACTGAACTCAGCTAGTTCGATCACCCCAGACGAGTCGCCGAGCGACATTACGAAATAAGCTCCGGTCGGCATCTGGATCGCAGTCGCGTCAAGCGACCGCGTCCAATCGATAAGCCAACCGGGATCGGGTTGCCCTTCGTTATATGCCTTCGCCTTGAAGTTGTAGGCATCGTAGTCAAGTCGAAAAACGAAGCGCACGAACCCCGGTATTACAGCCTCACTGAGTACTTCGTTCTGGAACGTCCCGGCAGTGTTTCCTCGTGTAGACCATTGCGCCGAGAGTGCCAGCCGATTACTAGATATGAGATACGCAGATACAAATTCTGGTGGGTCGTCCATGCCTAACTTGATAGCAGTCCACGGGTCTCCGCTAAGATACACGAGCCACGACAGATCAAAAATTCCTCGACCGAAACACGGATGTTCCATCGCTTCACCGCTTGCAAACAAGTATGCGTCGTCGGAATAATAAGTGGTCTCCAGCTTCGCAACCTTGACCGAATCGCGCTCGCGGATCTTGAGGTCCAAACTTGCCGCTGATCGAAGCGACCGGAAAAACCAGAAGTCAGATCCGTTTAGCACGAGACTGTCACCAATCTCTCCCTCTGGCACCCACGTCTGCGACGGGTACACGATCGGAGCAAGAGCCTTCGTAATGTCCTGCTCCATCGTGAGCGATCCACGGGCTACGGTGCGGCGTGTCATGGCAACTCCCCTTGGCAGACGGTAATACTAGACACCGCAGCGATAGACGCCGGGGTATATCCTCCAAGAGTTATTCTCCAATAGAGCGGCAGGAATGGCGCTGTCTGGTTCGTCTTGTTCCCGAACGATCTAACGTGCCACTCTTCAGCGTCTCCTTCGGGCTGGATCTTGACCGACATCGTGCGATCTTCGTTAAGTCTGATACCGAGGTTGTACCACCCATCGACCATCCCGGTTGAATCGAATGTCGGGTAGGTCGAATACAACAGCTTCCCAGTTACAAGATCCGGCCCATACTCCTGAACCCCGAAGCCATAGCCTCCGACACCGACATTCGGGCCTCCGAAGTCAGCCCCGGCGAGGTAATTGAGAGTCGCCCAACCATCAGTCAAACACTTAACCGTCACTTCAATGTAACCACCAATGCCGAACGACATGGGGACAAAAACCCCCGAGCCATGAAGAGTTTGTTGGTAGTATTCATCCGCGCCCTCGTTGACGGAACTGACGGTCAGTCGTCCGTCCACAAGCACGTATCTCGTCCACACGTCAGGTGCCCATGAGTAGGCAAATATTTTCGGGACGACCACCTCACTCCCATCGTTTGGAACCTGAGCGCCGACCGTCACCCCAGCGTCCGGGGTCCACACGTAGACCGGGTTCGCAACGTCACTCACCTCAACGTCGTAGTAGAACGTCCCGACGTTGTCGGCTTGATCATCGGTCGGAGCGAACTCGACCTTGCCGAGCAGCGCGTCGGTGATCGTGCCGACGATCTGGAATACCTGATTGGTCGTATCGGCTGGGTCTTCCTCTGTGTTCACCGTGAGCAGAACCTGCTTGTTCGTCAGGTCCATCGCCGTGCCGTCAGGGTTCGTCATCGTCATGCGGATCGGGTAGGTGTCGCCGCGAGTGCGGGTGAGGTTGAGGGTGGTGGTCATGGGAGCACCTCGTACTTCAGCCATGCGATCTCAGCGGCTCCGACGGTTTCGGCGGCCATACCGAAAGCGAAGTCGCTGAAGCGGAACGGTACAATAGCAGTAATGGATGCGTCACTAGACACCGGGTCGCTTTCCCCCGGTGGTTGCCACGCCCTCATTGAGAGTTCTCCGGTCTCGGCATCCCAACTGATTACGAACTGAATCCACCCGGCAACCCATGACTTCGCCGCGCTGTAGTCGTAGTTGGACTGACTGGGAATCTGCGTCACCGGGTCCGGCATTACTGCCCACACCCAACAATCGTTCGCCCAAACATCATTGTCCAGCCCGCCCGCCATGTAACCAAGGTTGGCGTAGGAATTTGAGCACGTCCATTGACTCCACCATGACAGGTCCATGTAGACGAGACCAGACAACTCGAAGCGCCGATCCCAGTCAATCGCTGACCAGTCAGTCGGGCGAACATACCGCGAGATGTGGGAGTCGATGTCGCTGAACGAGACCTTGAGAACCGGCACCGAATCCCGCACGGTGTATTCCCAGGTGTCGTTCGCGTGCTGCATCACGAGGTAGATCCCATCGGACCCGTCAATGGCCGTCTTCCCCCCTGCGGTCCAGAGATATTCATTCTTCGTGATGTCCTGCTGCATCTCGAAGGTGCCGCGCATCATCGTTCGGATGTAGCCCTGCACATCGGTCATCTGGATGTCGTAGAAGAACCGGCCTACGTGGTCCGCGTCCGACTCGGACAGCGTGAACTCGACCACGCCTGTCAGCGGGGCAGCGACCACGCCGACGAGGCTGAACTCTGGCAGTTCGTCAGCATCGGGATCCTCCTCCTCGTTCACGGTCAGGATGAACGACGCTCCGGTGAGATCGACGAGCGCACCGGCACTGTCGCGGAAGGTCACGGTGAACGGGTAGGTATCACCACGGGTTCGAGTGATGGTCTGGATCTGAACGCTCATTGGCACTCCAGGTCTACGTCGATGTCACCGCTGACCTCGCCGTCGTAATTCGTGTCGTCCTCTGTCCCGGTGTACTCAGGCTCAACGGTGATCACGAGCTCGTCGTCCTCGAGCATAACCGATGCGTCAGCCTCGAGCGCGGCGATGAAGGAATCGATGATCGTCGTCCCACCTGGCCCGCCCCCGCCCTCGGAGGTCTTCGTCCCCTCGATCAAAAGCGGGAACCCTTGCTGCGCTCCAGTGCCCGAATCGCCAGCGTTCCCCCAGACGTCATTGGTATACTGTCTGGCATTACCTGTGACGGTCTGCCCCTCGATCACAAGCGGGGTAGCCCACGGACCTGAGAACCGTCCATCTCCGCCGCTGCTCCACGCTACCCAATAAACGCCAGCCGCCAACTCGGCATCGACCGAGCACCTCACAGCTTGGATCGGGCGATCTAGCCGAAGCGGGAGGAACTGGTCCGAAACTCTGAAGATCCCGGAGAACGTAGAGATCTCAAACCTGTTGGTGACGGCATCGCCCCAGATGAGATTCCCGATCTCAGGGTCATCGTCATAAATCCAGATTCGCACGTCATTGATAGTCGGGTGTGTTGATGTGAATGACTGGTGGAGGTGGAACGTGATCGACTCAATCTGCCAGACTTCTCCCTCAGGAATCTCGAAATCATCGGCGAGCCTATAGTCATAAGCAATCTGATGCCCGAAGCCGGTTGTCACCATCCCGAGAGTCAACTTCTGAACCCTGGAAGCGTCGTATCCTTCAGGAAGAGAGCCAACATCCGATGAGATGATGAATGAGCCAGGATCGACCAGCGGCGACTTCGGCGGGACATAAAATCCCTGGTCCCCCCAATCCCCGATGAATGCAGGCAGAATCCCGCCGATAGGCATTACTGCGGCGCCCTTGTGCGAAGGTCGTTGCTCAGATTAAACACCTTGAACGGAGTTAATCCGTCGTCGTCGTAGATCGTCACTGTGGTCCGATCGACGGAAATCTCAACCTTGTTCGTCGAGTATTTTGCGATGGCCTCGAGCTGGGCGGACTCTTCGGCGGTGAGGCCACTCGTCCCAGTCTCCGCGATGACAAGACCAGCCGAGTTGTTCGGCACCACCGACACCCCGGTCGGGATCAGGGTGTCGATGATGTTGTTGTTCGAGCCGACGAGATCTACCCGCGTCGGCCCCGCCCCGAACTGGATCGTGTAGCCGTTGACGATCTCATCGAACGGTGCGTAGGTCACGCCGGCGAAGTCGAATCGCGTGTTGGTGTGATCGAGAATCTGCGGCGCCCATAGACCGTCATCGAACTCCCACTCGAGACGTCGGACCTCCTCGTGGAAGTCCGACATCGCGAGACTGTAGTGAGTCCCGGCGACGAGCGTAAGGTCACCAGCCGGTATGGTGATGACCTTCGCAACCCAATCGACCAGGTAGGCCACGATTACGTCTCATCGTCAAGCTGGACGGTTGTTGAGAACCCAGCAGAGGTCACGGTCCCTGAGATCGGGACCGGCTTATCCGGGCTGGCTGGGTCGCCGTGGCGCACCCACCCGATGACGGCGAACGGTGTCCCTCCGAAGACGAGACTGGTGGCTGCGGTCCTTGGGTCGCCGCCACCGGTTGCCGCGATGTAGAGCAGCGGGGTGAACGTCGGGTCGCCGCTCGTATAGGTCCGCGGCAGGGTTCCGGCGAGAGTGTAGGTCGAGCCGGTCCACGAGACGTAGGGAAGCTCCTCGTAAGCTGTCGCACCACCGGTCGTGTCGAGCACGAGCACGCTGCCGTCTGGTGGCGTCTCGGGGTCAATGGCGCTGGTGACTACGAAGGTCGGGTTGCCACTCGTGTTCCCGGCTCCAACCGTGTTGTCGGTGTAGTCCGGCGCCGCGAGCACGGCATCCTTGCGAGCGAGCAGAACATGGGGTGCGGTTGCACCGTTCGTAGACACGGTGACCGTGACGTTGTTCGGGGGCGCAAGGATGTCGCCGTCAAGGTCGGTCACGCGGTCGTTCACACCAAGGTTGCCGGGGATGAAACCAACACCGTAGTCGCCGATCCACGCCGTCCCGGTGAATGTCCCATAGTGCTCCGGGTCCGGGGTGTAGGTTGTCACCGTCGTGTCCACGTCGTTCGTCGCCGTTGCCCCGGTAATGGTCGTCGTGTCGGTTGGGTTGATCCCATTCAGCCGGTGGATCCAGAGCTTGGTGGTGGACGAGGATGTCATGTCATCCGCTGCTAGGAGAACACCAGAACTCGATGTCGTTCCCTCGGTCCACGTCACCACCTCGTTCTGCACCCAGACGGAACCGGTACCGGTACCGACAGTGCACGAGAATGTCGGCCCACCAACGAAGAACGAGCCGTCGAGACCAAAAATTGCTTCGGATGTCCCGCGCACCATCAGTGACTTGATCCACTCCGAGAGTGCCTTGTTCCCAAGCGAGTTGTGGTCCCACTTGCAATAGAAGGGTTGCGGGTCGCCGTCGCCCTGGATGTCGAGTAACTGGTACCCGGGATTTTCAGCGATACCGACATACGCCTGCACCGTCGCCAGCGCAGTCGTGTTCTGCGGGTCGGCAGACGTGTTGATGGCTGCGACCGATTCCCCCAGCCCCAGTGTGGTGCGCCATACGGCATATGTGTCGAACCACTCATTCGCCTTCACAATGATCCGCTTGCCGTCGATGTCTGCACCTGCCGTCCTCGACAAGATGCAAATTCTGAGCAACGTGTTTGCATCGGTCTGGTTCTTGCCGGTGCCCCAGTGGGAGGTGAGCAGCGCGTTATCTTGGATGATCTCGAGTTCGGTTGACGAGAGATGCACCGAACCGAGAACGATCAGACCGCTGTACTGCTCGTCGCCACCATCGAACGAAACGCTGCCACCGAAGTGGTACTCCATCACCTCAGCGGTGACGGTGTAGTTCACCGAGTAATCGGTGGTGTGGTCGTTGAGGGTGATGATGGTTCCCAACGCTTCAGACGTGGACGGGTTCGGCTTCGCGAGGTTGATCCCGTCATCGCCTGAGATGGCAAAGTCCCATGCGATTTTCTGAAGCGACCGGTGCATCCACCAGACGTGGAAGGTGTCAGATCCGGTGACGTAGGTGATCGACCCATCTGAGGCAACCTCAAACTGAGCCAGCCAAGCTGTCACTGCCGTTGCTGCCGTAGCGTCCCTGTCATAAATTGCCATAGCGGTCCTCCTAAATCGGTGACAGTCTAACTGTCATTGAAAGCCCATTCCCGGTGATCTCACCGGAGATGTCCTTTGGTGTGTAATCATCGCCGGAGAGATCCCACTGCCGCACCCATCCGGTGACGTTAAGCGGCGTGGATCCGGTATAGCTTCCGGTAGCGAGTCCTGATGAGTTTGTTTCTGCGCTCATGATCACGATAGCCCTCGTCGCCTCGTCCACAAGGTAGACTCGAGCGTACTGGAGGTCGAGCCCCGTCGCATCGTCGATCACTTTGATCGAGAGCGGCACCGACTGCGAGATCTCGACCGTCGCTCCGTCACTCTTGTACCCGTCTTCGGTGATCCCGCTACATCCGGAGAGACTGATCGTGACGGTCCCACCCGTCCTCTTGATGTGAAGCGGCGCCGCAGAACTCCCGATTGTGTTGGTAAACCCAGAGAACGTGACGTCGGTGAGCGTGATATCGAGCGGCGACGTTGTCCCGAGCTCGATCGCATGATGGGAGAGCGCGCCCTTCGAGAAGTACATCTCATCAAGGTAGCCGTTCGGATCGGTCGCTACGTTCCAGATCAACGCTGACGAGTCGGCGGCGACGCTGCTCGCTTCAACGCGCGATTCGGTCATGGTGGCCCCGCCGGCAGTAATCGCATTGGTGCGCCGAAAGGTGCTTCCGAGTACCGTGGTACCAGGCAGAAAGCTGAAGGTGTTCATGTCGATGAAGGTGCAAGCATCGAGCGTCACTGTCGCATCGTCGGTGGTGACCCATGACCCGCGAGTCGTAGTGCCGAGAGCCTGGAACAGGCAGTTGGTCATCAGCACGGTCGAGCCGCTGTCTTGGATGTCAATTTTAGTGAACGCGGCCCCCACCCTTGGGCAGTCATCGACGAGAATGACCTTATTCTGATCGACGAAGTAGACGGCGCTGCCGTAGCCGAGCGTGAGCAGTCCCTTCCACAAGAAGCCACCCTGAGCTGATCGGAACAGACCCCATCGTGCGGCAAGCACATCGTTCGCCGCCGCCATCTCTGTGAACGTCGCTGGCGTGGTCCCGTCACCGACTGCCACCCGCAACTCACCACGCCCGTATCGGATCGCGTCCATCCCGAACATCGCACCCTTGCCAGGGAATGTCGTTGGTAGGTTTAACCCGACGCCGAAGACGTTGTAGGTCGTGACCCCGCTCCCAGAATAGTCCGGTGTGATGGTCGGGTCGATAGCGACGTTTTTCCACCCGCCGTACGGGTTGGGCGCGTAGTCATTACCGCCCGACTTCCAGCCGTGGAACGCGCTCGATGTCGTTCCGATGAAACACCTCTGGCCACCACCAGCGAAGGTGTTCATGCTGTTCGGAACCCAGCACACCTGCCAGAAAAAAACAGCGCCGTCGGTCGGCACCGTGATGCCGCTGCCGTAATCAAACCCAATTGAGTTGAGCGTCGTCTTGCAAGTTGACGAAACGCACCCGCCGGTCCCGGTAGAATCCTGAATGAAATAGTCGCGCTCCGGTACTGTTTGAAGTGTGCCAGCCGTGTACCCGCTGAACTCAAAGAAACTCCCAGAGTCGCACAGGGTGATGTCGATCAGATCGGTTGCGTAGGTTGCTACTGCCATGCCTGCCTCGCTGCCTGCTCGTAAAGATCCCAGACGCCAGCGGGAGTCTGCCCCTCGGGCATGACGACGTGTTTCATCTTACCGACGACGACGATGACCGAGCATCCATCGCCAACCATCTTCTGGATCGCCGCTGCCGCTGCTCCGGTCTTCCACGCCTCGGGATTGTCGAGCGACACGTTGGCTGTGAAGCACAGTCGCTCGTCCTGGGCGAACGGCTCGAAGACGACGCCGCACCGATCCGGACGAAGCGATTCGGGCCACGATTCGTTGAACAACCAAGCGCACTGATACGCCGAACAAGCGGCCGGTCGCTCTGGGGTATCGAAGATCGCGCAGCCGAGCCCACACCGACTCGCGTGTACGCATGGGACGTTCTCCGCTTTGTCGAGCGCGGCGACGGCGAGCAATTCACAGCACAGTGAGCATGTCCCGCATCGTCTGGCGGTGGTCAAATCCGGATCCATCTCGCTACCTCTGGCTCGCCCTGATCAATTCACGGATCAGGTCGTTCTGCTCTTTGAGTTGGCTGGTCATCTGTTCGACCTGGGTTTCGAGCCGAGTGAGTCTGGGTCCAATGGTAGAAGAAGACACATCGACTGCGGCTAAAGTTCCAGGGTGGACCTCGGCAAGTCGATGCAGCGTGATCATGTCACTGACGTGGTTGTAGATCATAGGCTGTGCGGTTAGATGGAATTCGTCAATCCGAGCGTCGAAGGCCCGATCAAACATTACACTTCCAACGAAGAACCCGGAAATTAAAGCTGCGCTGACGATACCGACAGCTTGTCCGAGGATACTCAAGACCCGTTCACCCTTTGTCTTGTTCGTTGAATAAATCTGCTTAGGTGGAGTCCCATCTGCCTGAGTCTCTGCGATAGTCATAGTTGATCTCCTATCATCGGTCATCGCGGACCTCCTAGCGAGAGGGCTCCGGCCTTTCAGTATGATTCAGTTCCATGTTCACGCACCTACATTCGCGCGCCACTCACCGACGACACCAGCCGGGAATTCAAACACAACTGGCGCGGCCTGCTCCGAAACCGGGCCGCCTAAATCGATGTACCCAAGTGCCTCATCGTTCGTAGCATCGTCGTTGTAGATGATCCCCCAGTGTCCGTTGATGAACCCAAGAGCGTCCATCGGGATAGATGCGTCGTCTGAGGTCAGCGTCACAACTCCGGCGATTACTGAGAGGACAACTGTCGTGAGTGTGAGGCCTCCGGGTGGATACCCACCAGCGTCCGTCACTTCGTTCGCTGAATAGTCGCCCCACCTCGGTGACCCGTCGTCCGCAGCCGGCGTGATCGTCGCATCGACAATGCCAATCCTGATAGTCTCGGTCGAGATATCGTGGAGCTTGCTCAGTGCGTCGAGCAGGAACTCGTCGAACATCGTTGCTGTGCCTCGGCTCATTTGGCTACTCCTTGCAGAACCCGAGCGATAGCGTTTGATGCATCCGTCTGGAACACGGGGCTGAGTAGGCGTTTCTCCTCTTCAGGGTTTGAGATGAATCCGAGCTCGACGAGCACCGCCGGCATCGTTGTGCCGACGAGCACTCGGAACTTCGACTCTTTGTCCGGGTCGCCGTCCGAGGTGTCGAGCCGAGCTCGCATATAAGGGAAGTCCTGCTTGAATTCTTGCCAGATGCTCGTCGCGATCGGGTCGGCAGGTGTCCATCCTGGCGAGGTCCAGACCTCGAACCCGGACGCTTGCGCCGCCTCGGCGGCATTGCAATGGATGCTGATAAAGATATCGGCCCAGTTGTTTGCGATCTCGCACCTGTCGTCGAGTTCGACGAAAATGTCCGAGTACCGTGTTAGGTGGCACTCGTGCTCGGCGTTGTGTCCGAGGTGACCTGCGATCATCAGGCTCACGGCGAGGGCAATTTCAGACTCGTGGTTGCCGCCAGGACCGACGGCCCCAGAATCGTGCCCCCCGTGGCCCGGATCGATCAAAAATTTCATGTCGCCTCCTACACACCATACCCGATATTGAGAGAAAGTTCTTCGTGGCGGGTATTTTCTCCTGGCGGGATCTTGATCTCGATGGTCCCAGCCTTCGTCTCATCATCGGTGAAAGCCCCGAGGTCTACGGCGGTCGCCCGCGTGGCTCCGACGGCAACGTAGGCTCCGGCGCCGATCTTTACGCGCATCCTGCCGGCGATCGATGTCCAGATGAGCATCGACGAGGTCGCATCAGATGCGTGGAAATCAACTGAGATCTCGTAGACTCTGTCCTTCCGCATGTGGTCGATCCGGTAATTGTGAAGCTGGACCGCTGAATTGTAGAGACGGACCTCATTCTGTGGCACGGCTCCTCCTTGCTCTGTCCGCTTCAACCAGCATCGCTGCGTGCGCGGCCTTCGATTGATTGATCGCCGGGACGAATTCGTTCGAGATCTTTTTCTGGGCGCCCTGGATCGACGCGGTCAGCCGAACCATGCTACTGGCCAGATCAACGTAGGCCTTGGTCTGTATCTCCGAGAGATCCGCGAGTCGCTCGAGGGCGGCAGCGAACCGTTCCTCTGTCGAGAGAGTCATCCCCTGGTTCATACCGTCACTCGGAACGGGACTAGGAAGATCCCTACCACCGTGTTCGGCCACCTCTGGCTCACGTCCTGACGCTGAATCAGCCATAATCTTTCCTCCTGCCCACCCGGAAAATCAACACGTCCAATGCCTAGAACGACGTCGCCAGGATCCGGCGGGTGTTGCCAAATCACCAGGCTGCAATCGTCGTTGGCCTGAAAAATATATGCCTCGGAGAGAGTCCACCATTGCGCGTCGATGATCCAGAACCTCAGTGTCGCCGAGCCCCTGGATCTATCGAATCCATCATTGACCCCTGGGTCATAGGAGTGGAGGACGTAGTTATATTCGAACATGTACTCGTCCTTCGTGTACATGACGTTGTGCCTGACCGGGTAGATCGGCGGGCGGCTGAACCACGCCTTCGTGAAGATTTCATCTGTTGGGAACATCTCAAACCAGGAGATGTAGATGTAGTGAGCGACGACAGTCGCGACCCACCGCCATTTCGCCGGCATGAGGTACAGCCTGTAGAAGGCACCCTCACTGAGAGTCAGGTAGGCGAGCTTCTTCTCTTCCGGGACCGGGTTCCCATTGTCATCAACCATGTCGTAGAGATCAGGTTCGCGTGTGTCGAACGGAGTGAACAGCGGGGAATAGTTGCCGTCGAGGGCGAACGCTGCTCCGGTGTGGCACTCCTGGATGAGCGTCGCTGGAGTTTCAAGCCCTGTCCCGGATCCCCTCTCGTTGAGAAGCGGAACCCGCAGCCACTTCGTCGGTTCCGGCTGGCTCGCTACGACATCTTCCACCGAGCGCATGTCGCCCATGCGGGCATCTGCGCGATTCGTGTCCGGGCTGTAGTCCGCGCCGATGGTGATCTGTGATGTGTTCTTTGGGAGAGGCTCGAAGCTATTGGTAAACAGGTCCAGGTTGTACATCCCGAGTTGAAGGCCTCCCTTCACTCCGATGTATTTGTTCGTGTAGTCGATCCACATCACGCCCGGGAATGGCTCCGGCCACGGCCTGAGTTCGATGCGCTTCTCGGAACCGAGCACAGCTTCTCTGATCTCTCCGGTTCTTTCCTGGGGCCAGTCGTACTCCATGTCGGTCTCTCGGTAGTAGGCCGCGTCCATCCCCGGTGGAGAGAGGTGTGTGGCCTTGATGAGCCGTGTCCCAACATCATAGAGTTCGGCACGGATTACCATGAGTGCTCCTGGAGAAGAAGGATCGTTTTCTGCGACGACCACTTCCCGTTGTTGTCGCGAGCAACCTTCAGGGTAAATCCTTTGAGCATGTATTCGTCACCGATCGTCTGTGACGT
>Ga0307380_10008923_pt1 | contig 12787 bp, 10 predicted proteins | sample UN3MG_FD_202239 | JGI IMG/M metagenome (GOLD analysis project Ga0307380, IMG submission 202239) | Soil microbial communities from Risofladan, Vaasa, Finland - UN-3 | ecosystem: Environmental > Terrestrial > Soil > Coastal area > Acid sulfate soil | place: Finland: Risofladan, Vaasa | collected... | reverse complement strand
CCTTCAGTGTGTTGTCCACCTCGTCGTCGTAGAAGTTCGATACCTTGTCCAGCATCTGATCCAGGCGCCCCGTCTCCTCGCCGATGGCGATCATCTGGGTCACCATCACGGGGAAGATCTTGCTGCCGAACAGCGGCGTGCTGATCTTCTCGCCCTCCTTGATGCTCTGGCGCGCCCGCACGACGACGTCCGAGATGACCCGGTTCCCCGCCGTGTCAGAGACGATCTCCAGCGCCCGCAGAACCGGCACACCGCTGGTGATCAGCGTTCCGAAGGTCCGGGCGAACCGCGAGACTGCCGTCTTTAGTATCAGGTCTCCGAAGATCGGCACGCGCAGCTTCGCCGCGTCGATAGCGTACTTCCCGCGCTCGGTCCGACCGAATATTCTGAACAATACCACGCTGCCGACGATCACCACCAAGTAGATATACCAGTAGTTCCGCATATACATGGACGAGTTCAGCATCAACTTGGTCGTGAGAGGGAGCTCGAGGCCCATGGTCTCGAAAATCCCCTTGAACTTCGGCAGAACGAAGAACACGAGCCCGAGCAACATCAGGGTCGCGAAGCAGAAGACCACGGCCGGGTACATCATCGCCGACTTGATCTTGTTTCGCGTCTCCTGCTCCTTCTCCAGGAACCCCGAAAGCCGATCGAGCACCTGATCCAGAATGCCGCCGGCCTCTGCCGAGCGCATCATATTCACGTACAGCGGCGAGAAAATCCGGGGGTGCTTTTGAATCGCCTCCGTCAGGCTCATGCCGCCGGCCACGTCGCGCTTGAGCTCGCCGATGACTTCCTTCAACTTGGGGTTGCGCGTCTGCTTCTGGAGGATATCGAGACACTTCACGACGCTCAAACCGGCGTCGATCATCGTCGCGAACTGCCGGCTGAAGACCACCAAGTCGCGCAGGCCCACCCGCTGCATGTTGTTGAGCGCATCCTTGAAGCCGCCGGCATTCTTGGCCTGTTTGATGCTGAGGATGTGGTAGCTCAGGTCCGACAGCTTTGCTCGCACCAACTCGAAGCTGTCGGCTTCGAGCGTTCCCGTGACCGTCCGGCCATTCGGGTCCATGGCGCTATATCGATAAGTGGACAAGACTATCCCTCCTTACAACGGCCCCCGGCCGCTCTCACACCCCTGTATTCCGTGTTTTCGGCTTCCCTTCACAGCGTCGACAGCCACCGCCTGTAGTTGTCATGGTCGATTGCCCGGGCCCCAGCTTCGTTCTCCGCTACGACTCCGCTCCGAACCAGCTGGGCAATCGCTCGATCCATGCTCTGCATCCCCTCCTCGCCGCCGGTTTCGATCATCGAGTATATCTGGTGGGTCTTGCCCTCGCGGATGAGATTCCTGATAGCCGCCGTGACGATCATCACCTCGACGGCCGCGGTACGCCCGACCCCGCTGATCTTCGGCAGAAGCTGCTGGGCGATCACGGCCTCGAGAGAGCTCGCCAGCAGCACCCGGATCTGCTCCTGCTGGTGCGGCGGAAAGACGTCGATAATCCGGTCTATGCTCTGCGGTGCATTCCGCGTGTGGAGAGTGCCCAGCACGAGGTGGCCGGTCTCCGCGATCTTCAGCGCGCTGTCGATCGTCTCCAGATCCCGCATCTCCCCGATCAGGACCACATCCGGGTCCTCCCGCAAGGCCGACCGCAGCGCCGCCGCCCAGTCGTACGTATCGCTGCCGAGCTCGCGCTGGTTGATCATCGCCCGCTGATGCCGGTGGAGGTACTCGATAGGGTCCTCTATCGTGATGACGTGGCAGTCGCGTGTCTGGTTGATGTGATCCAGGATCGCAGCCAGCGTGGTCGACTTGCCGCTTCCCGTGGGCCCCGTCACGAGGATGAGCCCACTCGTCCTGGCGGCCAGCCTCTTCGCCACCGCCGGCAGCCCAAGCTGGTCGAACGTTGGGATCCGGCGCGGGATCAGACGGAACGCCCCCCCGACAGATCCCCGCTGCATGTACACGTTCACCCGAAACCGCCCCACCTTTGCAATGCCATGAGAGAAATCCAGCTCGTGCTTCCGCTCGAACTCACTGATCTGATGGTCGGTCAATATGCTGTAGATCAACCGCTGACACTCCGTAGGCTCGAGCCGGTCGAAGTTCAGGGGCCGCAGATGTCCGTCTATCCGCAGCATCGGTGGCAGATTCGTGGTGACGTGTAAATCTGACGCCTGTCTCTCTGCCGCCATCGCCAACAGCTCATCGAGGGAGTAATCCTCGATGTTCGGTTTCGCTCGTGCGCTAGCCAGTGTAGACAACTCTCAGCGCCTCCTCCATCGTCGTTATCCCCTCCAGGATCTTCTGCATTGCGTCCTGCCTGAGGGTCATCATCCCCGCCTCGAGGCCTGCTTGCCGCAGCTCGTGGGTTGGCGCCTTCCGCAGAATGAGCTCCCGTATATGGTCTGAGATTGTCATCAGTTCGAAGACCCCAATGCGCCCCCGGTATCCCGTCTGCCGGCAACGCTCGCACCCCCGGCCCCGATAGAACGTCACCGATTCGAGGTCCATCGACAGGTTCAGCCTCCGAAACGCCTCCACCGGTGGCGTATAGGCTTCCTTGCATTCCGGGCAGATGACGCGCACCAATCGCTGGGCGAGCACCCCGATCACGGCGGACGCTATCAGGAACGGCTCGATCCCCATCTCGATCATTCGGGCGATCGCCGTCGGCGCATCGTTCGTGTGCAGCGTGCTGAAAACGAGGTGTCCCGTCAGCGCCGCCTCTGTAGCAATGAGTGCAGTTTCCGGGTCCCGGATCTCACCCACCAAAATGATATCGGGGTCCTGTCGAAGGAAAGTGCGCATCGCGCTGGCGAAAGTCACCTTTGCCCGCGTGTTCACCTGTGTCTGCGTGAGGCCCGGAAGCTGATATTCCACCGGGTCTTCGATCGTCAGAATGTTCTTCTCCGGGCTGTTCAACGTATTCAGAACCGAATAGAGAGTCGTGGACTTGCCCGACCCCGTCGGCCCCGTCACCGTGATGATGCCGTAGCTCCGCTGGATCATGTTGTCGAAGTCATCCATCATGACGTTCGGGATGCCGAGCTGATCGAGCCGGACCTGGATGCCCTTCTTGTCCAGGATACGCATGACGACTTTCTCGCCGTTGACACCCGGATTCGTGGACACGCGGAAGTCGTACTCCGCGCCCCCCACCCGCAGCGAGATGCGGCCGTCCTGCGCCGCCCGCTTCTCCGCAATGTCCAGGTCCGCCATGACTTTAATGCGCGAAATGAGCGGCGCCTGCGCCTTCTTCGGCACCGTCATCGAGTCGTGCAGAATGCCGTCGATGCGATAGCGCACCCGAACTCGACTCGCCTCCGGCTGGATATGAATGTCGCTCGCCTTGTCGCGCAGCGCCTGCTGGATGATCAGGTTCGCCAGCCGAATGACGGGAGCGTCATCCATCATCTCCCGGAGCTGGTCGATGCTCACATCGTCGTCTTCCTTCTCCTTCGACGCGACCTCGATCTCCGATGGATCGGTCCCGAACTCCTGGCTCATATCCTGGAGCGCACCGGCAAGCTCCTCGCGAGCCGACATCGACTGACCCAGCGCCGACTGAACGTCCTCCGCCGCCGAAATGACCGACTCGATGTCCATGCCGGCCACGAGCCGCATCTGGTCGATGGCGTAGACGTCCAGGGGATTGACCATGGCCACGACCAGGCGAGGGCCGTTGCGGTCGATCGGCACCGCCTTCCACCGCTGGAGGAGATGGTGGGGGATGAGCTTCAGGAGATCGCGGTCGATCTGCCTCTCGGATAGATCGACGAACGGGATACCCCACTGGCGTCCCAGGATCCGGACCTTCTCCTTCTCGGAGATCAGGCCCATATTCACCAGGATCTGGGCCAGCGGCTCGCGCGTCTCCTTCTGGACATCCAGCGCCTGCCGGAGCTGGTCGTCCGATATGCTCGTCACTTCACGCACAATGTCGGCGACTGTTCTGGTCTCCATGTCCTATCTCACACACAGCTTGCGCATCGTTCTCTTCATACCGGCCCTCGGGCGAAAAAGGGGGCCTGCCCGGCTGGGCAAGACCCCCCAATGCCCGCGCCATGCTCCGCTGTGTCGCCCTAAGTGCGCATCGTCTCTCTTCTCGAAAAAGAGATAGGGCCCGGAGACGCCGGGCCCACCCGGCTACACCTCGACGATAGTCGGCGTAACGAAGATCAGAACCTCGCGATGTGATGGTCGCCGCTCGCGGCTCTTGAACAGCTCGCCCACAATCGGCAGGTCGCCCAGGAACGGGATCTTCTTCACGGTGATCTGTTCCTCGTCGCTAACGAGGCCCGCGATCACGGCTGTCTCGCCGTTTCTCACACGCACTGAGGTCAGCACCGACCGCTCCGTCACCACCGGCAGGGCGAACTCGCTCGTCCCGCGGAGAGCCGCCACCGTCGGCGAAATGGTGAGCGTGATCATCCCGTCCTCGTTCACCCGCGGGTTGACGATCAGGCTCACGCCCACGTCAAACGTGCGGATATCCTTGACGATGCCGCCGGTCGTCGCCGCTGCCACGGCCACCTCGTAGTAGTAGGTCTCGCCTGTGTGCAGCGCCGTCTGTCGGCCGTCCAACGTCGTCACGCTCGGGTTCGAGAGCACTCGCGCCCGGCCCTCTTCCTCCAGCGCCCGAATGGAGGCGCTCCACTGCAGGAAGCTCCGCTCGATCTTGCCGATCTGCAGTCCCTTGGCCGGTATCGACGCGGTCGCATCGGCGGGAACGGCCTCGCCCATCACAAACGGAACGCCTGTGGCGCCCAGGCCTGCGTCCTCGCTGGGCCCCCAGTCGATCCCGAGGCGGGTGATGTCCTCTCGGCCGACCTCTGTCACCATCGCCTCAATATGGACCTGGCGCGGGGCCCGATCCAAGCTCTCCAGGATCTCCAGCGCATGCTCCACCGTCCACGGCGCGCCTGACAGGATCAGAGCTGTGACGGGCGCACCCGCTGCCTCCGCCTCGGCCCCGACAGCGCCGCCGGCGCCACCGCCGCCAAACTGCGGAGCAGCCAGCAACTGCGCCGTGCCGCCTATGCCTCCGGAGGGCTTCTCCACCGACGGCGTGAATGTCCGCGGCGCCGCCCTCACGTGTACGTCGGGCAGAAGCGACTGGAGCGCCGACATCAGCTCGGAGGGGCTGGTGTACTTCACATGGTAGATAACCCGAGTGGCCTGCGCCGGTGGGGGAGGAACGTCCACATTCGCCAGCATCGACCGCACGCTCTCCCACTGCATGCTATCGGCCGTGACCAGCAGGCTGTTGGGCTGCGGCCCCGGCTGCACCTTCACCTCCGGCAGGGCGGCCTCGATCATCTCCGCCATCTCCTCCGCCTTCATGTATCGGACGGGAACCGTCTCCGTCGTGGGCGGCTGAGGCAGCGGCATCACGTCGATCTCGGCCAGCGCGCGCTGAGCTTTCGCCAGCGACGGCTCCGTCGCGAGAAGGAGCACCGAACGGACGCCCTTCTGCGTCGAGACCGTCACGTCCGGCGTGAGCTTCGATAGCACTTCCTGCGCGTACTCGGGCCGGATATGCTGAAGCACGACGACCGACGTCCGGAGTTCGGACACGCGCATCGCGCGCACCTCTTCCGGCGTCCCCACGACGTAGGCCGCCTCGACCCAGGCATAGTCCAGGCCGTTCAGCCTCGTCACAATGTTCATCGCCTGCTCCAGCGTCACATTACGCAGCCGAAGCGTCGTCTTACCCTTCACGCTTCCGCTCACCGCCACGTTGACCCCGCTCTGCGTGGCCAACGCCTGGAACACGTCCACGAGCTCCGCGTCTACAAACTCGAGTGTGAAGCGTCCTGTGGACACCGGCGCGCCCGCGGCAGGTCCGCGGGCTGTCCCCGAAGCGCCGTATCCAGCAGTTGCGGCTCGCGCCGCCTCCGCCTCGGGCGTGGCGATCTTGCCCTGGGCCATCGCGACGCTTGCCATCAGCAGCAAGACCAGCAAAACGGCCACGCTGCTGCCCATCAATGTCCTTGTGCGAGTCATGGCGCTACTGCCTCCCTCCCATCCTTAGGATGACTTTACCTTGCTGGCCGGCGAGCACAACCTGTTGGCGACCTATCGACTGCACGCGATAGCCATCGCCCACTAGGTCGCCGACCTTCACGAAGTACCGCTGGTCATTCTGTCTCAGAATGGCCACTGTCTGCTTTCCGTCGACAATCCCCGTCAGGGTGAGGCCCGTCTCACCCACCGGCTGGGCCTGCTCGGGTCCCACACCGGGCTCCGCAGTCGCCGCACCCCCAGTTCCAGTTTCCGGGCCTACAGCTGCTCCAACCGCCACGGAGGCGCCCGGCGCCGAGAACGGATTGCGCTGCGCTCCGCCGGCAGCCGCCTCGGACGAACCCTCCTCACTCGCCCCGGCCTGCTGCTCTCCCTCCTGCTTGACTGCCGACTCCTCCGCCTTCTCCTGCGCGGGCGCGGCACCCGGCTCGCTCGCCACCGGCGTTCCGCCCGGGGGCGGGGGCGCCGGCTTGCTGCGGAAGGTATAGAGCGCAACCCCGAGCGCCGCCACCGCGAGCACGAGCAGGAGTACCTCCTTACGCCGACCTTCCATCACTGCCCCCTTTCGTTACCACGGCCGTGAGCTCCATGCTGGCCGTGAGGTTCGGGGATCGCCCCGAATCGAGCCCCCCTTGGCTAGGGCTGAAGGAGATATCGTTGACGGCAATCATCTTCGGAAATCGCTGCAACTCAGCGAGGAAGTCGATCACCGTCCAGTATGTCCCCTGCACCCTCAGCTCTATGGGAACGAAGTCATACGGCATCGGAGGCGGAGCGGGAGCCGCTCCCGCAGCTTGCCCCTCCTGCTTGATGATCTCGCCCGTCTCATCGTTTATCTTCGCAGCCGCAGCCGAGTCGGCCGCCGATCGCGTTATCGGCGGCTTCGGGCGGATCAGCAGGATGTCGTTCCGTGTCCCCGACGCCAGGCTCTCTATCTGGCGCAGAAACGTCGGGATGTAGGCGCTGTCGGGCAGCCCCGGCTCCAGCACCGATAGCCGCCCTCGCAGATCCTGATATTGCTCTTCGAGCTGCGGCAACTGCGTCACCTTCGTCTGCATCTCTTCCAGCTCGGCCTCTTTCTGACCCAAAGCCGTCTGGAGTTCCTTGAGCTCGGTCGCCTTCCCGTGGTAGAGACTGGCCCCCAGGCCGATCAAACACAGAATGCCGATGCCGAGCAGTGCGAATATAATCTTTCGATCGCCGCCGGCGCTCATCTCAACTCGCTCCCGATTATCTTGTTGAGCGGGACGCTCACCTCGAAGTCCACGATCGAGCGGCCCTGCTGACTTACATTCGTCTGCGTGAACCCGAGGCTCGGCGCCTGGCTCCACTTCAGCTCTTCCACCTGCAGCATGAACTGCCCGATGTCCCGCTGGTTGTAGGCGGAGCCCCGCAAGGCGATAGTCTGGTCCTTGGGACCCCTCCGAGACGTCATCTGCGACACCCAAACGCCCTTCGGGATGCTCGCGCTCAGGTCGCTCAGGATATCGATCCAGGCCTGCTCGCTGTCGTGCACCTTCTCCAGAAGGTCCACCCGGGGCCCGTAATCGGCGATATTCGTCTCGAGGAAGTTGATGCGCTCGATGGCGCCAGCGAGCGTCGGATTGGCCAGCTCTCCCTCGACTACGCTAATCTGTCCCTCGACGAGGCTCGTCGCCATCCACATCTTCGCATAGAGAAGGGCGACCCCCACCAATATCGCAATGAGCGAGTACACCGCGCAGCGCATGATGGCTATCGTGCGCTGCTTCTGCGCTCGCCTTGCCGCTATCAGATTGATGTCGCATACGGTCATTATGCTCTCTCCACGGTTTCACCGCGCCGCTGCTTGTTCGACCGCAGCTCCCGCAGCGCCAGCCCCGCTCCCACGAGCAACGTCGGCGCATGCGATTGCAGATAATCCTGGTTCACTCCCTGCGCCCGAACGCTGCCGTTCCCGAAGACGTTCACCACGTCTACCGGCACGCCGAGCTGAGACTGGAAGTACTCTTGGATCCTCGGAAGCTTCGCGCTGCCTCCGCTCAACAGCAGCCGATTGACGCCCAGATCCCCGGCGCCCGCGTCCGGCGCCTGCTGCTGGTAATCGTGATACGCCAGCGAGCGGCGCACCTCTCGAATCAGCTCGTCCAGCAGCGGCTCTATCGCCCGGCTCGCCTGCTGTGCGGCGGGATCGAGCGTCGCCCGCTCCTCTTCACTCGAGACCACCTGCATCGCCGTTTCCTTTAGCTGGTTGGCCTCGTCCGTATCGATGTCGAGCGCATTCTTGATCGCCTCGGTGAAAGCGTCGCCGGCGATCGGGATTATCCGTGAGAGGATGAACAGCCCGTCCTTCATAATCGTGATATCCGTATAGGCCGCGCCGATTCCCAGCACGGCCGTCGTCTCGCCTTGCTCCGCAGACGCTCCATTCGTGGCCAGGATCCCGCGCATCATCGCAAACGGCTGTATCTCTACCGCCGCCGGATCCAGTCCCGCCACCTCGATTGCCTCGACTTGACTATCTACCATATCTCGAGGGGCGGCAACTAACATCACCCGCATCTGGTTGCCTTCGCTCTGTGCCGGCCGATCCAGCACCTCGAACTCCACCACGCTGTCCTCTACGGGAAACGAGATGTAGTTACGAGCCTCCCACTGGATCGACTTTCTGAGCTGCCGATCCGACATCACCGGCAGGGGCACCTCGCGCACCACTACGGTCGGCCCGGCAACTCCCGCCGTGACCGTGCTTCCGTCGACCTGAAGTGCCTCCAGCAGAGACCGAATCGCCTGCGCCACTGCGAGGGGATCGACGACGACACCCCCCTTCACGGCTTCCCGCGGCGTGGGCGCGCTTCCAGCCTTGTACAGAGCAATTCCGTTCTTGGTGTCCTGGAGCTGCACCAGCTTGATCGAACTGCTCCCGATATCCAAGCCTATCGACGTGTTCGCTGTTGAGAACTTAGGCAGCAAGCCCATTTTTCATTAGCTCCCGCAGTCTCGTGAGTCTGAGTCGCGATGGTCGCCTCGAGAGACGGCTGTGGATGACGAGGTCTCTCCGGCCAGCTTCCTCTTCGAGGAGAAATAGGTTCGCGAGCTGACGTCTATCGCTCCCGACACCTCCGGCAACTTCCCGCGAGCCGAGATCACCTCCGCCCTCTGCCTCGGCCCGTCCCATTGTTCCACAATTCCCTCGGCCAGCAACTCCGTGACCGCCTTCACCGCATCGATCGGTTCCAGGCCGCTTTCACGGACGATCGTCGCCACATTCCGCTCCGCGTCCACGAGCCGGATGACGGCCTGCGCCTCCTCGCTCAGCTGCTCGAACCGCTCGTTCACCGCAAAGGCGCGCTGCCGCAACACGACGTGCATGTCCGGCATTTCCTCTTCCACCCGTTCCCACTCGTCGAACCGCTTCATGCCTTCGAGGATCAGCGCTTCCGTGGTCTCCTTGATGTTCCTCACCACCGGCTCGCTCGCGCGCTCGAACGAGAACTCCCCCATCTTCCAACCGAGAATCTTGTAGACCAGGTCGGGACCGCGGTCGCGCCGAGAGACGGCCCGCGCGACATCCCCGTTCTGCATATACAGCACGGCCCTCTCTCCCGGCCGGGAAACGGTCAGCTTCCCCGTCTTGCTCCCGACGCTCAGCATCTGGAGAAGCTCGGCGAAGCTCACGTCCTCGAAAGCACCTGTCAGCGCCATCTTCAGTCTGCTCCAACCACTAGATCGCCCCGGCTTCCTGTTTCTGGGACATCTGCCCAAGCACCAGACTGCAGATGCAGTTCAGCGTCTCGAACACGCCCTCGCCCCGAATGGCGATGGCCTCGAAGTGCGGAACCTGCCTCGGGTTGATCAGGTACTGCATGTAGTCCGTCGGCCCAATGTTCTCCAGATCCCGCTTGTTGTACTGAACGACGTACGGCGTCGATTCGAGGCTGTATCCATAGGTAGCGAGATTCTCCTGAAGGTTCCGGAAGCTCTCGAGGTTCTCTCGCATCTTCTCCCACTGCGAGTCGCACACGAAGATCACGCCGTCCACCCCTCTCAGCACCAGCTTGCGTGTCGAGTTGTACATCACCTGGCCCGGCACGGTGTAGAGCTGGAACTTCGTGCGAAATCCGTGGATCTGCGACGCCTCCAGAGGCAGGAAGTCGAAGAAGAGCGTCCGCTCGCCCGGCGTCGCCAGCGACACCATGTTTCCCCGCTTGTCGTCCACCGTGTGCTGATGGATATACTGCAGGTTCGTCGTCTTGCCGCACATGCCCGGCCCGTAGTAGACGACCTTGCAGCTTATCTCCTTCAGCGCGTAGTTTATGGAAGCCATCGAGAGGCGATCCTTTCCTATGCCCTCACCGCATCCACTCAGGTCGTCGCGAAGACGATCCCCTCCGCCGCCTCTGCCTCAGCCCACGGAGGAGGCGAAGGCGAAGGCAGTTCGAACGCCTCGGGGGGAAGCTGCGGCACGATCAACGCCAACGGCAGCACCACCAGCGTGTTTTCCACCTCCAGGTCGGAGTCGCTGGACTGCACCAGAGCCTTCCTCACCGCTGGGGGCAGCAAATTGCGAAAGTCCGCCACGCTGAAGCAGACCTGCGCCTCCTTCAGCTGCGGATGAATCACCTCGAGAGGGATCGCCATGGACCCCGTGTCGCTCAGCGCCAACGCCTTGTCGGTGACGATGTCCTCCGGGAACAACGCCAGAACCGAGCTCAGCGGCAGCTCGACCTCACCTTCGATCCCCGGAGCGGGCATGAAGTCTGCTATCGGCTCCGCAGACGCCCGCCGGGGTTGCTTCTTCTCCGCCGACGCTCGATCCTTAACGGTCACGATCAACAGCCCGCGATCCCCCTCCTCAGCTCCCGCCGTCGCGGACGTGACCGCAGCGCTGTCTGCAAAGCCCCGCCCCCGTCGCCGGACTTCCACGGCCCTCATCGGCAGGAACACCCTGAGTGGGTAACACACCATCAGAGCGAAGACCATGGCGCAGATGCGCGGCAGAAGCTGCGACGTTTCCTCGAGACACGCGGCGACATTCGCCGTCTCCTGCATCGCCGCCAGCATGAGCCCTGCGACCGACACCAAAGCCGTGCGAACGCCGATCAAGCCGGCGATCCCGAGGATCCATCCTGGAACGGTCACCTGCGACTGCCACACGTACACGGCCGTACCGAAGACGGCCGCCTCGATTGCCCAAAGCACGGCCACGGAGATATCGGCACCCGGCCGCGCCTCCATCTGGGAAACCTGCATACAGAGCACCGCTCCCGCGGTGAATGCAAGAACCGTTGAGAAGGCGCTGATCGCGGTGAATTGCTTCCGCATTACTTGCCCACTCGCGCGACGTTGATTGCCGATGCTCGTAGCTGGGTAGAGGGCATACACAAGGACTCGACCAGCCTCCACAGTGCCGGTCAAACCCTCCGCCGCGAGCCCGCGCTGCCGCTAACGCTAGTGAGTTATTCCACATTCCTTCGGGAACCTACCATCGGCCGGAGACCCCCGAGCGACCCCTCAAAAGTGCAGCCAATTTGCTCGATAAAAAGAGCCTCACTCATCATTCCGAGTGAGGCCGAAAACGACGCGATCGACGTCTCGATAGGTCCGTTAAGGAAGGTACTGTCGCTCCGCTCGAACCTTGCCGTCCACGAATATGCGCGCCGTCGTCGCCGACGTGATCGTCACTTTCTGCGGCGGGATTCGGTCCCCCGCGCGATGCCGCCCCGCATAGATGGTGCGGCGGCCCTGCTCGTCCGCGACTTCGATCCGCACCCCCACCTCTCCCTGCCTCGCGGCCTCCGCGGGCACGACGTAGTTCAGCGTCTCCTCCCGCCCGGCTCCGGTCGTCGGTGGCGGCAGCGTCGGCCCCGTCGGCATCGCCGGCTCCGGCCCCAAGCTCAAGATCATGTCCACCGCCGTCCCGCGCACGACCCGCGCCCTCGCGGCCGGGAGCGTGCTCGCCACATATCCCGCCGGCACCTCCTCGTCGTAGGCCTCCTGCACGCCTCCCGTTGCCAGCCCCGCCGCCTCCAGGTTGCGCTGCGCCTGAGCGACCGACATCTGCGTCACGTTCGGAACCAACACGTGGCTCGGCCCCTCGCTTAGCACGACCTTGACGACGGTGCCGCCTCCTACGTCGATGCCCGGCGCTGGATCCTGGCTCAGAATCGCACCCATCTCGACATCCTCGTTCGGCTTTCCGCCAACCGTACGATAGCCAAGACCCAAACCCTCCAGCAGGTCCTTCGCGGCCGCGTCGCTGATCCCCAATACATCGGGAACCTTCACCATCTCCGCTCGGCCCCGCGCCGAGGAGTACCGCGACACACCCGCCACCGCTCCCGACAGCAGCAGCGCGACCAGCACCACCCACACCCCTCGCCGCTGCACCCACGCCGCCGCCGGTGCGCCCCGGGACACGATTCCGCGCAGCCGTCCCCTGGCCGCCGCCGCCGCGCTCGCATCCTCCTCCCGCGGGCAGGCCGCCAGATAGCTCAGAAGCTCCCGCGCCGAGGCGAACCGCCTGGAGAGATCCTTCTCCAGGCAGTGTCCCACCACCGAATCCACCTCCGGCGGCAGCCCGGGCCGCATCTCGCTGGGCCGAGGCGGGCGGTCGTACACGTGCTTGTGCAGAATCGCCAGCCTATCGCCGCCATCGAACGGCGCCTTGCCCGTCAGCGCCTCGAACAGCGTCGCGCCAAGCGAATAGATATCCCCCTGCGGCCCCACCGCCTCGCCTCGCGCCTGCTCCGGCGAAACGTAGTTCACCGAGCC
>Ga0307380_10008922_pt1 | contig 12790 bp, 13 predicted proteins | sample UN3MG_FD_202239 | JGI IMG/M metagenome (GOLD analysis project Ga0307380, IMG submission 202239) | Soil microbial communities from Risofladan, Vaasa, Finland - UN-3 | ecosystem: Environmental > Terrestrial > Soil > Coastal area > Acid sulfate soil | place: Finland: Risofladan, Vaasa | collected... | reverse complement strand
CGAATCGGTCTCGTCTTCTCCCAGGACGGTGTCCGACCCTGAGGCCCTGACCTCGACAGTGACTCCAGATATACCGCTTCCATCGATGTCGTGCAGAATGCCAGTCACATATCCGACTGGGTTGTCGGAGACGAGCTCTATCTCCCCGATGTCTTTGATCTCGCCGGCGTTCAAGAGGACGTATACGGTCTTGTCGGAGAACCCATAGGCGGATATTTCGAGCCTGTACTCCCCGGCATCCATCTCGAGGAACTCGAAGGTTCCGTTCGCAACCGTTTCTGCCGAATCAAGGACGGTGTCGTCGTCAGAGGGGCTGAAGATATCGATCGACGCGCCGCCGATAGGCAGACCCGCTTGTGTCACGACCGTCCCTGCAATGGTCCCTGTTTCGAGCACTGTGCCCTCTGGCAGGAGCGTGAGCTCGACCTCGGCCATCTCTCCAGCCACGACCGTCACGCTCGCGTATGCGTCGTTGTATCCAGCCATGCTGCCTCTGAGATTATAGTCGCCCGGTTCGAGGTCGAGGAATGTGAACTCGCCAGTTGTGCCCGTATCCACGGAATCGAGCACTTCGAGGCCGCCGTCCAGCAGTTCCACCTCGATGCCCGAATGGTCAATCTCGTCATCGAGCACTGCATATCCATGTATGGAACCCGTGTCTTCGCCCGTCTCCTGCGAGAAGGTGAGCCTGACGAGGACGCTCTCAATGTCCTCGTCCGGATCGGGAACACCACCCGCTGTCACGGTGACACGATTGAAACCATCTATGGTTACGTTCGCAGGGTCGTTCGTGCCTGTGAGGATGAAACCTTCAGGGGCTTTCACTTCGAGCGTCATCTGTCCGAATTCGGATTCTGGATCGGAGTAGTCCACCTCGAAGTAGACGTCGTGCGAACTCTCGTCAGCAATGCTCCAGTAGGATTCACCGTCCGCGAAGGATACGGACATCCCCATGGTTCGGTCCATGTCGAAGATTGGCCCGACTGGATCCGAGACAGCGAAATCCACGTTGTCTGCGGGTACGTAGTATCCGATGCCATCAACGCAGAACAAGTCCAGGGAGTACATGCCCGATTGGTCGCCCAGCGCTCCCCCGAGGAATTCCAGCCCCATGATCGTCTCAACCAATGTCGTCTCTTCCGCGTCGATGTATCCGTTGACGTTTCCGAAACTCAAATCGATCATGTAGAGGAATTCTACCATCATGACCGCAGTCGCTGTGGAGAAGTCGATGTTCCACTGCATATCGACGCTGTTCCAGTCAACGAACTCCACGCCCATGGCGCCAGTCATTTCCATATCTACGCTCGTGTCGATTGTGAAGTCCAGTGTCATGTCGATGTGGACCGTTTCGTTAGGGCCTGCTGACGCTGGTGCAAATGACAGATTGAGGATATCCCCATCATCGAACATGCCCAGTACAAAATAGTCGCCCTCTTTGGCATTGAAGCTGAAGTTGCCGTTCACATCCGTGGATGAGTAATTCCATGGGCCAGAGTCCTGCCTTATGAGCATGAGCTCCACGTCAGCCACAGGGTTCTCCATCATATCGAATACTTGACCAGATATGGTTGAGTTCTCAGGCATTGTCCTGTAAAGCGTGATGTTCATCGCGGTCATGTTGGACGCCAGGTCGACTATCGTCCGCGTTGTCGGGAAGTAGCCAGGCCCAGACTCGACATGCATGCTGAACAAGCCCGGCGTTATGTCGTCAACGTGGTAGAATCCCTCCGAATCGGTAGTGGTGTAATTGTCGCTCTCCCAATGCCAATCCAATTCTATAGACATCGTTTCGACGTCGGCTCCCGAAATCGGAAGACCGTCTTCGTCCAGGACATAACCGGAAACGTAGACCACCTCTACTGGATGGTTCAGTTCTTCGACGTCGATGTCTATGCTCAGGTTGCCGAGCAGAATCTGGTCTATCGACGTGTAGTTCGGCCACTTGTTGTAGGTGTCTGGGTTCTCGTAGAGCACGACCTCGTAGGGTCCGAGTTCTCTTTCGGTGTAGAGGTCATAGGCGTCGATGAAGGTGATGATAGTCTGCTCGTATCCTTCAATGAGGAAGCCTTCGTAGCTTTGAGGCGACATGATTTCAGTGCCGTTCTGGTTCAGTACCACTATCTCGATGGCGTATTTTGCCGTCTCGGACACACTCGTGTTGTAGAATACTTTTAGGAAATCTGTCAATCCGTCGTCGTTTACATCCAAGGGCTCCCAATCCACTTCATCATCGACGATCGAGATCACGTAAGGTTCGAAATCGGACGAATTCAGCGCATCAATCGTTGAAAGGGATCCGGACTGTGAGTACGCATCAGATGTGGAGACAGTCACGTCGGCCCAGTATGCGATGTCCTCCGAGGCGAACCCGCTGATGAGGCGGCCATCCAGTAGCAATTGGACGTCCTGGTCGTCGCCCACTTCGAGATCGTGTTCGAAGCTGGTGGATGCGAATGTCGGGCCGCTATCGAAGCTCCAGTCTGTCCAGATGGTGACCGTATCTCCGTCTATCGCATCGATTGTTGCGTTGACTCTCAGCCATTCGTACAGTCCGTTATCGTCCTCGTCGATGAGGTCCCAGGTCCACGATGGCAAGTCCAGCGTGAACGGGTTCGGCGTCTCGAACTCGTCGTGGGCATAGCCCTGCGTGTCGTAAGTTGTACTGTCGACGAGGATTGGGGGCCAAATCGACCATGAGGCATAGGATAGGTCGATTGCGATTCTGTAGGGGCCGTCTATGCCGGAGGCGTTTATGGTCCTCCCGGAGAATTCGAAATCGACCCAGACAAGGCCTGTGAACCCGTTGGACGGGTAGATGTAGCTCTGCTGCGAGGCGATCATCGTTGTGGTCGTTTCGTCCCATAGTCCTATGGCTACGACCAGGTACTCGTCGTCATCGATGTCCGTCACGTCCACAGGGATGGATATCCCGAGGAAGTTGATCCTTCCGTCACCGTCTCCGTCGATAGTGTACTCCTCTATGGATGCAGTCTCAATCGCACCGCTGAAAGCTCTTGCGTCCCCAACGACATAGAGAATCGATGCAATCATTAACACAGCGACCAACAGCGTAGCTATCTTTGAACCGTTCATATCGTTTCCCTCCTGGTGCATCCCGCTCCAGGGAGCCAGTCTCGCCGTGTATTCATTGTTGGAAATATATAAGGACAATCCAATCATCAAAGATGAGAGCGAACTCCCCATCGTCCATCGTCGATGGACGCTGCGGTGCTGGTCCACCCAGGGCGACGCGCTGTCAACGCCCTGAGAAATCAAGCCAGCGGAGCGGTTACACTTGCACTTACTCTAAATATGAAAATCATATACCCCTTATCACAAGAGGGCTCTTAGGAGGGCCGAGCATGAGAAAGTACAAGGACATTCCGCTCTGGAAGGACGTCAGCCCCAAGCAGTGGGCCGATTGGAAGTGGCAGGTGAGGAACCGGATAACCGATGTAGACACGCTCGCCAAGGTCATCAACCTCACCGGCGCGGAGAGGGAGGAGATCACCAACTCGATGAAGTACCTCAGGATGGCCATCACCCCGTACTACGCCACACTCATGGATCCCGACGACCCAGAGTGCCCGGTCAGGAGGCAGGCAGTTCCGTCCTCCAACGAGCTACACATCTCCAAGGACGACATGGAGGACACCGTCGGCGAGACGACCGACGCACCCCACGAGGGTCTGACCCACAGGTATCCCGATAGGGTCCTGCTACTGCTCACGGACCAGTGCAGCATGTACTGCAGACACTGCTGCAGGCGCCGGATCGTGGGCACGACGGACCACGCCAGGAAATGGGAGGAGATCAAGTCCGGTATAGACTATATCCGGAAGACTCCACAGGTCAGGGACGTCCTGCTGTCAGGCGGCGATCCCCTGCTGATATCCGACGCGCTGCTCGAGAAGACTCTGCGCGAGCTGAGGAAGATCAAGCATGTGCAGGTCATCCGTCTCGGCTCGAGGACACCGGTCGTGATGCCACAGAGGATAACGCCCGGACTGGTCAAGATGCTGAGGAAGTATCATCCGATATGGTTCAACACGCACTTCAACCACCCGAAGGAGGTCTCTCCTGCCGCGAAGCGCGCGGTCGAGATGCTCGTCGATGCCGGCATACCGATGGGCAACCAGTCGGTCCTTCTGAAGGGCGTCAACGACTGCCCTGTCATCATGAAGAAGCTCTGCCACGATCTCGTGGCCATGAGATGCAGGCCGTACTACATCTACCAGTGCGACATCGCGAAGGGTCTGGAGCACTTCAGGACTGCGACGTCCAAGGGCATCGAGATAATAGAGCATCTCCGGGGCCACACGTCTGGGTTCGCCGTGCCCGAGTTCGTCATAGACGCGCCAACAGGAGGCGGGAAGATACCTGTTGGCCCCAACTACCTGATATCGATGTCCGACAAGCGTGTCATACTCCGCAACTACGAGGGCGGGATATTCCAGTTCCCAGAGGTCGAGGGAGACCGCACGAGCAGGTGCCCGACCAACTGCAAGATGTGCAAGGACTACGAACTCATCGAGTCCAACGAGGGCGTTGCTGGTGTGCTCTCCGGCAAGAGGCTCTGCCTGATACCAGAGGGCACCGCGAGGGCCGAGCGCAGGAAAGGCTATGGCAAGAAGCCGTCGAAGTGCGACAAGTGCTGAGGCGGCGAGACTGCAGCGAGTGCCTACTCGCCCACGAGCGAAGCGCTCCTAATGGCGTAGACGCCTGAGTCACGTGACACGACCTTCTCCGCCTCGTCTATCCTGATGGGTGACTTGAAGTTCGGGGCGTCGATGACGAATGTCTCGATCTCTCCACCCTCGCCCGACACGCTTATCCCGTACCTCTGTTCGAGTCTGACCAGCTCTTCGAGCGTGTCGGTGGTGATCTCACGACCCAGCCATGACTCGTCGAGCCCTTGGGCGTAGGTGCCGACTATGATTATCCTGAACCCCGCGTCGAGCATGTCCTCGACGAGTTGCCGCTGCGACTTCCTCCAGAGCGGCGAGTGAAGGGGCTTCCCAAGTTTGTCGCAGATGTCGTTGATACGAGACCACTGGTAGTCCGAGGCGATGGCGCCTGAGACGAACGCATCGACGTCCTCTCCCCACATGAGCGTCTCGAGGTCGTGGAGCTCCTTCTCCTCCTCCGCGTCGCTGTCGGCCGTCTTCAGTGGTATGCCCAGCGCCTCCGACTGGAGCGCGGTCCATTCGACATTGGGGTGATGGAACATGTACGACCCCTCCTTGAGGGGTATCACCGTGAGCAGGCTGACGACATCCCACCCCTGCTGCTGAAGCAGGTATATCGCATAGGCTGAGTCCTTGCCGCCGGAGAACAGCGCCGAAGCCCGGGCCATGGGATGGGGATGGTAGCCGATGGTAAAAATACCTGTTCCAGTCGGCATGGAGGTTCCTCGTCGGCAAAGCCATACTGGATTGCGTTTATGTACCTGCAGCTCGATTCACACGGCGTGTACTACTGTCCCAAGTGCGACCGTGCGGTGTCCAAAGAGCGCCTCGAGGCCATCGACGAGGAGCTGAGGACCAAGTTCGACAGGGGGCTGGTGAACGGCCTGATATGCCCGGTCTGCGAGACGGAGTTCATAGACCTCGATAAAGTCCATCCCGAAGGGGTGAAACACATCTGCGGCAAGAGGAGGAATGAGAAATGAACTTCGATGAGATCACAAGCAAAGCCTTCTCGGAGCTGGTCAAGGACGATCCGCTTGTCATACTGCCGATCGGGGCGACAGAGGAGCATGGTAGTCATCTGCCGTTGGGCACGGACTCGTTCCAGTGTGAGTATGTCGTAGAGCGGCTCGCTGAGGAGTTCGACGCACTGGTCCTGCCTCCAATCCGGTACGGGGAGTGCCGGTCCACCCGGAAATTCCCCGGAACGATATCGCTGAGGGCCGAAACCGTCCAGGCGCTCGTCACGGACATCCTGTCCGAGCTCGCGAGGAACGGAGTCTCGAAGGTCATCGTGCTGTCAGGACATGCCGGGAGCGGCCACATGGCAGCCCTCAAACTGGGGGCGAACAGGGTGGTCGAGCAGCATCCTGACATGCGCGTCATGGTGCTGTCGGACTACGACATTGCATACGACCTCGCCGGTCAGGAATTCCCCGCGAACGATGGTCATGCGGGCCTCATAGAGACGTCGAGGGTGCTCGGCATAATGCCGGATCTCGTAGGTGAGGACCGCCCTGTCGGGGACACGAGGCCTCCGAAGTTCATGGTTGTCGATGACCCGCAGAGTTACTTCCCGACGGGCGTGATGGGCGATTCCCGTGAAGCGTCCGCCGAGAAGGGAAGGCGCATCGACGAATACATATTCGAAAAGCTATCCGACATAATCGCGGACAGCTTCGGCCTGTCCAGGAAGAGCTCTGGAGGGACGAGGAAGGCAGAAGGGAAGTGATTGCAGTGGACCGCAAGGAGATCGCAGCGAGGGAGGCGGTGAAGTACGTCGAGGACGGCATGGTCGTGGGGCTAGGAAGCGGCTCGACGGCGACGATCGCCATCAAGCTCATAGGCCAGAAGATAAGCGAGGAGGGGATAGACATTGTCGGGATACCCACATCGACCGCGTCGGACCTCCTGGGCAGGGCTGTAGGCATACGCATCGGCGAGCTGGACGAACACCGCGAGGTGGACATAACAATCGACGGCGCAGACGAGGTCGATCCACGGCTGAACCTGGTGAAGGGCTTGGGCGGGGCTCTCGTATGGGAGAAGATAGTCGCGGCGTCAACGAGGGTCGAGATGATCGTGGTCGACGATACGAAGATGGTCGAGTTCCTGTGCCAGAAGGCGCCTTTGCCAGTCGAGATAGTCCGTTACTCCCACAAGACAACGGCCAGGCGACTGGAGGTCCTGGACTGCGAAGCCACGCTGCGGCTAGACAGTGACGGCAATGCATTCGTGACCGACAACGGCAACCACATCGTCGACTGCAGGTTCGATGGAATAGACGACCCGAGGTCGATGGAGTCGGAGATAAATGCAATCCCGGGCGTGGTGGAGAACGGACTCTTCATCGGGCTGGCGAGCAAGGTGATAGTCGCGTCGAACGACGGGATAAGGATATTCGAGCGGGCGATGCTGGAACTGTAGGCCGATGAAAGAGACTACTTCGCGAGCTCCTTGAGCTGCTTGATGTTGTTCTCGATCGTCTCGATCTTCTTCCTCTCTTCGGCTTCGACCGTCTCGATGATCTTCTCAAAAGGTATGGCTAGCTTGTTGGAGTGGACCGGCCTGCCCTTCCCCTCCTTCTTGATGTCGCGCTTCGAGACCCACTTCCTCCTGCGGAGGTCCTGCATCGCGATGGACACCTCTGGCTGTCTGAGGCCAGTGGCGCTCTCTATCTCGACGGACGTGGTCTCCTCCTTCTTCCTCAGGTACACCAGCGTCTTCGCCATGTTCTTGGACAGGCCCGTTCGAATCAGAAGCTCGACGAGCATCTCGTCCTTCTTGGTGAGACCTTTGTCTGTCATAATAGACGCCTAAGCCAATTATTCGTTACCATATATTTATTGTTTGCTATTTGAATTTCGTGATAATATATATGGTCCCGAATTCGTACGCCCGCTGGGAAGGGGCGGGCGCGTCCCTGGAACCGCTGGACCCATGCGATGTCCGATAGGGGCAACCGGCAATGCTTTAATAATAGTTCCCGCTTACTCGTCACCAGCCCCATAAGGCCGCTGATTGAGATGAAGAGACCACGAGTCATGAAAGGCTACTGCCCGAAATGCAAGAAGCACACCGATCAGGAGGTCGAGAGAGTGAAGACCAGACCCAGGAGCGAACTCAAGTGGGGGCAGAGGCGGTATCGACGTGCCACGTCTGGGTACGGCGGTTTCCCGAGGCCTAAGTACGAGGGCAGGCAGAAGCCCACCACGCGCGTGAGCCTGAGGTACAGGTGCAAGGTGTGCAAGAAGGCCTATCAGCGACCGTGCATAAGGGCCAAGGTGTTCGAACTTAAGGAGGCCTGAGACCGATGAGCTCCATACCGTCTCCCAAGAGCAAGTTCATCTCCATCAAGTGTCAGGACTGCGGCAACGAGCAGATGGCGTTCGACAAACCCGCCACTCAGGTCAAGTGCCACGTTTGTGGCGCTACTCTGGTCAAGCCCACCGGTGGTAAGGGCGAGATCAGAGGGCAGCTGCTCGGAGAGGTACAGTAATGCTTCGCAAGGCTGATTTTCCAGAGGTCGGGGATCTGGTCGTCTGCAGCGTGCAGAACGTCAAGAACTTCGGCGCTTTCGTGACCCTCGACGAGTACGAGGGGAAAGAGGGTTTCATCCATGTCCGCGATGTGGCCACCGGCTGGGTCAAGTACATAAGGGACCACGTCAGGGAGGGCCAGAAGATAGTCTGCAGGGTCCTCGGTGTGGACCTGGAGAAGGGGCACATCGACCTGTCGCTCAAGCAGGTGAACGACCACCAGCGCAGGGAGACGATCCAGGAGTGGAAGAACGAGAAGAGGGCGGACAAACTGCTCGAGATGGCCGGCAAGAAGCTCGACAAGTCGCTCGAGGAGGCGTACGCCGAGGTCGGCGACAAGCTGATCGAGGAGTTCGGGGCGCTGTACGGCGCGCTCGAGGAGATCGCCGCCAACCCGGCGTCGCTCAAGGACCTGGGGATCGACAAGACGTGGACGGTTGCGATCACTGAGCTAGCGAACGACAGCATCCAGCTGCCGTCGGTGTCAATCGACGGTGTGCTCGAGGTCACCAACCCTGCCCCAGACGGCATCGACAAGATACGGGATTCGATCCAAGAGGGCCTCGAGGGAACGGAGGATGAGATTGAAATCCACTATCTCGGCGCACCGAGATACAAGATAACTGTCACCGCTGAGGACTACAAGACCGCCGAGGAGGAGCTGAAATCGACCGTGGACAAGATAGTCGCCTCCATCGAGAAGACCGGCGGAATGGCTTCTTTCAAGAGGAAGGATGAGAAGTGACGAGGACATCGCTTCGGAAGTGTGCCTCCTGTAACCGTTATACACTGAGTGAGACCTGTTCCGGCTGCGGAGGCGCAACGTTCATGCCCATCCCCGCCAAGTACTCTCCCGGAGACCGTTACGGAGTGTACCGGCGCAGGCTGAAGAAAGAGATGCAGGGGTGAGATGTATGGATGACATCATCGTCGTGTACAAGGAGAAGCCGGAGCTCAAGGACCCGATACTGATCGAGGGCCTGCCCGGAGTGGGCAACGTGGGCAAGCTCGCGGCCGAACACCTCGTCGACCAGCTGAAGGCGACGAAATTCATAGAGATATTCTCGAAGTACTTCCCACCACAGGTGCTCGTCAACGACTCAGGTGTCGTCAAGCTCGTCAACAACGAGATGTACTTCCTCAAGAGGGAAGACGCCGACCACGACCTCATCATACTCGTGGGCGACTACCAGGGCCTCACCCCCGACGGGCAGTATGAGTTGTCGGACCGGATGCTCCGTATCGCACAGGAGTTCGGGGTCAGCATGACATTCACGCTCGGCGGCTACGGCCTCGGCAAGCTGATCGAGAAGCCGAGGGTGCTGGGCGCCGTCAGCCACGAGGACCTCGTGGAGGAGATGAAGGCGTTCGGCGTCACGTTCTCCAAGGGGGAACCCGGGAGCGGCATCGTCGGGGCAAGCGGACTCTTGCTCGGCCTCGGAAAGGTGTACGACATGCGCAGCGTCTGTCTGATGGGTGAGACCTCAGGATACTTCGTGGACCCGAAGGCCGCGCAGGCGGTGCTCGAGGTGCTGTCGAAGGTGCTCAAGGTGAAGGTGGACTTCTCAGACCTGGAGGACAAAGCCGAGCAGATCGACATGCTCACTTCGAAGCTGAAGGAGACCGAGCCCCAGCAAGAGCCCAGGAAGGAAGACCTGGGCTACATCGGCTGATAGTGCTGGAGCGGAGGTTTCCGCCCCATTTAAAATGAAAAAATAGGGGGGAGGTTATCCTGATTGATGAGTCGAGGAATAAAGGAGTTAGAGTGCATCCCATCCCGTTCTGACTACTTCTTCAGATATTCTTCCTCGTAGGCTCTTATTGTTGCGAGTGACTGCTCCGCGTGCTCGAACTTCTTCATCCTGTCCACGACGAGTTCGAGGCGGGAGTAGATCAAGTCCCGTATCCCAGCGCGTATCGCCTCAGAGCGCGACGGGAAGTCATCGATCTCGACGAGGAAATCGAGCGCCCGAAGATGTCTTTCGGGTATCCGTATCGTTATCTTCTCGCTCTCTTTCTCCATCGGTCGTCGCCCCGTGCGTGAAGCGCCATCTCCCCGATGGCACTTGTACCTCTTCTGCCTTACGCTTGTCGGACAAATCCCTTATAAAATTATAAATATATAAACCTTAGGTCTATTAACGTCGCTGAGTGAGAAACATCGTTGATTGATCCGCGCATGCGATGTCTGAACTGCAATCCGAAAAACGATTTATATGGAGTGCATGATAGGGTGGTTCACATCGCATCCGCGATGACGTATGCCCCGACTTAGCTCAGACTGGCTAGAGCGGCTGACTGTAGTATGGAAATCGGCACGACCGATCTCAGTCGCCGAAATCAGCAGGCCCCCGGTTCAAATCCGGGAGTCGGGACCATCTCCCTCTGTCGAGGCGCCATCACGTCCTTCTCAGGTGGTGCGCGCGGTCTGGAGTGATGACCTCCTTGTTCTTCTCCAGCATCGCCATCTCTCGTTTGTCGAACGCTCTCGGGTCGACTGATATGATTAGTCTCGTCGCGCTGGCCATCGCGGTCTCCGACCATCTCTCGATCGCCTTGAGCGTTCGCTGGAAATCGCTGCTCGTGACGAGGTACTCGATCCCGTCCACGATGATGACGCCGTTCTGCGACCGCTCCATGAAGTTCACCAGCATATCCGTGAGCAGGCTCAGCTTCGATGGGTCCAGGTTGTCCTTGCCCGGAACGGTCGAGAGCCAGATGATTGGAGTGGTCTGCAGGTAGAATCCTGACCGCAGGTCGTTCGGGTACTTCCGTGTGATGATGAGTCCCTGTGCCCTGCTGGCATACTTCGTGCATTCCCTGCATGGACACGGCAGCCCGCATGAGCCACAGTCAATGCTCTCGCAAGGGAAGCTCTCGTCGTTCTCGCAGTCGAAGCATCTGCCCCTCAGGATGTCGACGAACATCTCGAAGGCGAGGTCTGGCTTCTCCTCCTCGACGAGGTACACGCGTCGATGGAGCAGCTCGTATGATGCCTTGCTGCTTGATATCGTCGCCTCCATCGTCGGCTCCCTGAGCACCATCTGTCCTCTCGCGATGGATATCGCGAAGATCAGTCCCGAGGCCGCGATCCCCACGACGATGGCCAGCGATGCGATGGAGATGTCATCCGCTCCCGACAATGCCCCATCGTCGGTCTGGAACAGATAGGGGACCGCGCTCAGCGCGAATACCCACAGACCGACAAGATAGACGAATCCCGATCTGCGTTGTCCGGGGGTGGCACGTCCGATCGATATCACGATGAAGCACATCGCGATGATCATCATGATCAGTGGATAAAGGACCATCAGCTTGGTGCCGAACGAGGATATCTCCGCGCCGTCGGTGAACTGAATCTCAACCAACGATCCGAGCGCCACAGCGGCAGCGATACCTGCGATCATCAGCAGTCCATATCGGTTCGGCGGCCTGAACGAGATTTTGCGCTCGATCGGGAACACGATCGTCAGCTGCCATAGGAATGTCTCGGAAAGCAGGACGGAGAAGACGAAGGTCATCCCGACAGTCTGTGCGACCTCGCTCCTCGCGGGTCCGACAAGGGGGTACATCGCTCCCGTTATCAGGGCGATGAAAGTGCCCCACATAGCAAGCAGAAACAGCATCGCGGCGCTGGACTTCGGGTTCGACATCAGGGCCAACAGCCCTGCGCCCAGGCATATCGCCCCGGCGATTAACGATGCAATCCACAGAACCGCTATCATCTCTCTCTATCCCTTCGCATCCCAGTCGCAAGCGCTCGGCCTCAGCCTCTTGCTCACACAGATGGTCATGTCGGGCCAACGGTCAGGCGGTGGTGGCGGCTCTGACTGATTCCAGGAGACGCTCCACCTGGAACGGCTTCGCGACGAAGTCTATCGCTCCGGCGCGCATCGCCTCCTTCCTGAGTGCTTCCTTGACAAGGGCGCTGACGACGATTATCTTCGCGCTTGGGTCGAGTTCGATGATCTTCGTGATCGCGGAAAGGCCGTCCATGCCGGGCATGAGTATGTCCATCAGGACGATGCCAGGTTTCAGCGCTTTGTACTTCTCTATGGCCTCGAGGCCGTTGGCTGCTTCTCCTACGATCTCATGGTCGTGGCTCTCGAGGATATCACGAATCATCTCTCTTATGAACGGTGCGTCCTCGACGATTAGTACCTTCGCCATCCTAAGCCCTACCTTGTCTACGCGACCACTGTGCTTTCTTCCCTTCAGTCGCAGACTGTTCTAGTTAAACGAATCCGTGCATATATAAGTTGGCCACTTTAATTCTCAATATCCGGATTGACTCCACTGGGCGAATCCAGCAGGATGACGCCACGAGCGTCAGGAGGAAGTCTCCGGATCGGAGTGCGGCAACCTGTCCGTGGAGCGAATGCCTATGGCATTCCGTCTGACATTCGGCGGCCGGCCTCCAGACCTGATAAGAAATAAATACTATGTACTGCATTAGTAATTATTGTCTGACACTTGTCGGACTGAAGGGATGGGCAATGGTACTTGGACTTCGCAGGCGGTCTGCTCAAGATGAAGGCTCACCTCAGGAAGAGGGGCGCG
>Ga0307380_10008921_pt1 | contig 12791 bp, 3 predicted proteins | sample UN3MG_FD_202239 | JGI IMG/M metagenome (GOLD analysis project Ga0307380, IMG submission 202239) | Soil microbial communities from Risofladan, Vaasa, Finland - UN-3 | ecosystem: Environmental > Terrestrial > Soil > Coastal area > Acid sulfate soil | place: Finland: Risofladan, Vaasa | collected... | reverse complement strand
AAGTTGTGGCAATTGCAGACGCATAATAAGCCGCCAATTGATTTCTAGCTGCCGCATAAGAAGCCGCGGATGTTGCAGAGGCGTATACAGTTCTGTATTCCACTTCTTCGACTATAAATGTGGCTGTAGCCGTAGCAGAAGCTGAAGTGTCGGCTAATTGATTTCGCGATCCGTTATACAAGGCTGTAGCCGTTGCATTAGCGGATAGAATAGCTAATTGATCAAGAGACGCTGAATGAGAGGCTGTAGCAATTGAGCTGGCTGATAGGACAATTAATTGATCAAGAGATACTGAGTGAGAAGCCGTTGCCACTGCGCTGGCGTATACTGTTGTTTCGGACGCGGTCTCAGCATAAAATACAGCGGCAGAGTTTGCGCTGGCAGATAGTGAAGCTAAACTGTCAAAGGATGCTGCTATTGTAGCGTTTGCTGATGCGGACGAATATAAGTGTGTTGTTTGGAATCTGGTTGCAGCATATTCCGCGATAGCTGTAGCGCTGGAGTATATAGAAGCGGATTCGATAGTAGCAGCCGAGAAGGATGCTATAGAGGCGGAACTTGATCCCATGGAAACAGCTTTAGACATTAGCACGGCTAATGAAGACGTTGCTGATGCGCTGGCGTGAGACGAATTATATAAAGTTTGTGTTGTGGCAAATATAGCCGCCGCAGTTGCTGACGCTAAACTTGTTGTATATGAAGTCTTTAAAGCCGAATAAAAAGCGGTAGCAGTGGCTGACGCAAAAACTTCTCTGTATTCCGCTTCTTCCGCAATGAATGTCGCCGTCCCTGTAGCGGCAGCAGATGTTGCTACCGACTGGTTGCTGGATGCCGCATAACTAGAACTGGCGTTAGCGCTGGCGTACATAAACGCTTCTGTAGCTGTTTCTGTTGAGAAAGACGCAGTTCCAGTAGCTGTAGTATAAAAGCGGGTTGGCTGATCTAGAGAAACGCTGTAAGATGAGCTTGCGATTGCGAAAGCATTAACTTCTGATTTTAATATCGACGTGCCAGCTATCGTCGCTGTGGCATAAGAAGTTGCGTAAAGGGAAGCTTGCGAGATAGTGTCTGTAGCAAAAGAAGCGGTAGCTAAAGAAGAAGCTTGTGTCGCAGCTAATTGTCCGCGAACAACTTGGTTAACGGCGGTGGCGGAAGCCGACGCGTACAACGCGGCTGATTGCCCGTAAATAGAGCTGTAAGTAGCTGATGCTGAAGATGACGCTGATATCGCCGCCAATTGATCACGGACAGTATCGTAAGTGGCAGTTGCTATTGAAGACGCCAACATTGATGCCGATTGTCCGTATACAGTTGTAAGAGTAGAGGTCGCAGAAGCTGATGCGTTAATTGAAGCTAGTTGTTCGCGGAAAGCTGCATAAACAGCGTTGGCTGATGCTGATGCATATATTGAAATTAACTGTTCACGAGAAGATTCGTAAGTCGCTGTAGCTAAAGCTGATGCATATATTGTAGGTAATTGGTCAAGGGAAACTGAGTGAGTAGCAGCCGCGGTCGCGCTTGCGTACATAGAAGCTTCGGATGCAGTTTCAGTAAAGAACGATGCAGTGGCTACAACGCTAGAATCGTGAGACACTAATTGGTTGATAGACATCGTATAAGCGGCTGATGCTGAAGCTGATGCAATATGAGCTGCTACTCTACCAGCTATGGAAGTAAAATAAGCTGCCGCTTCTGAACTGGCATCTAAGGATGCAGAAGTTTCTCTAGTGGTCGAATATGTGGCTGTAGCGGAGGCGTCGGATATATGGAGGGCTTGTTGTATGCGCGTGGCTAATAACGTCGCTATAGCTGAAGTTGTTGCTGAAATTCCAACGTGTTGATCGCTGGAAGTAAAAAAGGATGACGACGCCGTTGCTGATGCATAGAAACTGCTTGCTCCTTGAGACTCGGGCAGGAAATTGGCAGTAGCTGTGCCTGAAGAAGTCAAAGAAACTGGAAGTGTTGCGGCGGCTGCAAACAATGAAGAAGCTGAAGCGCTGGCCGATATTGTCGTACTAATAGCTTTGGAAGAATCAAACGAAGAAGAAGCGTTAACTAAAGAGTAATGGTATGCAGAACGAATTGCTATAGATGAGAAAGAGCCTGTTGCGTTTGTCGATGCGGACATAGTTGCCGACACTGGTTTGCTTCCTTGGAACACAGCAGTAGCGGATGCCAAGGAGGATAATACGCCTAAAGCATTAAGAGTAGATGAAATAGTTGAAGTGGCAACGGCTGACGCATACAAACTTGCGTCAGACGCTGATTCTGAGAAGAATCTAGCTGTAGCAATTCCAGACGAAGGAAGAATAGCTAGTCTATTAGCGGAACTAATAAACGTTCCAGACGCGGACGCCGAGGACGATAGTTCTGCGGCGATACTGATAGAAGACGCGAACGAAGATGACCCTGCGGCGCTAGCGTATACGGAAGAATTAATATTCAGCAATTCGTCGAACAACGCAAAAGATGTAGAAGCGGAGTTATGAGAGGCTGATAAACCTTTCGACGCATAAATGGAGGCAGTAGCTATTGCCGAAGAAGAAGCATCTCCTTGGGCTCCTCTAATCGGAGAAACAGCCGCGGATGAAACGGCTGAACCAGCAGTTGCACCCTGCATTGTTTTAGTGCCGTAATTAGATGCGGAAGCTGTCGCGGATGATGTCAGTTCTCCAGAGCGGATAACCGCAGCGACAAAAGCCCCAGACGATGTTGCCACGAAATCGACGCTGATAAGAAGATCGCTTTCCATCGTAGCAGAAGAAGTGGCCGCGGCAGTCATAGTTGCAGCATGGCTGAGTAGCCCAGTCATAACAGCTTGTGCTTGAGCTTGCGCTGGGACCATAACCGCGGTTTGTGCGTAAGGGACAGCCTTGTCGATTGGAATTAAATAAAAAATATAATAACGCGGGGAAAATGCTCCCATTACATGGGGGTTGCTATCATTTACAATACTGTAACGAACCCCTCCAAAATCAATTCTCTTAGCTTCTTGAATGTAATTATATCCAGATTCGTTGACTTTAATACGTACTGACCCAGCGGGAAGGGATATTTTAATTTGCGATTCAGAATCATCAGATACGAATATTTCCTCGTCGGCTTTAAGGTATTTAACACGAGCCGTAAATCGTTCTGAAACAGTGGTTTGCGTCTTGTTTTGTGCGTTCTTGCCAGCGTTGCGATAAATTGAATTATATTGCCCAACAGAGGAGACCACGGTAGTTTCAGCATCCTTATATACAATAATTTGCTTTCCAAACTCTCCATGGGTAGAATCAATGATTTCATTGATTTTCGTCCTAATCACCGAAGACAGATAATCCATATGGAATTTTACACTAAAAAGTGTATAATATAATGGAAGAAGGAATATGGAAGCAAAAGATATTTTGTCGTTAAAGACAGATCAGTCTATTAGGTTTTTGTTTAAGAATTTTTTAGGCTTACTGGAAGAAATGAAACGGGAACACGAAAACAACTTTGATAAGTTGTATAGTTCTCTGCCAGAAGAATACCATAATTTGATTGAGATGTCTGATTATTTTGACGAGACTAAATTCGAAATTTATCGAAAGAGGGTCTTGGATATAGGCAACGAAATATTAAGAAACCATATGGACGATTTCGATTATTACGAAGTGCATTTTAAATTTAAGGATCAAGGATGAAAATATTATACGAATTCACAATAAAAGACGAAAAGAAAAAAGAACATAAGTTCCGTATTCTAAAACCTAACCGTCGCCAAGTCGAAGATGCGGAGATGGAATATGCCGTTGAAATGAGTAAATGCATTAAAAAAGGCATTCTCACCAAGACTATGCTGGCAAAGAAATATTCCGACACTGGCGGCTTGATGAGCGAAAAGCAAGCCCAGCGTTTGATGCAACTGTATCATAGCATGGCGGAAAAAACCAATGAATATTCCCGATTATCAACTTTAGAACGTAAGACAAAGAAGGTAAAGGAAAAGATGTCTAATATCGAGGGCGATATTATTACAATCAAAAGAGAGGTTGTGGATATCGAAACGTCTAATATTAGTTTGTTTAATCAGACGGCAGAGACAAAAGCCCAAAACGCAACAGTTAGATGGTATACGTTAGCTTTAGTGCAACAGTTGATTAAAGAGGAATGGAAAGACGTGTATGAAGGATCGTCATACGAAGATAAATTAGACTTTTTCTACGAAAAGGAAGATGACGAAGAGGACGATTTGTATTTTACAGCTATGTCTAAGGCTATATCCGTACTCGCTTTATGGTTCTTTAATCAAGGCGGTAGTCACAGGAATTTGATAATCTGTTGAAAGAGTACACTGAAGAAGAAGAAGAAGAAGAAGAAGCGGTAGAAAAGGATACTGAAACGTCTGGAGAAAAAGAAAATGATAACTCCGACGAATCAGAATCGTAATGAAGAATAAGGCTTAATACGTCTTATCTCAGAAATCATACAGGGATATTCCACTATAAGATGGAATAAGCAAACCTTATACATCAAACATCATACCCTGACGCAGCACGCTCAAGTGCTAATTGATACGGAGGAAAGGAAGGTCGAGGTCCAAAAAAGGGGCATTCCAACCGAAGAACAGGCTATAAAAGAAGCTATTGAACGGGGGGATTGGTCACAAGAGGACGAACAATATATTCTTATTGCTCAAAGCAAAATAGATGCATTAACCAAAGCTGTTGACCAGCTTAAAATTACAGCCCAACGCAAAGCCCAGTATGAAGTTATTAAAGAATTAAGGGCTCAAATGAAGGACCGCGATGAAACCCGATTATTATTGTTAGCAAATACGGCGGAGATTGTGTCAAGTTCAATGGCTTATAATGATTTCTTGGCCGACTTATTATATATAGACAAAAAATTTGTAACTAAAATAGACGATTCGGATATTGATATAACTGATTTTAATCATTTAAGAGTTCTACAAAGGACGGCGTATATAAAGTTTGATGACTTTAGCATATCCAAGGCCGCGCTTTCAGATTTCTTTAAACCTATTTTACAATTTGCTGACGATCCAAATAAAGTATTTGGCAAGCCCATATCAGAAATATCCCTATTTCAAATGAAACTCTTATCTTATGGTAATCTTTTCCATTCTATCTTTAAAAACGTATCTGATATACCTGATTTCGTCAAAAAAGACCCAGAGGCTCTAATAGAGTTTGTTAATCAAAGGGATAATGACGGAAAGGTCAGCAGGGGAGCAGCGGAAAGCAGAAAATCCACGAGCGGCGCTTCAACTTTTTTTGGGGCTTCGCCAGAAGATATTCAGAAATTAAAAGACAGCGATGAAAGAGTCGTTGATTTTAATAAAGAATTAAAAAAGCGTGGGGGTTCTATGAACATGCGGGAAATGATAGAATTATGTGGAGTTAATGAAAACTAAGTGTAAATATTCCTAAAGGAATAGGATGCCAAATATAGGATTAGGGAAACAGGCGGTACTTCCAGTCAAAGTTAGACTGGAAGCGGATATGCGACAAGCTACTAACCTAGCGAACCAGATGAGAACAGCTCTAGGTAGAGCGAGTCAGTTTGAAGGTGAACGCCAGTTTTCTAAAGCTATTCGCCCTCTGGGTAGAATAACAGGTCAGGCTGACGAATTTTCCAAATCAATGGCCGCTTCTAACGCTCGTGTTATAGCGTTCGGTGCTTCGGTCGCGATTATTAACGGTGTTTCTCAATCATTAAAAGCTTTAGTTTCAACCACAATTGAAGTAGAGAAAGCTTTTGCTGAGATCAATGTCGTTTTAGGAGCTTCGGTGAAAGAGCTGGAAGCTTTCGGAAACGGGATATTCGAAGTGGCTAAACAAACTGCCCAAAGTTTCCAAGAGGTTTCGCAGGGAGCGTTGGAATTTGCCCGTCAAGGTTTATCCATGGAAGAATCGTTGAAACGTATTAAAGACGCTTTGATTTTAGTTCGATTAACTGGTCTGGATTCTGTTGAGGCGGTGCAAGGTTTAACCGCCGCTGTCAATACATTTAAAAAAGAAGGTATTACAACGGGTCAAGTTATTAATAAATTATCGGAACTGGACATTAAATTCGCGGTAAGTACAGAAGATTTAATTAAAGGTATCGAGCGTTCTGGTGCGTCCGCTGGACAAGCCAAGGTGTCGTTTAATGAATTGTCTGCGATTATTGCGGTTTTACAGGAACGTACTGCTCGTGGCGGCGCGGTTATTGGTAATGCTCTTAAAACTATTTTTGCTCGTGTCCAAACTGGAGAAACGTTAGACGCGTTACGGGGTATTGGAGTCGAGGTGCAAAATGCACAGGGGGACATTTTACCGCTTGTCACTATTTTAAAAGACTTGTCAGAAAAAATGAAGGGTTTATCTGACATTAAAGAAGCGAAAATCATTGAAAAAGTGGCAGGAAAACGCCAGCGCGATATCTTAATTAATTTATTAAATGACCTTGGTGATTCAACTGGAAGATGGGAAGATGCTCTTAAAGCGGTCAGCGTAGAATCTTCAATCGCTTACGAAAAAAATGAAAAATTGAACCAAACTTTAGCTGCTGGTATAGAAAGAACCTCTATCGCCGTTCAAGATTTGGCGCAGCAACTGGGGAAATTGGGTTTTCTTTCTGGATTTAAAGAGTTTATAAACTTCTTTGAAGGGGTATTTTCTTTTGTAGATCGGTTATTAGATAAAGATAAGGGGATACCAGGATTAAGCGTCGCATTAAGGGGCGTAGTAGCGGGAATTGGCAAAACTTTAATTACTGTTGGTCTTCCGTTGGTTGGGGGGATTATATTAAAATTAACTACGGATTTAGTTAGATTCGGTAAAGATAGTTTGAAAACTCTTCTTGGTTTGAATAGAGAAGCTAAAGAGTTTGCGAGACTCGAAGAAGCTATCATGCATATGATGATGGGGTCAGATAAGTTTGCAAAGCTTTTATTATCTACAGACACACAAAGGGTTGATAAACACGAAGGCTTGTTAATGCTTCTAAGAGAAGAACAGGCTTTGATGCAGCAGATGAATAAAGAGGTGCGTCTTCTAGTCCCAGCCCTAATGAGACGAGGAATTACTTTCGGGCAAACGGGATTTCAAAATGTTCCGCCGCTGACCAAGGCGGCTAAGGGATACGTTCCTAGTGCAGTTAATCAAGAAAAGTCTTCTATTAGCCGTGGCGTGGGTGGCGCTCGCGGAGGAGATAAACCAGTAGTTATTAGTGATTTTAATTATGGTGGGGGCAAAAAAGGCCCAATAGTTGCAAACACTGGGGAATACCTAATCCCTAACTATAAAGGAAGCGGCGGCACGGCTGTATTTAACCGTGACATGGCAGAACAACATGGTCTACCACGCGGAGCAAAGCGTATTACCAAGAACGGAGTTGCGAACGGTTATATTCCTAATTACGCCAATGAACTTTTTTCTTTACAAGATTTAATTGATGGCGTAAAAGGTAACAGTATACCGAGAGGTCAATTATCCCAATTAAAAAAGGGTTACGGTATAACGTATAGGGGAAGAAAACAGGTTAAAGCCCAAGATTTCGGCGTAGACCCCTCGCAACTAGACGAACTTTTCCCATCGGCGACAACAGTAGCTAATAAAGCCTCCGCTGCTACGAAGGCGAAACGAATACACATGGAGATATCCGCTCGTGGTGGATTGGGTATAGCAGCCGCCTTAAAAGGTGGTGGGGGAAGCGGTCCTGATGCTCATGCAACAGCTAATTTATATCCATTTTTAGACCCATCTGATAGAAACGAAGTTCCTAAAAAGGGCAGCACTCTTAAGTTCTCTAATATTCAAGTTGGTCACTTGGAGAGATATCAAACCAAAACTAAAAGCAAGTTCTCGACTTTTAGTAAAGAAATGGAAAATGCGATGTTGCCTCCGCTGTTAAGATTCGGAATGAAACTTATTCCTAATCAATTTCGCGCTGGTCAATTAGGGGCAGACCTACGAGATATAATGACTAACAAGCGTTATGCTGGGGTTCTAACACCAAACGAAGAAGGTTTCCTTTTTGAAGCCGCAGTAAGAACATCTACAAAAACGATGTCTGAAATAATGGGGATGCAGCGCGGCGATAGAGAAGCTAAGGCTCCATTTGATTTTATTACAACTGGTGCAGCGGGACAATCTATAAGAGAAGCTTTCGGATTCACAGATAGTGTATTCAAGGCTGATGCAAAACGTGTAAGTAGCCAGTCAAATATAAATCATGTTGTTCCCAAGGTTATGCGTGATTTAGCGGTCCGTGAACAATTAGGAGTAGACAAAGAATTTGCAAAACGTGGATTACGTCGTCCATTAATGAGCCCAGTTTTTGCGGCTGAAGGATATGTTCCTAATTTCGGAAATACGGAGCATTTACAACGCGGCCTTGACTATGAAAATTTTGTCTCAGAATTTCTTCAGATTCCTCCGCCTAATAATTCAATATTAGACATCCCAAGAGGGACTCCTATAGGAGCTAATAGACAATATCTACCAGATAATTTTACCGAAGGAGAAATAAAATCCAGTTTAAAGACAACTCCATATGCCAGCGCAATAAGTAAAATTATAGCATCTTATAAGGACAACGCAAGAAGGTCTATACAGCAGCAAAAAAATAATAAAATTATTGACCTATCAAAAATAGTGCCAGAAGGGTTTTCTCTTATTAATCCTAACTTGGAAGGGTATAGTACAATTTCAAGTACTTTAGGTTCTATAAAAGGTCAACACGGCGAAACGGATAAAATATTAAAACCGCTGTTCTATAACAACAGAACAAGAAAACAGCTTTCTGGAGTTTACGGGAAACAATTCGTTGCGAATGTAAGGCATACGAAAATTGATCCAAATGCAACTCCGTTTTCAAAAGGATATGTTCCGAACTTCGCCAATCCAGACCTTGTAAGACGTGGCTTGGCAACCAGTATTGGTAGTGGAAGATATAATTATGCTTATCTACTGAAGAAGAAGGGTATAGTTACCAAAGAACCAAAGGATTATCAAAGAAGTTTTTCAGACAGAGATTTAACTAAAGAAAATTCTTTATTATCGACCTTCATAACATCGAAAATAGCATCCGAATATTTAAGCGGCGGCGGAATAGATTTTGTACCACCTATAGGCAAACTAGAGAATACATTAAACAGAAATTATATGGGACAGAAACAAGTCCCAAATGAATTTTCCAGCTTATTAACTGGAAGCGCTATAAAGGGGGATAATAGATATCGGACAACAGAAAGGATTGCTAATACAGCGGTGGGCCAACAAATTATTAAAATGTTGCGTTATACTGCGGAAAACAGAATAGAAAAGAGTTTATTAGGGAAAAAAAATCTTCTAGCAGATAAGAGCGGGGATCGTTCTGGGTCTAATCTTTTAGACATTCATGAAGAAAATTTTGGCATGAACGACAAGATGAAAAGCGTTTTGCAAAATATAACAAGGACTAATAATGACGATAGAAGAAACCAGATATTTACTTCTGTCGCCAGAAAACTGAGAAACGATCCAAGAGACTTGTCACATGTAAAAATATTTTTTGAAAGATTAAAAAAAGCTGGAGCCAATATAGAAATTTTTGATGGATTTCATTCTAGATTAGATACAAGAAAATTAACAAAGGCGGCTCAGTTATATAATATGGACTTGGCTGAAGGATATATTCCAAATTTTGCCGACCCATTATCAGAAGCTGTACAGCGAGAACAGCAAGCTGGATTATCCATTAATCAAATCCGTATTAATCAAGACGGGCGTTTAAGAAATGCGCAGAATCCTGCGGGGTTAGCTGTGACAAATACAAGGGATGAGCCAACGGGAAGAATACCTAATTTCGCTACAATACCAATTACAAATCCAGCATTAAAAGCTGATTTAGATAAAATATTGGAGAAAAGCAAAGTCGCCGAAGTCACAACAAGCTTAGAAAAATTAGGAGAAGCTTCAGACCAATCGGGAGAGGCTATAAGCGGAGAAAGAATACAAAGGGGCGATTTATTAACCAAAATGTTTGCAATGCAAACTGTAATGTATGCCTTGACGAGCGGTATGCAATCCATGGGAGAAGAAACCAGCGGAGCGGCAAAAGTTTTTGCCAAGTTAATAGGAGTTTCTGGAGCAATGGCCAACGCTTTTATTACGGCGTCTTTTGCGGCACAAGCGTTTCCTAAATACTTCCCGAAAGGAGGTCTTGGAGGTTTAATTGGGGGTGTAACTGGAAAACTTAAAGGGCTTGGTTCGTTAGCTACGCTTTTCCCAACATTTACTAAAGGATTAAGTTTGGCAGGAACAGCTCTAAAGACTATCACCCCTTGGATTGGAGGCACTCTTATAGGCTTTCAACTATTTCACACCTTCTTTAAAACTATTAGTGGAAAAGGTTTATTTCAAGGATTTTACGGACTGGTATCACAAGTCGATGCGACCACGAAATCTTTAGCAGACTTTCAAACGGAATTAAAAGCGGGAGAACTTAGTGCGAGGCAGTTAAAACAAAGAACGTCAGAGAGAAAAATTTCCTTACGAGAAGAAACTCAATTGCGAGCGAGAGATATAATTACTGGGGAATCAGGGTCCGCAGAAAATACCGAAAAAATAAGAATTGAAGGATTAAAAAAGAAATTTTTTAGCGATTTAGAAAATACGGTTTTTACAGCAGAAAGATTCATAGACCCAATCAGCCGTAAAAGAATAGACCCAAATGAAATAAATCCAATAACGGGAGGAAAGGTGAACCCACTATATTCCATATACTCAATGGGGGAAAGTGGTGTTTCAAAATCAGCAAACAAAGCGGTAACTGATGCTCTGGATTTTGAATCTTATTTCGCGAGCGTTGGCTCGGTAGCTAATAAACTTTTAAAAGATGGAGCGGAAGAGGCCGACGTAAAGAAAGCGGTAAGCAATTCTCAAAAGGTTTTTAACGAGAGAATAAAGGCTAGTTTAGCGCGTTTGAACGAGCGTATTAAAATTGGAGCAATAGACCCAAAGAGCGAAGATTTTAAAATATATATAGATACTATTTTTAATTCAGCGTTAGATGCAGCGGCAAATCCTTTGGTAGAAATTGAGAACCAGATAAAAACTACCAAAATTAAAGATGGAAAAGTACAGCACAGATTCGCTTCATTAATATCACAATTTAATAGTTCAATGGAGGACATCTCGTTTAGAGCTAGCGAAATTGCTAGAGAATCCCTTAATTCTATAGAACAAAAATTAATTAATCCGAGATTAAATGAATATCAAAAACTAATTGTTACACAGGAAAAAGACTTAGCGGATTTCCAACAAAAAACTTATGATGAATATATAGAAAAGGGGAAAGCTGGATTACAAGGAGTATTATCTTCATTGGAGCCTAGTCAATTTTTTAATGACGAAGATATAGAGAAAATGCGCGATATGTTAGCCTCTTATACGGATGAGAAAAAAATCCTACAAGAACTAGAACGTCTACAAAAAGCTTTCACCGAAGCCTCGGAAGATTCGGTATTAGCAGAAATTGAAAAATATAAATTATATATCGAGCAAAAAAAATCTAAAGAAGATCAGTTTAAAATTGAGCAGAATCTAACTAAAGAAGGGTTTGTGCAGAGAGCGTTATATAATGAGCGGCTTGACCTTATTAAATTTGAATTAAGCATGTACGAAAAGATGGTGGCATCTTCTCGAAAAACAAAAGACTTTGTATCAGAAAATAAATTTAATATTAAAGTTTTAGGAATAGAAGAACAGCTTGCCGATCCAAATTTAGGTTTTACCTTGCGTAAAAACCTTGAATTAGAATTACAGCAAGTACAAATGGAGTTTGAATATAGCAAATCTTTGACTGCTTTACAAAATAATTTCCGTTCAAGTGCCGAATCTTTAGCAAAAGATTTAATAGATCAACAAATAGAAGATTTAAAATTTAAAGAAATTCAAGTTCCTATTGTATTTAAACGGCCAGACCTAAACGATAAGACTCAGCGTCAAGAAGCTTTGGCAAGATCACTTAAAATAAATGAAACGGGAAAAGAAGAACTTTATAATACAGAAAGAATTCCTTCAGGTAAAAGCGACAAGGACTTAGCGCAGGAAAGATCAGATTTAACAAAATCAGCTAATACGGCCATCGGTGAATATTTAATAAATTTAAAAGGTTCAAAAGCTAACGCGATGGATTTAGAGGCTATTCTAGTTAAAATAGGAATACACAGCGATTATGTCAAAGGAATGGCCGCTGACATAACAAAGGAATATAATTTAGGGACAAAAGAGGCTAGAGCCCAATTAGCGGTACAAAAAGAACGCCAAAAACTTTTAAAAGAAGAAGCGGATTTAAGAGCTAAGGGTATTGGCGGACAATTTGAAATCGGTTTTAATAGAGCTTCTAAAGCGGCTCTTGAACGTTCGCAAGAGTTCTACGAATTAATTGGACAGGAAGCTCCAGAGGCATTCAAAGATGGAATGGTAACGGCGTTGACCGAAGCGATGAATGGAGCGAAATCATTGAAGGAATCTTTAAGAGATGCCGCGATTACATTCTTGCAGATAATGCAACGACGCTTCATGGAAAGCGCGGCTGATAATCTGTTTGCGGCCTTTTCTAACAGAAAAAATAAGGCGTCTGGTGGGTTGGTAACTGGCGGTAGTGGCGTAAGGGACGATCTACCCCACATGTTAATGGGCGGCGAATATGTAGTTAAAAAAGCCGCCGTCCAAAAATATGGAGTAGACTTTTTGAGTCAAATAAACCAAAGCGCAACACCTCAAATGGGTTCTGGTGGATTATTTAAGATGCTATTGGGTGGAATAGGC
>Ga0307380_10008918_pt1 | contig 12792 bp, 12 predicted proteins | sample UN3MG_FD_202239 | JGI IMG/M metagenome (GOLD analysis project Ga0307380, IMG submission 202239) | Soil microbial communities from Risofladan, Vaasa, Finland - UN-3 | ecosystem: Environmental > Terrestrial > Soil > Coastal area > Acid sulfate soil | place: Finland: Risofladan, Vaasa | collected... | reverse complement strand
ATCATCCTGGCCCAGATCGTCCGGTACCACGGCTGCCCGCACACCGACCAGACCTCGATCTGCCTGTGGCTGCGAAAGCACCGGAAGAAGGCCACGGCGAAGGCCCGGAAGGGCGCCGAGAAGCGCCGGGAGCGGAAGGCCAAGAAAGCCCGCGTGGCGATCCCGACCTTCGAGCGGTCGGTGCTCGCGGTCCAGACCCTGGAGCGGAAGCGTGACTTCGTCGTCACGTGCGCCCAGAACAACACCGCCCCCGACCGCGGCTTCCTGAAGGCCCTCCGCCGGTACTGCGCCGGCAAGGGCGCCGAGCTGCTGGTTATCCCGATGCGTTATAAGAACCCGACGGCGACGACGGACCCGCAGGAGGGCGACGACGCCTACCGCTACTGGTGGGCCGACGAGCTGAAGCCTCACCTCGTCCAGAACGAGATCCGGCCCCACCCGCTGCTCCGGATCATGGCGCAGGTTCGGATCCAGGCGACGGCCGGCACCCCGCTGAGCGGGCGGCGCGACGGGCGCTCGAAGGCCGCGTCGGCGATCTATGGTCATCCGCAGATGTCGATGAGGACCGTCCCTACCCCGCAGGAGCACCTGCCGAAGATCCTGTACTCCACCGGGTCCGTCACCGAGAAGAACTACTCGCGGACCGACGCCGGGGACATGGGCGAATTTCACCACTCTCACGGCGCGGTCGTGGTCGAGGTCCGCGGCGATGACTTCCACCTCCGCGAGGTGAACTGGGACGGCAAGCGCTTCTACGATGTCGACCGGTGGTACAGTGCCGACGGGTCCGGCGAATCGGGCGGCGCCGAGGCCCTGTATATGGGCGACGTCCACCGGCGCTTCATCGACACCTCGGTCCTGCGCGCGACCTTCACCGCGAAGGACTCGATCGTCAAGACCACGCGCCCGAAGCTGATCGTGGCGGGTGACATCTTCGACGGTTACTCAATCAGCCACCACGAGCGCGGCCGAAAACTCACCGAGGCCTTCCGGGCCGAGCGCGGCCTGGACTGCGTCCACGGCGAGCTGACCGAGGCCGCGGAGTGGCTGCAGGGCGTGTCGGAAACGTGGGCCCCCGTCGTCGTCACCCCCTCCAATCACGACGACTTCCTCATGAGGTGGCTCCAGGCCGGGGACGTCGGCGTCGAGCCGAAGAACCGCGAGGTCTACGCCTACCTGACCCACCGGGTCCTGAAGGAGGCGCGTGAGACCGGCCAGGTCCCTGACCCCTTCGAGCTGTTCTGCCGAGGGAAGGTCGGGCGCCGGACGAGGTTCCTGCGGACCGACGAGTCCCTGCAGGTCAAGGGCGTCGAGCTGGGAATGCACGGCCACTTGGGCCCGAACGGATCCCGCGGCAGCGCGCGGAACCTGAGCCGCATCGGAACCCGGTCGATCATCGGCCACTCCCACTCGCCTTGCATCTGGCAAGGCGTGTATCAGGTCGGGACGTCGTCCCTCCTGAACCTCGGCTACACGTCCGGCCCGAGCAGCTGGTTCCACACCCACGCCCTCGTTCACCCGAACGGGCGGCGCCAGATGCTCCACATCGTCGGGGGAAAGTGGCGTGGGTGAGATCGAATCGCTGGGCGAGCGCCTGTGGCGGATCCGCTTCGAGATGGAGCGCCTCCGCAATCACGGCGACACCTCGCTCATGTGGCTCGGTGATCTGGCGAACGTCCTCGAAGAATACGATGTCTCGACGGTCGCCGAGCTGCGGATCCACTTCGACCACCTGGACGGCGAGCGATGAGCCCTGAGGGCTACGTCAGGGCGTGCTGGCAACACCTGGGCGCGGGCGCCCCGGGATTGAACTTCGTCGACTCGACCGGACGCTACTACTACAAGACCTGCCGCGGGTGCCGCGCGCGGATCCGCCACTACAGCTCCAAGAAGGATCGGTTCGTCTGCGGGAAGTGCGGCGCGGACTGGCCCTACGAGGACCGGATCCTCGCGAAGGGCGTGGTCCAGCGAACCCGCCAGGTCGATCTCGGGAACGAGAAGATGAGCAGGACCTCCGGGATCGTCGTCCTCCTCGATCGGTTCATTCACGAGGAGGGCTGGATCGCGAAGATCTTCGTAGTCAAAGTCGTGACCGACCAATCCTACGAGGAGATGGCCAAAGCCGGGCGCCCGAAGGGATTCCGGGGCTTCCCGAAGCCCTGGAGCCCCAAGTGTATCAGCGACGCTGTCCGCGACGGCCGGGCCGAGTGGGCGAGGAGGCTCGCCAAGGCGGGCCTGTGACTCTTTTTCCGGCGCCCGGTCACTACCCTCCTACAACCTGGAGAGCCCATGATTCTACCTGCGCCCGACCCCCTCGCCCAATTCGTCGCCATCGGCTACGAGCTGATCCCGCTCCACCCGTGGGACACGTGGATCGACGGCCGCGAGCGCGGCAAGAGCCCGCGTGACGGCGAGTGGCAGCGGGTGGTATACACCTACGAGGATGTCCTCGCATGGCGCGCGGCCGGCGGCAACGTCGGCGTGCGGCTCCGGGAGCAGGACCTCGTCATCGACTGGGACCCCCGGAACGCCGTGCCCGCAGACGGCGACGTCCTGGCCCGGTTCCAGACGGACACGGGGATCGACTTCCGCGACTACCCCTGCGTCATCACCGGATCGGGAGGCTTCCACTTCTACACCCTCCGCGACGGCGACTGGTTCCCGACCCGCGCCGATCTCAAGACCGACTACGGCCGTGGCCTCGAATTCAAGACCGCGCCCGGCCGCCAGGTCGTCGCCCCGGGTAGCCGCCATCCGAGCGGGACGCACTACGGCTGGGCCGAGTGGTCCACGCCGCTCGCCCTGGCGCCGGTCCTTCCCCCCTCGGTCGCAGACCTGATCCGCAAGCCGGTCCGCGAGAAGCGCACCGGCGAGGCCGCGCGCCTGCCCAAGCAGCAGGTCCTGATGTGCCTCGACCAGCTGAGCCCGCTCGAATACCAGGACCAAGGGCACTGGTTCGAACTCATGCAGTCGATCCACCACTCCAGCGGCGGCGATGACGAGGTGAAGGATGACTTCATAAAGTGGTCGACCAGCGATCCGAACTACGCCGGGGACTCCCAGGTCATCTCGGACCGGTGGGACTCGCTGGACGAGAACGTCGAGGGCGGCGTCGGCGTCGGCACGCTCTTCAAACACGTGGGCGACGCAGGCGGCACACCCTACCTCCCCGCGTCGATGGTCTTCCAGCCGATCGCCCCTCCCGTCGTCATCACCAAGACGGGCGAGGAGCGCGAGGCCTACGAGCCTATGTTCTCGCGGGACAACCAGAACCTGCCGAAGGCGTGCTACAATAACGCCCTCGAAGGGCTGCTCGGCCTGAGCCTCGACATCGCCCGCGACACCTTCACCCAGCAGGACTACCTCCAGAACGCGGCGCCGGTCGGTCTGCCTGATGGCTCGGCCGTGACGGACGAAATCGTCGGTGACATCAAATACTTCCTCTGCAAGCGGTATGGCCTGCAGGCCAGGACCTCGGAACTCAATGAGGCGATCACGGCGCTCGCGCGGCGGAATTCTTACGACTCCCTCACCTCCCACCTAGACAGCCTGGTCTGGGACGGGACGCCTCGGGTCGTCGATTGGATCGGCCGCTACTGCGAGGCAGAGGAATCCCTCTACGTCCGCGCCGTCGGCCGGATCTTCCTGACAGGCCTCGTGGCCCGGGCCTATGCCCCCGGCGTCATGTTCCAGAGCCTGGTCATCTTCGAGGGCAAGCAGGGGATCGGGAAGTCGACGATGCTGAAGATCCTGGCCGGCGGCCGCAGCCGGATGAAGGAAGGGATCCGGGACATCGGAGGGAAGGACTCGATGGTCGAGCTGCTGGGCAAGTGGATCGTCGAGATTGCGGACCTCGCGGGCTTCCGGAAGACCGAGGCCGAGGTCCTGAAGGACTTCATCTCGCGCGACGTCGACAGCGTCCGCCCGCCCTACGGCCGGCGGTCCATCGACCTGCCGCGGCGATGCGTCCTGGCCGGCAACACGAACGAGGGCGAGTATCTCACGGACACGACAGGCAACCGCCGCTACCTCCCTGTCCTGCTCCGAAGCGTGAACCTCGCGACCCTGGCCCGCGACAGGGACCTGCTACTGGCCGAGGCCGTCCACATGTGGAAGCAGGATCCGGACCCTAAGAATCTCCAGATTGCCGAGTCCCTCTGGCCCACGGCCGCCGTCGAGCAGGAAGGCCGCCGGATCGAAGACCCGTGGGAGGATCTGGTCCGGGCGTGGCTCAACAAGACGAACGAGTCCTGCGTCACCACCACAATGATTCTCCACGACGGACTGCAGCGGATCGACGGTGCCCGGAGCGCCGGCGTGCTCGAAACCAAGCGGATCTCGAAGGTCATGAACCTCCTCGGCTGGCAAAAGTGCAAGGTCACCGACGGCGAGGGGAATCGAGTGAACGGGTACCGGCTGAAAGATTGACACCTTTCGGGCGGCCCCGACCACTGACCCCTGAACCCCCAAATAGGAGCAGCCTATCATGGCAGCAGCGATCAAGTACAACCTTGCAATCACGGTAGACCCGGCCTTCGTAACGGCGATCGAGAAGCTCGCGACCACCTTGGCGGCGCTCGGTGTCCTCCAGGCGACGCCCGAGGCGACTACGGCCGAGGCCCTGAACTCCGGCGGCGGCGCACAGATGCCTGCACCGGTCGCCCCTGTGGCGGTGGCCCCGGCACCCGCACCGGTCGCCCCTGTGGCTCCGCCGGTCGTCCTGGAGCCCCTGGCGCCCCTGGCGCCCGTAGTCCCCATCGTGCCTCCGGTCACCCTGGCCCCCGCGCCCGTGGCGGCCCCCGCGCCCGTGGCGGCCCCCGCGCCCGTGGCGGCCCCCGCGCCCGTGGCGACCGGAGGGGACGTGAACGATGTCCGGGCGGCCATGAAGTCCTACGTGGACAAGTTCGGCCGCGAGGCGACGGTGACCCTCCTGGCACGCTACGGGTCCACGACGGTCTCGGGCCTGAACCCGGGCCACTACCCCCAGCTGACCGCCGAGATCCAGGCGGCAGTCGCGTCGTGAGGCCTGTCGATTGCCAGACGGCGGACGACTGCTTCTCCGCGTGCCTGGAGTCGGTCCTCGAAATCCCCGTCGGGTGGGCGCCGAAGTTCGGTGCCTGCTCGGCGGGACCGGACTGGCTCCCTGAGGTCGCGAGGTTCCTGGCGCCCTGGGAGATGGTCTACATCCAGCTGGGATGGTCCACCTACCTGGCCCAGGACATCCTGCCCCTGGTAGGTTATCATCTCCTGATCGGGCCGCACCGGGAGACCGGGCGACTTCATTCCGTCGTGGCCCTGGCGGGCCAGATAGTCCACGACCCTAGCCCTGCCCGCAGCGGGCTCGTCGATGATCGCTGGAAATGCGAAGTCGGCCTGTTCGTCGAGAAGAATCCCGCGGTCCGGGCGTTCAAATTCGCGGAGATCACCTCATGACCCTCCACGCTACCCTCGGCGCGTCGTCCACCGGCCGCTGGATGAACTGCCCGGGCTCGATTCGCCTGATCGACGCCCTCCCCGAATACGCCCGCGACAGCGGCTCGGTATATGCGGACCAGGGGACCGCCGCTCACGACCTGGGCCACGTATGCCTGGGAGGCGGCTGGGACGCGGAGCGCCTCATCGGTAACACGATCACGGTAGACAAGGAAAATGGCAGCTGCGATTGGACCTCTCCGGGTGGGGATGTCCCCCTCGGCGCAAACGCCTTCCCGGTAGATCAGGACATGGTCGACGCGGTCCAGATCTACCTCGACGAGATCCGGGCGCAGCAGGCCCGGCTCTCGCCCCTCACGATCGGCCAGACTGAGGTCCGCCTCGACATGACCTGGCTCCGGCCGAACATGTTCGGCACGGCGGACTTCGTGGCCCATGAGCCCTACGGGGAGCTGGTCGTCACCGACTATAAGCACGGGGCCGGCGTGGTCGTCGAGGTTGAATGGAACACCCAGGCCATGTACTACGGCCTCGCGGCCCTCCACGCGGCCGGCGGCCCCGGGGACGTCGACAAGGTGACCCTGGTTATCGTCCAGCCCCGGGCGGGCCACAGGGACGGCCCTGTGCGCCGGTGGACGATCTCGTCCCAACAGCTCTGGGCGTGGAAGGACGATCTGGCCCGCGCGGCCGACGCGACCGCCGCACCGGACGCCCCGGTAGTCGCAGGGGACTGGTGCCGATTCTGCCCCGCGAAGGCGACGTGTCCCGCGATCAAGTCCCTGGTGAACGCCCGGGCGAAGCAGGTCTTCTCGCCCCTCGCGGAGGCCGCGGACATCGCGATCGACGCCACCGAGCTGGCCGAGCAGCTGGCCTCGGTGCCGCTGATCGAGGCCTGGTGCAAGGGCAAGACGGCCCTGGCCGCGTCGATGCTCAAACGGGGCCTGACGGTCCCGGGCTACAAGCTCGTCCGGAAGCGATCCGACCGCCGCTGGGTGGACCCGGACGCGCTGGTCGAGGAGCTGCGGAAAAAGAAGGGCGTCCGGAAGGCCGACTACACCCAGGAGAAGGTCCGCAGCCCCGCGCAGCTGGAAAAGGTCAAGGCCATCGGCAAGCCGTGGGTGAAAGAGCGCTGCGAGAAGCCCGAGGGCGGTCTGACGATGGTCCCTGAGGCCGATCGGCGGGAGGCCGTGGCGCCCCCGGCGATCCAGGCTTTCTCGGGGGTCGAGATCGTTTCGGGGGTAACCTCCGACGCGCCCCCGGTCACTACTGAGGACGGGCCTGGCTTCCTGCTGGCCTGATCAACGGAGAATCCCATGACGACGCACCGCCTCCTGTTCCTGAACCCGGTCCTGAAGGACCCTGGCCAGCTACAGACCACGGTCCGCAAGGGCGAGAAGTGGCTCGGCCTCGACGCCGACCAGATCAGCGTCCGGCGCACCGGGTTCGAAGAGATCGAACTGGCTACCGGCTGGATCTTCCAGACCGAGACCTGTCTCGCGCGCTTCGTCCCGCAGCGTCTGCTCGATCTGGAGCACGACGAGAACTGCCGGACGCCGTTCGGACTGGGCCTCGCCCTCGGGCGCGCCTACCCGGACATCGTCCCCGACGACGTGGTCACGGTGGTGACGTTCTTCCTCGACGGTGACGACGACGACGACGACGACGACGCGCTGCCGGGCGGAGCCCAGGGAGCGCGCAGCTAGATCACGCGGCCGGTATGGTACCGGGCGCGCGACGACCGAGAACCTCAATGGAAAAGGAACGAAGATGGCCGACGAAAAGGCGTCAGTAATCACGCCCGAGTTCCGGGTGTGCTTCCCCCACGTGTTCGTCCCCCAGGCCCCGATGCAGGGCCAGGCGGGCGATCCGAAATACAAGGTGGTAGCGGTCTTCCCTGCCGGCACCGACCTGAGCCAGCTCCGCGAGCTGGCGAAGCAGGCGTGCGTCGACAAGTGGGGGGCGGACCCGGCGAAGTGGCCGCAGGACCTGAAGAACCCGTTCAAGGACGGGGCCCTTCGGGCGGAGAAGTACGGAGAGCCCTTCAACGAGGCCGGCTCCATCTTCATCAACCTCATCACCAAGTTCCCGCCGGGCGTGGTCGACCGGTCGGTCCAGCCGATCATCGACCAGACGCAGTTCTACGGTGGCTGCTACGCGGTGGCGGAGGTCCATGCCTACGCCTACGACAACCTGGGCCGAAGCGTGAGCTTCGGATTCTCCAACGTCCAGAAGACTCGCGACGGAAAGGCCTTCGGCGGCCGCCGCGATCCGAAGGACGTGTTCGCCCCCGTGAAGGGCGAGGAGAACCTGGCCGGCGTCGGTGCCCCCGCCGCCGACCCCTTCCTCCAGCAGCCCGGCACGGTGCCGGGCGCCGCGGCTCCGGCCCCGGCGGCTCCGGCAGCGGCCCCCGCCGCGGCGGCGCCGAACTTCCTCGACTGATCGCAGCGCCGGTGAAACGGCAGGCGCCCGGGGTAACCTAACTACCCCGGGCGCCACTCACTTCACATGAGTGCGAACATTCTCCTCGTCGGTGAGGCCCCGAACGCCCGCGGCATCAAGCGCGGCCTCGAAACCGCCCTGGCTGGCAAGGCCGCCGGGGTCGTCGGGTCCGCAGCCCTGGTCAAGTACCCTCTGCTCCTCGAATTCGCGCGACGGACCCGGCACGTGAACCTGCTGCGCGAGTGGCCGGGGTCGAAGCAGCGCGGGTCGGCCTTCCCGATGGACCACGCCGAACTCATGGCGGCTCGGCTGGTCTCGATGCTGCAGAGGGGCTACGCCTGGGATCGGACGGACCGGGTCATCCAGGCGCATCCGACTATGATCCTCCTCGCCGGCCACCGGGTCGGCCGGGCGTTCGGCTACATGCAGGACGACTACTTCGCAGCCCGCGACCCGATCGACGACGTCGAGGCCCAGGTCTTCGTGGTGCCGCACCCGAGCGGCCTGAACCGATACTGGGCCGACCCCCGCAACCGGATCCGCGCCCGGGCGTTCCTGGAGGGCCTGGTCCGCGAGTCCGACGCCATCGAGCTGAGTCTGTGACGACGTGGATTGACTTCGAAGGTCGGTCCGCCGCGGACCTCCCGAAGGTCGGGAGCTTCATGTACTCGCTCCACCCGTCGAGCGAGCCGATCTGCCTGGGGTGGTCGTTCGACGACGAGGAGGACTGGGAGGTTCACCATTGGCACCCGGCCTTCCCTAACGCCGGGATCCCCGAGCGCGGCCGCGATGATCTGGAGAACCTGTTCGACCGGATCATCATGGGCGACCTGATCGAAGCGCACAACGCCTTCTTCGAGCGGTGCTACTGGCAGAACGTGATGGCCGCCCGGTATGGCTGGCCGACCGTCCGCGTCGACCAGTGGCGGTGCTCGGCCGCGGTCGCCGCATCCTACGGCCTGCCCCGGAACCTGGAGAAGGCGTGCAAGGCCCTGCGGCTCCCGGTCCAGAAGGACATGGCCGGGAAGAACGTCATGCTGAAGTGCTCACGCCCGCGGAAGCCGCGCGTCGCCGAGCTGAAGGCGGCCGGGTGGCCGAACGACCCCGAGGGCTTCTTTCTGGCCCACGGCTATCTGTGGGCGGAGAAGCCCGAGGACCTGCAGACGACGTTCGGCTACAACCGGGACGACGTGGCCGCCGAGCGCGGGCTCTCGACCTACCTCCGCGACCTGCCGCCCGACGAGCTGGTCACGTGGAAGCTGGATCAGGTGATGAACGACCGCGGCGTCTACTGCGACCGCCCCCTGGCCGAGAAGTGCCTGACGCTCGCGGCGGAGGAGAAGGTCGACGCAGACCGCGAGATCTGGATGAGGACGCAGGGCGCGGTCACCGGATCCACCCGGCGCGAAGATCTCCTGGAGTGGGCCCAGGCGCAGGGCGTGGACCTGGAGAACACCCAGGCCGGGACGTTCGACCTGATGCTCGACGAGGGCGACTACCTCGGCGACCTGCCGCCGGACGTGGCGCGGGTCTTCGCGATCTGGCGCTCCGTCAACCGGGCCTCCGTCAAGAAGTATGACGCGATGCTCAAGCGGATCGGCCCGGACGAACGGATCCGGGACATCCTCCGTTACCACGGCGCGACGACCGGCCGCTGGGCGGGCGCCGGGATCCAGGTCCAGAACTTCCCGCGCGGGAACGTCGACGACATGGAAGCGACCTGCACCGACATCCTCGCCTACGATCGGGCGACCCTGGAGGCGCTCTACGGCGACGTCATGGAACTGATTAGCGGCGCCCTCCGCGGCGCGATCCGGGCCGCCCCGGGTAACGATCTGATCGCCGCCGACTACTCCGCGATCGAGGCGCGCGGGACCTTCTGGATCGCCGGGCAGGACGACGCGCTGGAGATCTTCCGCCGGGGCGAGTGTATCTACAAGGACATGGCCGGCGACATCTTCCACGTAGCCGATCCCCAGAACGCCATCGGGAAGAAGTCCGACGAGCGCCAGATCGGGAAGGTCGTGATCCTCGGCTGCGGCTACCAGATGGGCGGCCCGAAGCTGACCGTCTACGCGCGGGACGTCTTCCGGATCGAGATGTCCGAGGACCGCGGGAAGGAGCTGGTCGGGACGTACCGCACCCGGTTCCACAAGGTCAAGGCGTTCTGGTACGACGTCGAGCGCGCCGCGTGCCAGGCCGTCCAACGGGGTGACGGTGCCCCGCCGGTCGAGGTCGGCCGCGTGGCGTTCGCGGTCCGCGGCCGGTTCCTCCACTGCAAGCTGCCGAGCGGCCGGCTGCTATCGTACTGCGACCCGTGGCTGGAGAACACCGAGACGCCGTGGGGCGAGCCGACCGTGAAGCTGCGGTTCATGGGGGTCAACCCGAAGACTAAGCAGTGGTGTCGGATGTCGACCTACGGCGGCAAGCTCACCGAGAATATAGTCCAGGCCCTGTGCCGCGACCTGATGCGGGACGCGATGATCCGGGCGGAGGCCCTGGGCTACCCGAACGTAATGACCATTCATGACGAGGTCGTCGCCGAGATCCCGAAGGGGTTCGGCAGCGTCGAAGACTACGAGCAGATCCTGTCGGTAGTGCCGGACTGGGCGGACGGATTCCCCGTGGCCGCCGAGGGCTGGCGTGGAGAGAGGTATAGGAAATGAGTACGATTCTGGCCTGGGCGTCCTCCCTCCCCTGGTGGGCGGTGTCGCTAATCTCAAATGTCTGCATCATCTTCACCGAGTACATGAACCGGGCGAGCCCGGGCGGATGGCGCGAGGCTCTGCCCTACACCTTCGTCCCGATCGTCGTGGCGCAGGGGTGTCTGTATGGAGCCTTCAGCGGCGCGCCCCACTGGCTCACCGCCTGGGCGGTCTTCTCGCTCGGCAACAGCGTGATGAGGGTCGGCGGCGTGTGGCTCATGGCCGAGAGCGAGATCTCCTCCTGGGCCCACGTCCTGCTGGGAATCGTCGTGGTCACCGGCGGCTCGTTCCTGATCAAAGAGGGGCTCCGGTGATCCCTGAGCAGAAGATGTTCGTGGCTTTGATGGTCGAGGCCGAGCGGGAGCTGCGCGAGCTTCACGTCAAGATCCTCGGCCGCCGATCGTCGATCGAGTCGATCATGTCCGGCCGCTTCGACATAGGCCTCGCCACCGCGAAGGCGGTCCTCCGAGATCTCGTCGAGCACGCCAAGCTGTTTGACTGGTACGTCCGGGGAGGGATGTTCCCCTGGATCTGCGCGTCCCTCGACAGGGACCCAGGCGTGAAACGAAAGGACCTGCGGCCGGTGCTGCGGTTCCCGTGGAATGGGCGGCTCGCGCGCGAAGCCGTCGAGAGGTATGTTCGCGATGCTAGAAAAGTCGGTAGAGGGCGAGTGCGTCCGGCAGGCCCAGCGGCAAGGCGGGCTCGCGCTAAAGATCATACTCGTGGGCCGCATCGGATTCCCGGACCGGACGGTCCTCCTGCCGGGCGGCCGGATCGCGTTCCTGGAGCTGAAGCGTCCGGGGAAGAGTCCTCGCAAGATGCAGGACTGGTGGCTGGACGAATTGAACCGACTCGGCTTCGCGGCCGCGTGGTGCGATACCCCGGAGAAGGTCAAGACCTTCTTCGACGAGTGGCTGCGTGAGGCCTGAGTACGTCCCCCACGAATACCAGGCCCGCACGATCGAGCGGGTCATCCGGCAGCCGTTCCTCGGGCAGCTGCTCGACCCGGGCCTCGGGAAGACGTCGATCACCCTGGAGGCCTTCCGGCAGCTGCGGAACGCCTGCGACGTCGACCGCCTGCTGGTCGTGGCGCCGCTCCGGGTGTGCTATTCCGTCTGGCCGCGGGAGGCCGCGAAGTGGCGGCAGTTCGAGGAGCTGAAGGTCCACGTCCTCCACGGCGACGGGAAGGACCCGCGCTACCTTCGCGCCCTGGCCGCGGACGTGTACGTCATCAACCCTGAGGGCCTGCCCTGGCTGGTCGAGCACAAGGACGACTTCCCTCTGGCCGACACGATGCTCGCGGTCGATGAGTCGACGAAATTCAAGCGGATCTCCAGCGAGCGGTCGAAGAATCTGCGCCGCCTCCTGGGCGACATGCAGCGCCGGAACTTCCTGACCGGGACCCCGGCCCCGAACGGGTTGGAGGACCTGCATGGCCAAATGTTCATTGCGGATCGGGGCGCGACCCTTTCTCCCCACATTGGCCACTACCGGGAGGAGCACTTCGTCGCGGTCCCGACCGGGCCGCAGCAGCGGCTCAAGTGGAAGGTCCGCCGTGGTCACGCCGAGAAGATCTACGAGAAGATCGCGCCCTGGGTCGTCCGCCTGGACGCCCGCGACTACCTCGAAATGCCTGAGAAGGTCCAGGTGACCGTGGAGGTCGATCTGCCGCCTGCCGCGATGGACCTCTACAAGGAGCTGCGCGCGGAGATGATCCTGGAGCTGGAGGCCGGCTCGGTCATCGCTTTCAATGCGGGCTCGCTGACAGGGAAGTGCCGGCAGATCTCCAACGGCAGCGTCTACTACTCGGACGAGGGGACGGTCACGACCGACGGCCGCACCGCCCGCCGGTCCGCGAAGATCCACTCGGCGAAGGACGAGGCCCTCGCGTCGATCGTCGAAGAGTTGCAGGGCCAGCCGCTGCTCGTGGCCTTCGAGCACAAGCACGAGCTGCCTGCGATCCGCGCGGCCCTGCGCCCGATCATCGGCCACGACGCCCCGAGCATCGACGGCAGCTGCTCGGCCAAACAGGGCGACGTTCTGGAGCGGAAGTGGAACCGGAAGGAGCTGCCGGTGCTGTGCGTCCATCCCCTCTCGGCCGCCCACGGCCTGAACCTCCAGGAGGGCGGCAATCACCTCGCATGGTATTCGATCACGTGGGACCTGGAACTACATGACCAGCTGGTCGGCCGCGTGTGGCGCCAGGGGCAGACCG
>Ga0307380_10008913_pt1 | contig 12799 bp, 12 predicted proteins | sample UN3MG_FD_202239 | JGI IMG/M metagenome (GOLD analysis project Ga0307380, IMG submission 202239) | Soil microbial communities from Risofladan, Vaasa, Finland - UN-3 | ecosystem: Environmental > Terrestrial > Soil > Coastal area > Acid sulfate soil | place: Finland: Risofladan, Vaasa | collected... | reverse complement strand
ATGTGTTCCCCGAACCGAACCTCCGGTTCGGGCGGCTTCCGCAATATTCCAGGCTGGGCCTCGCCGCCGTCGCGTTCGCCTTACGCGATGCCGGGATGGAACATTGGGAAACGAAACGTCCCGCGGGCATCGTCGCCTCGACCCGAACAGGGTGCCTCGCCACGGATATCGACTATTACAATACCGTTCTCCCGGAGGGCGGCGGACTGCCGAGCCCCAACCTGTTCTCCTCCACCCTCCCGACCTGCTTTCTGGGGGAAGCGGCGATCCAGTTCGGCCTGACGGGCCCGACGCTCGTCGTCAACGATTCCGCCGAAGACGCCCTGGGCGGGGTGCGGATGGCGCTCGAGAGCCTCTCCTGGGGGGAGTGCGGCACGATGCTGGCGGGCCACATCGATCTCCCGCCCGAACCGGCGTTTCGCGGGATCCGCCTCCGGCACACCGGCGCTCTCTTCCTCGTGCTGGAGAGCGCCCGGACCCCTGCCGTCCCGGGTTATGGAACGCTCGACCTGTCTGAAAAAGGCGCCGTCCGGCACGAAGGAATCGAGATCGCCGGGCTGAACGGGCTCGTTCGCGCATGCCTCGCGTTTCCGAGATCTTCATGAAGATGACGCTCGTCTATCCTTCCTGGCGCAAGCTGGAACGGCAGACGGAATTCCACCTCCCCCCGCACGGGCCGGTCGTCTTCGCCGCCACCGTGCCGCCCGAGGTGTCGCTGACGTTCGTCGACGAGAACCTCCAGGCGATAGATTTCGGCGCCCCCTGCGACCTGGTCGGGATCTCCGTCATGCTGACCTGCCAGCTGCCGCGGGCCTTCGAAATCGCCAGAAGGTACCGGGAACGGGGCGTCCCGGTCCTCTTCGGCGGCATCGCCACCATGCTCCATGCGGGGGAGGTCGCCACGCACGCCGATTCGGTCTTCCTCGGGGAAGCGGAGGGCCGCTTCGCGGGCGTCCTGGACGACTTCTCGGCGGGCCGCCTGAAAAAAACCTATGACTACATGGACTCCCCTCCCGACATGGCGTTGATCGGAACCGCCCGACGGGGGATTCTCTCGCACGACCTGTACAACTACCGGGGAATCCAGATGCTCGACCTGGTCCACGCCTCCCGCGGATGCCGCTTCAACTGCTTCCCCTGCTGCAGCGCATTCCTGGGAGGGAAAACCTTCCGCCCACGCCCGATCGATCACGTGATCGAGGAGATGGAAAAGATCCCGAACAACCGCCTGTTCATCGTCGACAACTCCCTGGCCCAGGACCGCCAGTGGCTGATCGACCTGTTCACCGCCATGGCGCCGTTGAAGAAAAAGTGGGTCTCCCACCCCATCCTCGACGACGACCGGGTCCTTACGCTGGCGGCCGACGCCGGCGCCTGGTATGTCTACCAGGCGGTGTTCGACACCTCCGACCTCATCCGCAACCGGATCCGGCGGCTGAAAGAGCACGGGATCGCCGTCGAGGGGACGATCCTCCTCGGCACCGACGAGCAGGACGAAGATTCCATCCGGCGGCTCGTGGATTTCCTGCTCGAGGTCGGGATGGACGTGGCGGAGTTCACCATCATGACGCCGTTTCCGCATTCCCCCCTCCGGACGCGGATCGCCTCGGAAAACCGGCTGTTGAGCAGCGACTGGGGGGAGTACACCGCCGACCGGGTGGTATTCCGCCCACGCCGCATGTCCCCGGAGAAACTCCAGGAGATGTACCACTACGCCTGGGACACTTTCTATGCGGGCGGCGGGCACCAGATCAAGATGGCCGAACTTTTCGCGAAGGTGGTCCGGCGGGAGATGGAAGACGGTACCTATTACCGTTTCAATCCCCGCCGGGAAAGGTCCTTCCCGAAATCGGCGGATCGCCCGTGAAGCGGATTCTCCTCGTATCGTCCAACACCAGCACCGACCCACACCCGGTCTACCCGCTGGGCCTCGCCGTCGTGGCCGCCGAGATCGCCGCATTTGGCCACCATGTGGAACAGTTCGACTTTCTCGCCTCGGGGAAGTCGGAGGCGCTCTTCCGCGGGAAAATCGTCTCCTTCGATCCGGACTATGTCTGCATCTCCCTCCGGAACCTGGACGACTGCGACTCCTTGTCCCGGACCGGATACCCGGAGATCGCGAAACACCTTGTCGGATGGATCCGGGAAACCACCGGGGTGCCGATCATCATCGGCGGCCCCGGGTTTTCCATCCTGCCGGAAGAACTGCTCGCCTTCACCGGCGCCGACCACGGGATCGTCGGCGAGGGGGAGCGGATCGTCTGCGAGTTGATCCGGGACCTGTCGGAGGGCCGGACCCCTCCCCCCATCCTTCGCGACGACCGTCTTCTCGACGGCGGCGAGATGCCGTCCCCGCTTTACAGCGGCGAGATGATCGCCTATTACCTCGACAAGAGCGGAATGGTCAACCTCCAGACGAAGCGGGGCTGTCCCCACGGTTGCATCTACTGCGTCTACCCCTACCTCGAAGGGACCCGCTTTCGCCATCGCGATCCCGAGGCGGTCGTGGACGACATCGCCCGGGCGGGGGCCGAGCACGGCGCGGAGAGCTTCTTCTTCACCGACTCGATCTTTAATGACCCGCAGGGCCGTTATCTGTCGATCGCGGAAGAGATTCTCCGGCGGGACCTTCGGATCCGGTGGTGCTGTTACATGCGCCCGGAGCGGATCGGACGGACGGAGATCGCGCTCCTCAAGCGTGCGGGGTTGTACGCGGTGGAACTGGGCACCGATGCGGCGTGCGATTCGACCCTCCGTTCGCTGGGGAAGGGATTCGCCTTCGCGGATGCTCTCGAAGTGAACCGGGCCTGCGTCGCCGAGCGCGTTCCCTGCGCCCATTTCGTCATGTTCGGCGGTCCGGGGGAAACGGCCGATACCGTGACGGAAGGGCTCGCCAACCTGGAACGACTGGAACACACCGTGGTCTTCGGCTACTCCGGCATCCGCATCCTGCCGGGCACCGCCCTCCATCGGCGGGCGATCGCCGAGGGGGTCCTCTCCCCGGAGGCGTCCCTGCTGGAGCCGGCATACTACTTTTCCCCCCAAATCGACGCGGAGAGGATGAACCGGATGATCGCCGCGTCCTTCCGTGGCCGGCGGGACCGGATCTTCCCTCCGGGCGAAGGTCAGAAGCGGCTCGAGGTCTTGCACAACTTCGGATTTCGCGGGCTCCTTTGGGACCACCTGATCCGGTTTCCCAAGGATCCGGGATGCTGAATCCAGGCCGCGTCCTGCTGGTCCATCCTCTCGGCTATCACGAAGACGCCGCTTCGGGAGATATCTCCCGGATCGCCAACATCATGCCGCCGCTCGGGCTTGCCAGCATCGCGGCCTTCCTCGAACGAAGGGGCATCCGGTCCACCATCGTCGACTGCTACGCCCGCCCCGGCTCCGACCGCGCAATCCGGGACCACCTCCTCGCGGAGCGCCCGGCCTTCCTCGGGGTCAGCTGCACCACATCGAGCTTTCTCGACGGAATCCGGATCGCCGAAGCGGCCCGGGCATCCTTGCCCGGCATCCGGACCGTGTTCGGAGGTCCCCACGTTTCCGCGCTGAAGGAGGCGCTCTTTCCACGCTTTCCCGCGATGGACTTCGCCGTAATCGGGGAAGGGGAAGAGACGCTGGGAGAACTGATCGAGTCGGGGGGCGAGAATCCGTCGACAATCCAGGGAATCATCTTCCGGGAAGGCACGGAGGGGACCGCCCGGTTCACCGGCTACCGGGACCGGGCGATCGAACTGGACACCCTCCCCTTCCCGGCGTACGAGAAGCTCGACGGGTTCCCCGACTCGTACAAGCTTCCCATCTTCAACTACCCGCGAGTGCCGAACACGAGCTGCATCTCCAGCCGGGGCTGTCCCTATTCCTGCAGCTACTGCGACCGCTCGGTCTTCCGTCGGAGTTTCCGGTACAACTCCGCCGAATATCTCTACGAGCACCTGCGGTACCTGAAGGAACGGTTCGGCACCCGGCACGTCAACTTCTACGACGACCAGTTCACCTTCCACCGGAAGCGGGTCGAAGCGTTCACGGGGATGATGATCGATCGTCCCCTCGGGATGACCTTCAACTGCGCCGTACGTGCGGAGCACGTCGACCCGGAGCTGCTGCGCCGCATGAAAGCGGCTGGTTGCTGGATGGTCAGTCTCGGAATCGAGACGGGCGACGAGGAGCTGCTGGCGGAGCACCGGCAGCATGCGGACCTGGGCCACATTGCCCGGAAGATCGGGATGATCAAGAAGGCGGGATTGCGGACCAAGGGACTTCTGATGATGGGACTTCCCGGCGAGACGGAGGGAAGCATCCGGCGAAGCATGGACTACGTCTTTTCTCTCCCGATCGACGACTTCAACCTGACAAAGTTCACCCCCTTCCCGGGCTCGCCGATCTACGAAACGATCCGCGAGCTGGGCGATTTCGACGAAGACTGGGAAAAGATGGACTGCATGCATTTCCAGTTCGTCACGAAGGGAATGACCGCCTCGCGGCTCGAGGAACTCTATCAAGACTTTTACCGTTCCCACTTCAAGAGGCCAAGAGTGCTGATGGGGTATGCCGCCATGTTGTGGCGATCGCCGGACAGCTGGCTCCGGTTCGCACGGAACATGGGCGATTTCCTGAAATTCACCCGCACCAACCGCCGCCTCATGGACGAATCCTGCTGAACGCGATGCGGCCGATGGACGAGACGGATGCCCGACAGGAAAGGAAATCCTGGAGCGCCCGGAGCATCGGCTCCCGGTGGCAGCACCAATTCTTCTACACGCTGATCCGTCTTGCCGGCCGACGCGCCGCCCACGTCTTGGTGGTTTTCGTCGCTCTTTACTACGTTCTGTTCCGTCCATCCGTGCGGGCCCGCTCCCGCCCATACCTCTCCCGGCGTTTCCCCGGGAGAAACGGCCTTCTCCGCCTTTGGGACAGCTACCGGATCACCGTCGAAATCGGGCAGGTCCTGGTGGATCGCGCCGCCTTGGGGATTCTCGGCCCGGGGCAGTTGACCGTCCGCCACAGCGGGCGGGAAGATCTTCTCGAGCAGGTCCGGGAAGGGCGGGGTGTGATCCTCGTGACCGCCCACGCGGGATGCTGGCAATTCGCGATAGAGGGTCTCCACATGCTAGAAACCCCCGTGAGCCTGCTGCTCCACCGGGAAGAAGACGACGTCGACCTTCACATTTTCGAGCACCGTGGCGAGGACGCGGCGTTCCGGATCATCGATCCTGCCGGTCCCCTCGGGGGGGCGCTGGAGATGCTTCAAGTGTTGAAACATGGCGAGGTCCTCTGTATCATGGGAGATCGGGCAATGGGGGGAGATCGGAGCACGGTCGAGGTCGCCTTCCTCGGGGGCAGGGTGCGGGTTCCCTTCATACCCTACCAGCTGGCTTCCACCACCGGCGCTCCCGTGGTCGTGATTTTCCCATATAAATCAGGACCGGGAAATTACTCCCTGCAGGTGGCGGAGGTCATTCGGGTCCCGGAAGATCTGGGAAGAACCCCGGAGGCGTACCGCCCCTACGCCGAGGCATTCATCCGGGCGCTGGAAGGGTTCGTCGAAGAACGCCCCTACCAATTCTTCAATTTCTTCGATATGTGGAATCAGGAGTTGATTCGATGACGACCGTGGAGAAGCTGAAAGAGATCCTGGTGAAGGACTTGAACCTCGAGGAATTGACCCCGGGGGACATCGATGAAAACGCACCCCTGTTCGGGGAGGGTCTCGGCCTCGATTCGCTGGACGCGGTGGAGCTCGTCGTCATCGTGCAGAAACATTTCGGCATCGACATCCAGAACATGGACGAGGCAAAAACCGCTTTCCAGTCCATCCATGCCCTTGCCTCCTACATAGAGGGGCGACTGTCCAGCGGATGAGCGTCGCCCCGATCCCCATCACGGGCATGGGCTGCATCTGCGCGGCCGGCAGGAACCTGTCCGATTCCATGGAAGCGCTCCTCCGCGGCGAACGCCACCCGGCACCCCCGGTGCGCTTCGCCAGCGACCACCCGGTACCCCACCCCGTGTTCGAGGCGGTCGACTTCGAGGAACCTCCGGATCTCCTCCGGACGAGCGCCTTCGCGCTGCACGCGGCCCGGGAAGCGGTCGCCGACGCCGGGCTCGACCGGAAAATCCTGGGCTCGCTGCGGGTGGGAGTCTGCGTGGGGACGACCGTCGGCGCCGTCATTAGCGAGGAGACATTCTGCCGCGGGTACCTGGCCGGGGGAGTTCCGGACATGGCGCCCATCCATCGGATCCTGCGCAGCAATCCGGCGGATGTCATCGCCCGGGCATTCGACCTCTCGGGCCCCCGCCAGACCGTGGTGACCGCCTGCTCGTCCGGTACCGACGCGGTGGGAATCGCCGGCTCCTGGATCCGGGCAGGCCTCTGCGATGCGGCGATCGCGGGCGGCGCCGACGAACTGGGGAGGATCACCTACAACGGGTTCATCTCGCTCATGATCACCGACGATTCCCCGTGCAAGCCGTTCGACAAACACCGCAAGGGGTTGAACCTCGGGGAAGGAGCGGCAATGCTCGTCCTTGCCTCGGAACGGGTCCTCCGGCGGAGGGGGACACGAGCGCGTTCCTTCCTGCTCGGCTACGGATCGGCGGGCGACGCCTACCACCTGACCGCCCCACGGCCCGACGGCGCCGGGTTGCGGAGCGCGATCTCGGAAGCCCTGGCGACCAGCGGCGTTTCCTCCGCTTCCGTGGCGTTCGTCAATGCCCACGGTACCGGCACGCCCGACAACGACCGGGTCGAGAGCCGTGTCCTCCACGACATGCTGCCCGGCATCCCTTTCCTCTCCACGAAAGGGTACACCGGGCATACCCTCGGGGCCGCGGGCGCGATCGAGGCGGTGTTCACCGCAGCCTGCCTTGAGATGGGAAAAATCCCGGCCAATGCCGGGTTCGAAACGCCCGACCCCGAGATCGGGATCAACCCTGTCATGGAAGCCACAACGGTCTCGGGGACCGTCGCCCTCTCCGAATCGCTTGCATTCGGTGGGAACAACTCGGTCGTCGCCCTCGGCAAGGCATGAGCGGAACGGAACGGATCGTCATCGAGGGGATCGGAGTGGTCGGCGGATTCGGCTGCGGCATCTCCGATCTGTCCCGGGCGTTGAACGGAAGCGTCGCCCCCCCTGGGACCCTCAACGTATCCACGGGGTCCGGGCCGATCGAGATCCCTGCTTTCCGGGCCGACACGTCACCCCTCAAAGAGTTCGTCCCGGCGCGCACCTTGAGGCGGATCGACCATTTCTCAAGACTGGCCCTCCTCGGGGGAAACCTCGCGTTGGCGGACGCCGGGTTGGCCGAAACGGAACACCACCGGCTCGGAGTGATCATCGCCAGCGGCTACGGCGCCAGCGGGGCCACGTATGCATTCCTCAGGTCGTTCATCAACGACGGCGACATCTGCGCGTCGCCGACCTATTTCGCCAACTCGGTGCACAACTCCGCGGCCGCCCACATCTCCATCCAACTGGGCTCCATGGGCCCAAACCTCACCGTCACCCACTTTCACTTGTCGGTTCCATCCGCACTCGCCACCGCCCGCCTTTGGCTTGCGGAAGAACGAGTCCAACGGGTCCTGTTCGGAGCGGTCGACGAACTGTCCGATCTGATCGGCTACATCCGGTACCGAACGCGGGACGCGGCGCCGGACGCCCCCATGACCCCTTTGCGGACGGAGATGGAGACTTCGATCCCTGCGGAAGGGGCCGCCTTCCTGCTCCTCACCCGGGAGAGCGCGGCCCGGGGGGGGTATTGCGCGCTGGACGCATCGACCACCGGAAGCCTGCCGATTTCCGGCCATCCCATCCCTGAACCGGGATTGCTGGTTCTGGGAGCGGACGGCTGTCGCGAATCGGGCCGACGATATGCTGCGGTGGCGCAAAATTCCCGCATCGCATGCTACACCCCCCTGTACGGCTCCATGCCGGCCGGACCGGCCTTCGACGTGGCGGCAGGCGCGCTCATACTCAAGGGGGGACGCGTGTTCCCTTCCCCGGGCGATGCCTTCCGCGACTTCCCCGCAACGGTTCCCGTCGGCGGCGAACCGGTCGGCACCGACCGGATCTCCTGCCTCACGCTCGCCGGGGACGGGGCGTACGGATTGACGACGCTCGGGAATTTTCCAGGTACGACCGGCGAATGCGCCAAGGAGGAACGGATAGCTGCGGGCGTCAGCAGGATGGATCCGGAATGATCAAGACGCAGCCTCGCATCGCCGGCCTGATCCTTTGCGTGGCGCTCTTCCTTGGGATGTCCCAACAAGCCGCCGCCGAGATGCTGCCGCGATGGGAACTGGGCGCAGGCGTCGCCGGCTTGATGCTGCCCGACTACCGCGGCTCGGACGAGGTCCGCAGCTATCTTCTGCCCGTTCCCTATATCATTTACCGCCTGGAGTGGCTCAAGGCCGACCGGACCGGCATTCACTCGAAACTGTTGAACTGGGAACAGGCCGAGGTCAATCTCAGCCTGAGCGCAACGCCTCCGGTGCGCAGCAAGAACAATCCCGCGCGCGAAGGCATGAGCGATCTCAATCCGATGGTTGAATTCGGTCCGTCGATGGACATCCACCTGTGGCGCGGCGACGGTCGTCGCTTCAAGCTCGACGTGCGCACGCCGGTCCGGGCGGCGTTCACCGTCGAGTCGCATCCGAGAGACGCCGGCGTGAACCTCTCGCCCACCCTGAATTTCGATGTCGCCGGCATCGGCGGCCGGCCGTGGCAACTCGGCATGCTGGCCGGGCCGATCTTCGCGACGCGCCGCCAGCATCAATATTTCTACGGCGTGTCGGAAAGCGACGCGCGTCCGGATCGCCCGGCGTTCGATGCGCACGGCGGCTATGCGGGCCTGCAGTTCCTTGTCGCGTTGTCGCGCCGATTCGAGAAGGCGTGGTTCGGCGCCTATGCCCGTTACGACACGCTGCGCGGCGCCGTATTCGAAGACAGTCCTCTTGTACGCCGCAACTACTACGTTTCCGCAGGCTTCGCGATCGCGTGGATACCGTTTCAATCTTCCAGGATGATCGAGCGCGACGACTAGCGCAGACAGGGCGGTATTGCCGATGCGGAGAAAGGACGTCCCCCAGGACCAGGGTCTTTTCGGGGAATGGAAGGAAGTCAGCTACGCCGTCGACGACGACGGGAGGTATATACTGGTCCCAAGCGCCGGATGGGAGCCCGCCAACATCGCCAACCACATGGCATGGGAGTCCATCGAGGCGGAGGTCGGCGCCGTCCTCGCGAAGGTCCGCATCGGAGTCCTGAGCCCGCTCGCGTACCACATGGCCCGCCACCAGATGGATCCCGGATTGTTGGCCGGCTACGCAGGCCTTTTTCGCTGGCAGGTGCGGCGACACATGAAACCGGCGGCATTCCGGCGCATTTCGCCCGCGCTCGCGGATCGATACGCCGCCATATTCCGGACCACCAAGGAGGAACTCATGGAAATGCCCGTATGCGATCCTCCCACCGGCACCCGGAAATAGCGGTTCCCGGATACCGCACGTGATCTCCTCCTTCCCGCATCGGCAGTCGGCGCATTGCGAGAGCGGCGTCGCCGCCAATCTGCTGACCCACCATGGGCTTCCCCTCTCCGAGGCCATGGCGTTCGGAATCGGCAGCGGTCTTTTTTTCGCCTATCTCCCCTTCGTCCGGATCAACCATCTGCCGTTGACCACCTTCCGGTCCGCTCCGGGCTGGATCCTCCGGCGGGTGGCGAAGCGTCTCTGCGTCGGCATGACGTTCCGCACCTTCCGGGACGCGGAGAACGGGATGGCGGAACTCGACCGAATGCTGGAGGGCGGCGTTCCCGTCGGGGCGCAGACCGGTGTCTACTGGCTCCCCTACTTCCCCCCCGCGCTGCGATTCCATTTCAACGCCCATAACCTGGTCGTCTGCGGAAAAGAGGGCGACTCCTACCGGATCAGCGATCCTGTGTTCGAGGAACCGGTTCTCTGCGGCGCCGCCGACCTGAAGCGGGCCCGGTTCGCAAGGGGGCCGTTGGCGCCGAACGGAAAACTCTTTTCCCTGACGAGCGTTCCGAAGACGGTCGATCCGGTTCCGGCGGTCCGGGAGGCCATCCGGGAGGTGTGCCGCCTGATGACCCGAATTCCGATCCCGCTGATCGGCGTTCGGGGGATCCGGTACCTGGCCGGCCAGGTGGAATCGTGGCCTTCCCGCCTGGGGGAGCGGAGAGCGCTTCTTTATCTTGGCAACGTCATCCGGATGCAGGAGGAAGTCGGCACCGGGGGAGGAGGGTTCCGCTTCATCTACGCGGCGTTCCTCCAGGAGGCCGCGACGGTCCTGGACGAACACCGTCTCCTCGATTTTTCCCAACGGATGACGTCCATCGGCGACCATTGGCGGGATTTCGCGGTCGCCGGAGCGCGCATCTGCAAGGGACGCCCCCAGGGAAACGACGATTTCCCGGCATTGGCGCGGATCGTGCGCGAATGCGCCGACGCGGAACATGGGTTCTTCCGCGAGCTCGATTCTCTGATGCGGAGCGGTCGGCATGCCGTCCGACGATAACGTCCCTCCCGGAAGGGAACCCATCCGTCGCGATGCGACGGAAACGGCAGGCGCGGACGAGATCCTTCAGGTGCGCCGCCTGGTGAAGGTGTATCGCGGAGCCGCGACGCCCGCGGTCGACGGAATCGACTTCGCCGTGCGGCGTGGGGAAATCTTCGGCCTGCTGGGCCCGAACGGAGCAGGGAAGACGACCGTCATCTCCATCCTCTGCACCCTGCTACGGCCCACCAGCGGCAGCGTGACCCTCTGCTCGCAGGACACTTCGCTGCGCCCGGCCCGATTGCGAAGCCTGTTCGGGCTGGCCCCCCAGGAGATCGCCCTTTACCCGAGCCTCACGGCCCGGGAAAATCTGCAGTACTTCGGCAGCCTTTACGGCCTGTCCGGGCGGGTCCTCCGGAGGCGCATCCAGGAATGCCTCGAGCTGGTCGGCCTGTCCGATCGCGGCGGAACCCGGATCGACACCTTTTCCGGCGGGATGAAGCGGCGGGCGAATCTCGCCGCCGCGATCCTGCACTCCCCTCGCGTCCTGTTCCTCGACGAGCCCACGGTCGGCATCGACGCCCAGTCCCGCAACCTGATTCTGGAAAACCTCATGGCCCTCCGCGACGGCGGCGCGACGATCGTTTACACCACGCACTACATGGAGGAAGCGGAGACCCTGTGCGAGCGGGTGGCCATCATGGACCGCGGAAAGATCGTCGCCGAAGGGTCCCCGCGATCGCTGGTCGCCGCCATGGACGGGTGCGCCAACCTGGAGGATTCCTTCCTGCGCCTGACGGGAAGGCAATTGCGCGATTGACGCGGGGACGGAAATGAGGACACTGCTCGCCACCATCCGGAAAGAGCTGCTCGAGCTCCGCAGGGACCGGGCCGGCATCCTGGTTCTCCTCGTGATGCCGATGGCGCTCGTGCTCATCGTGTCCCTGGTGCAGGACAGCGTCATGCAGGCGACCGGCGAGACGCCGATCCGTGTCCTCCTGGTCGATCTCGATAACGGTTTCCTGGGGCGGGCGGTCGAAGACAATCTTCGCCTCGATGGCGGACTGGAACTGATCCGGAAACAGGGGGGCCGCGAGATCAGCGAGGAGGCGGCACGGAAAGCCGTCGTCGACGGCGATTTCCGGTTCTGCATCCTCATCGGGCCCGGCACCGGCGACGCCCTCCGGGAGCAGGTCCGGCGAAGAGCCGTGGCGTCGTTCGTCCCGCCCTCAACACCGGCGAAGCCGGCCTCTTCCGCAACGGTTCCGGGGCTGATCCTCCATTTCGATCCCGCCGTCCAGGGAGCGTTCCGGACGGCCGTGGTCAACTCCCTCCAACGCGTCCTGCTCGGGATCGAGTTGCGGGAAAAGGGCGCCGCCCTGTCCGATACGATCGCACGGAAGATGCGGCAGGAAATCGGGGGAGGGATCCCGCTCCCCCCCGGGGGCGACACCACCAGGCAGACGCCGCCCATCCGCTTCGAGCTGGATACCGAACCCGTGCTTACGTTGAGGGAGGCTTCGGATTCCGGCGGTCGATCGCCGCGTAGGCCGACGGCGGCGCAGCAGAACGTTCCCGCATGGGCGCTCTTCGGGATGTTCTTCATCGTCGTTCCCGTGTCCGGCGCGTTGGTACGCGAGCGGCAATCCGGGACCTTCCGGCGGCTGATGACCATGCCGATATCCCTCGCGGGACTGCTGGCGGGGAAAGTCATCGCCCACATCCTGGTCTGCATGGCACAGTTCCTCCTGATGGTGGCGATCGGCGCGTTCGCCTTGCCGCTGCTCGGCACGTCGGGACTGGTCGTGGGTCCCGAATGGCCGGTCGTCGGAATCATCGCGCTCTCCGCCGCCCTGGCGGCGACCGGCTATGGCATAATGGTCGGCGTTTTGGCAAGGAGCTACGAGCAGGCATCGGTGTTCGGCGCGGTGTCCATCGTGATCGCGGCGGCCCTGGGAGGCGTCATGATCCCGGTCTACGTGATGCCACGGTCCATGCAGGCCGTTTCCGTCGTCTCCCCGCTCGCGTGGGGGTTGAACGCCTTCCAGGACGTCTTCGTCCGGGAAGGCACGCTGCGGACGGTCGGACCGAACCTGGCTCGACTGGCGCTCTTTTCACTCCTGGCCCTTTCGATCGCCTGGTGGTCGCTTCGGAAAACCCGCTCCGGCGAGTGAACATCGCGCGCGAAGACGGCGCGATCCCAGAGGAGAATCGTTTGTTGTCCGCACTGGAAAGCGAATTGGTCAAGATGGTCTTCGAAACCTGCCGGTGCGCGGAATCGCCGT
>Ga0307380_10008911_pt1 | contig 12799 bp, 10 predicted proteins | sample UN3MG_FD_202239 | JGI IMG/M metagenome (GOLD analysis project Ga0307380, IMG submission 202239) | Soil microbial communities from Risofladan, Vaasa, Finland - UN-3 | ecosystem: Environmental > Terrestrial > Soil > Coastal area > Acid sulfate soil | place: Finland: Risofladan, Vaasa | collected... | reverse complement strand
TGCGCGACTGATAAGGGCGTCTCGGCCACCCCGTCGGCGAAGGCGCCACTCGTCGATTTTCTCGCCCAGCTGGGAAAGACCGAACAGCAGGAATCCTCCAGAGAGTCGGGCGAGCCCTGTCCGTACTGCGGAACGACTTCCGCTGATTTCCGGCGCACCGGACGCCTCGGGTGTGCCGAGTGCTGGGCCCATTTCGACGGCCGGCTGCGTGGCCTGGTCCGCCGGCTCCAGGGATCTGCCCAACATGTCGGCAAGCTGTACGTGCACTCCGGATCCGATCTCGGAGACCGACTCGCGCAGCTGGCTGGAATGCGACGTCGTCTCAAGCGTGCCATCGAGACCGAGGACTTCGAGACAGCGGCCGATCTGCGGGACCGGATCCGGGAGATGGAGGCGTCGGACTGATGCAGAACGGGGGGACGCTCGACGGCAGGGGGATCGCCTGGCTCGCGGGTGGAGGCGACGAGGGAGAGATCGTGCTCTCGACCAGAGTGCGACTGGCGCGCAATCTCCAGGGCTTTCCGTTCCCGATCAGGGCGGGTGTCGAAGACTCCGGCAGGATCCTGGACCGGGCTCGTGCTGCGATCGAAGCAGCCGATTCATTGCGCGAGGCGACCGTCTGGACGATCGACGACCTGGATCCGACAGAGCGGAATCTGCTTCTCGAGCGACACCTGGTCAGTCGGGAACTCGTCGAACGGGCGGGTGAAGAGCCTGCGTTCGCGGCGCTCGCGCTCGCGGCCGACGATGACCTCGGAGTCATGGTGAACGAAGAGGACCATCTTCGTCTGCAGGGCTTCAGTCCCGGATTTGCCCTCGACCGGGCGTGGCGCCGGGTCGACCGCCTGGATGAGGAAATCGGGACGGTTCTCCCCTACGCATTTCATCATGAATTCGGGTTCCTGACCTCGTGCCCGACGAATGTCGGAACGGGACTGAGGGCGTCCGTGTTGATCCATCTTCCGGGGCTGGTATTGACCAAGGAAATCAACAAGGTTCTCGAAGGTATTTCTCAGGTTGGCCTGACGTATCGAGGCCTGCACGGTGAGGGATCCGAGGTCGTGGGCAACCTGTTCCAACTCTCCAACCAGACCACGCTCGGAAAGACTGAAGAGGAACTGGTCGACCACCTCGCGCGCGTGGCCGGGAAAGTGATCGACTATGAACGGAGCGCCAGGTCTGTGCTGATCAGGGAGGCGCCGACCGTGCTGGAGGACAAGGTCTGGCGGGCCTATGGGATTCTTCGCACGGCTCGAAGTCTGTCCACGCGAGAAATGCTGAACTTGATGTCGGGGCTTCGCCTGGGCGTGGCTCTGAAACTCATCCGGACCCCCAGTGTACAGACGCTCAACGAGATCCTGGTCCTCGGACAAACCGCGCATCGCAGTCGGGATGTCGGGGGTAGCCTTGATGCCGCTGAGGCGGATGTCGCTCGAGCGGCCTACGTTCGAGACCGACTCGCGGCGGAGGATGAGTCGACGTCGGCCGGGAGCGACACTCCGAACGGGGAACCGAACTGAACCGGGGCGGTGAAGCCGTCGCCAGAGGTGTGAATGAATTACAACTTCACTGATCGAGTCCGGAAGGTCCTGGCAATGGCCCGCGAAGAGGCGGTCCGTCTGCAGCACGATTATGTCGGGACAGAGCATATTCTCCTCGGCCTGATTCGCGAGGGAGAAGGTGTAGCCGCAGAAGTGCTGCGGAATCTGGCGGCAGATCTGGACGATCTGTTGCGCCTCGTGGAAGAGAATATCCGGCCTGGAAAAGCGACGACTCCGATCGGAGAGCTTCCCTATACGACTCGAGCCAAGAAGGTGCTTGAGTACGCGATGGCCGAGTCCCGCGAATTGAATCACAGCTACGTGGGCACGGAGCACCTCCTCCTCGGTCTGTTGCGGGAGGAACGCGGTCTGGCCGCAAAGGTCCTCGGGGAACTCGGGATTGGTGTGAATGAGGCGCGGGCCGAGATGCTGAAGCTGCTCGGCACGGACATGCCGGCCGCATCCCTGGAGCCCGGACCGCCAATCTCTTCCGCAAGGGAAGAGGGCAAGTCGAAGACGCCCGCTCTCGATCACTTCTGCAGAGACCTCACGGAGCTCGCCGAGGAAGGCAAGCTCGATCCGACGATCGGGCGCGAGGCTGAAATCGAGCGCGTGATGGAGGTGCTGTCGCGGCGCAAGAAGAACAACCCCGTGCTCATCGGTGAACCGGGAGTCGGAAAGACGGCGATCGTCGAGGGCCTGGCGCAGAAGATCGTGAAAGCGGATGTGCCGGAGAGCCTGAAGGAGCATCGGGTCCTGGCGCTGGACATGGCGGCAGTTATCGCGGGAACGAAGTACCGGGGCCAGTTCGAAGAACGATTGAAAGCGATCGTGAACGAGATCTCAGGGAACGATGGGATCATTCTATTCATTGACGAGCTGCATACGCTCGTGGGAGCCGGAGCGGCGGAAGGCGCCATCGATGCTTCGAATATGCTGAAACCGGCCCTGGCGCGCGGCGAGCTCCAGTGCGTGGGCGCATCGACCCTCAACGAGTACCGCAAGTACATCGAGAAGGACGGGGCACTGGAGCGGCGATTCCAGACCGTCATCGTAGAACCGCCGTCGATCGATGAAACGTTCGAGATTCTCAAGGGGCTGCGGAAGCACTACGAGGACCACCACAACGTGGAGCTCCCCGACGAGTCGCTGATTGCGGCCACGAAGCTGTCGGACCGCTACATCACGGACCGGTTTCTTCCGGACAAGGCGATCGACGTGCTCGACGAGGCCGGCGCCCGGTCACGTCTCGGGGCACAGGTGCCTCCGCCGGAAGTCCAGCAGCTTCGGGACGAGATGGACGACCTGAGCAGCCGGAAGGACGAAGCGATCCGCGACCAGGACTTCGAGAAAGCGGCCCTGCTCCGCGATCGTGAGAAGGAACTGCAGGCCGAGATCCGGCGGCGGAAAGAGGAATGGGAGCGGCAGCAGCGGGACTTCCGCCCCGTGGTTGACGAGGATGCGATCTCCTTCATCGTGTCGCGCTCGACCGGGATCCCGGTGAGCCGGCTGCGGGAAGAGGAAACCGCGCGTCTGCTTCGGATGGAAGAGGAGCTGCATGATACGGTGGTAGGTCAGGACGAAGCGATCCATGCGTTGAGCAGGGCCATCCGGCGGACGCGAGCCGGGCTTAAGGATCCGAACCGGCCGATCGGAAGCTTCATCTTCTGCGGGCCTACGGGGGTCGGCAAGACGGAGCTCGCGCGGCAGCTGGCCCGATTCCTGTTCGCTGACGACCAGGCCCTGATCCGGGTCGACATGTCTGAGTACATGGAGAAGTTCTCGATCAGCCGTCTGATCGGAGCGCCTCCGGGATACGTGGGATACGAAGACAGCGGTGCGCTGACCAAGGCAGTTCGCAGGCGGCCCTACAGTGTAGTGCTGCTGGACGAGATCGAGAAGGCGCATCCGGACGTGTTCAACATCCTGCTCCAGGTGCTCGACGAAGGGCGGCTGACGGATAACTACGGCCGGGTGATCGATTTCAAGAACACGGTGCTGATCATGACGTCGAACGTCGGTGCCAGGGACATCGCGAACAGCAAGGCGCTCGGATTCGGGTCCGGGGAAGGGGCGGGAATCGACTACGACCGCATGGCCGAGCGGGTCCGGGATGAGATCGATCGCGTCTTCACCCCTGAGTTTCTGAATCGGATCGACGAAACGATCGTGTTTCATCCGTTGTCGAAGAAGGAAATCGGTCAGATCGTCCATATCATGCTGCGTGATGTTCAGCACCGCCTTTCCGAGGAAGAGTTGTCTCTTTCCCTGAGCGATGCGGCCGTGGACTTCCTCGTGGAACGGGGATATGATGATAAGTTTGGTGCGCGTCCGCTGAAGCGGATGATTCAGAGGTACGTGGAGGACGCGCTGTCGGAGAATATTCTAATGGGAGAATTCGCCAAAGGAAACGAGATCGCGGTCGGCGTTGCCGAAGACGGCGAGTCTCTTGTCTTTCAGGCGGTATCGCACAGTTCCGCGCAGTGAAATCAGGTCAGATTGCTCGGTTATGCGTAGCCCTCGTCATGCTCGTGATGGCGAGGGTCGCGCCTTTGTGGGGACAGGAACAGACTCTCTACCAGGTGCGCGTCGACAGTGTCGTCGTGAGTGGAGCGTTCAGATTCTCTGACGAGGGCGTGCATCGAGTCTCCGGCCTTCGCGTCGGCGAGATCGTCAACGGCCCGGATGTCCAGGCCGCCATTCAGCGCCTGTTCGCGACGGGCGAGTTCTCGGACGTGGTGATCCGGGTCACGCCGAGCGAGCCCAACATATTCTATATCGACGTGACGGAGCGTCTTCTCGTAGGAGAGTTCCTGTTCGAGGGACTTGAGCACGTGAACGCGGGAACGATTCGAGATTCCGCCGGACTCCTCGGCGGCGTCGCGCTGGACCCCGCACGGGTGGCGACCGCGTCTGCGCTGACGCGACAGCTTCTGGCGGAGGCGGGCTTTCCGCAGGCAACCGTCGACACGAGCCTGGTGGTGGACCCCTCCGGCCTTGACCAGGTGAACCTGGTGTTCGAAGTACACGAAGGACCACGACTTGCTCTCGCGAAGGTGGAATTCTCCGGGAACCGGGCGTTCACCGACTCCCAGATTCGCGGTTCGATGAGTACTTCTGAAGAGGGTTTCTTCTGGTTTCGTCCGGGGGAGTTGCACCGCGAAGAGTACCGCAAGGACCTGAGTGAGAACATCCCGAATTTCTACGGCAAGTTCGGCTACATCGACATGGAAGTCCTCGGCGATACGATCGTCGTCGACACCCTGACCGGGAAGGGCCGGATTGAGATCCAGGTGAACGAGGGACCCCAGTACGGGATCCGGTCGTTCGAGATCGAAGGCAATACCCGGTTCCCATCATCCCAGCTCGCTGAGTACTTCCCTGATGTCGTGGAGGGCCTGCTGGGAGGCGCGCGGACCGCACAGGCTCTGGACCAGATCAGGCCGCCCTTCGACCGGGATGCGTTCGACGAGGCGAGCCAGAAGATCGCGGATCTGTATCGCGACGCGGGCTACCTGTCGGTCAACATCGTTTCCGAAGTCAACCGTGTGCCGCCTGAGGCCGAGGGCGAGCCACCGACGGTAGAAATCCTGCTGCTCGTCCAAGAAGGGCAGCCCGCTTACATCCGTACGGTCACGATCGTCGGCAACGACTACACGCACGACGCGGTCATCCGGAAGGTCCTGTATACTCTGCCGGGCGACATCTACTCCCAGCAGTTGCTCATTCAGAGCATCCGGAATCTGCAGACGCTGGGCTTTTTCGAGACTCTTCCGCCTGACGAAGCGATCCAGATCAAGCCGCGGGATGACGGAGACATCGACCTGGAGTTCCGGGTCAGGGAGAAGCAGACTGGTAACGTCAACTTCGGGATCTCCGCCGCTGCGTCCACCGGTCTGGCCGGTTTTATTGGCTACGACCAGCCGAATCTGTTCGGGCAGGCGAAGATCGGACACTTCCGCTGGCTGTTCGGTCGGCGGTCACAGGACATAGAGCTGAGCTACACGGATCCGGAGATCTTCGGAACCAGGAACAGTCTGTCGATCGGAGTGCAGAGCTCCAGAGACCAGTTTCAGACGTTCAGCCTCGGCACGCGGCGACAGACAGGCGGATTCTTCGAATTCGGCATTCCGGTCCTTCGATTGCGGTCGACCCGGTTCTACGCCGGCTATTCGTTGTTCAACGACGACGTGTCGGACCTCGACGGTGGCCTGGGGGCGAATCAACCCGGCTACATCACGCAGGGGACGCGGAGCACGATCAGCCTTCGACTCGTCCGCGATACCAGGGCCGGCGGTCTATTCCCGGTCTCGGGAAGTCGTAACTCGCTCGCGGTGCGAATCACTGGCGGGTGGCTCGGAGGAGACGGCGACTACAAGCGCTGGGACTTCACGAGTGAGTGGTTTGCGCCCGTGGGCCAGATCGGAGGAAGCGGTGGAGGCGTCCCGATCGAGCTCGTCCTGGGCCTCGCGTTCCGCTCCGGGTTGATCTTCGGCTACAATCCGTTCTTCATTGAACGCTACTACGTCGGCGGGACGCAGGTGGGACAGCAGGTACGGGGCTACGAAGAGGCGACGATCACGCCGCGCGGACACGTTCCGAGGAATGCGCCTGTAAGCAGCCTGGAACGGGTCGGCGAGAGCTACTTCACGACTACGGCCCAGTTCGGCGTCAAACTGACGGACAACATTTTCGCCAGTGCGTTCATCGATGGTGGAAACGTGTGGGAGGTCGCGTCTGAGTTCAATCCATCGGATCTTCTTCTCGGGGCGGGTTTAGGAGTCTCCCTCGTAACTCCGTTCGGTCCGATCGGGATCGATTATGCATACGGATTCGATCGCAGAGATGTGCTTGGCAGAGCAGACCCGGGCTGGCAGCTTCACTTCCGGTTCGGCCGTCTGTTCTGAAGTCGCGCAGGATCGCGGGATTCGTCGATTGTCGGCGGGTCTCTTGTAGTCAGGCCCTTTTCCGGAGAGCGAATCGATGTACCTGGTTCGAATTACCGCCGCTGCCTTCGCGGCCCTTGCCCTGGTGGCCGTTTCGCCGGCCTATGCCCAGAACGTCCCGCCGAGCGGGACGACATTCGTGTACCTTAACTCGGCCGCGATTCTCCAGGCCGCGCCTGGATCCGCGGACGCCCAGCGGACCTTCGATCGGGAACTCGGGGAATGGCGAACGGAGCTGGAACTGCAGGCGACTGCGGTAGACTCCCTCCTGCGGGACTATCAGCGTCAGGAGGTCATGCTCAGCCCACAGGCGAAAGAGCAGAAGCAGACTGAGATCCAGACCCGTCAGCAGGAGCTCCAGAATCGCCGCCTCGAACTGGAAAACCAGGCTCAGCAGCGTCAGCAGGAGCTGTTGCGCCCGATTCTCGAGAATGTCACGAGACTGATCGAACAGATTCGTGTTGAGAATAGCTACGCGATGGTGTTCGATATTTCGACCGAGGGCGTGGTGGCCGCGGCGCCTGAGCTTGATATTACAGACATCGTATTGGGGCGTCTGGGGGCGAGTGCTCCCGCCGCCGGCGGTACGCCGTAACCAGGCTCGGGTTGCTGCGCGCCGGTCCGGTGCGCGGATCGAGGCTCAGGAGAACAGGTGTGGGAATGACGTTTACGGCCAGGGAGATCGCTGAACGGGTAGCGGGTCTTGTGGAGGGGGATGCGGACCGGCGCCTCACGGGAATTGCGCCTGCCGGGAGCGCCGGTCCGGAGCATCTCACATATGTCGTGAACGAGAAGTACGCGCGACACCTCGCCGATAACGATGCGGGCGCAGCTCTTGTTCCGACGGACCTCGCTGTGGAAGCGAACGGCACCACACTGATCCGGGTCGAGAATCCTGAACTCGCGTTCAGCAAAATGATCGTCCTGTTCGTTCCAAACGAGGACAGGCGCCCCGGCGTACATCCGACGGCGGTGCTGGAGCCGGGGGTTGTCCTCGGGGCTGACGTGACCATAGGGCCATTCGTGACGATCGGTCGGGATGCCATGATCGGAGAGCGTACTGAGGTCGGACCCGGCTCGGTGATCGGTTCCGGCGTGATCATCGGGGACGACTGCAACATCGGACCATCGTGCACTCTTCTCAGAGGTGCCGTGGTTCGGGACCGCGTGCGGCTTCACGCAGGCGTGAGACTGGCCGTGGACGGTTTCGGATACGCTTCGGGGCCTGACGGTCCGGTGAAGATCCCCCAGGTCGGCCGGTGCATCATCGGCAGCGATGTCGAGATCGGGGCGAACAGTACGGTTGATCGAGGCTCGCTCGGCGACACTACGGTCGGTTCGGGTACCAGGATCGACAACCTCGTCCACATCGGACACAACTGCCAGATCGGGAGCAACTGCTTCATCGTGGCTCAGGTCGGTATTGCCGGGAGCAGCGTGGTCGAGGACGGAGTGCGCCTCGCCGGCCAGGTGGGACTGGCGGGCCATCTCACGGTGGGTGCGGGAGCAGCGGTGGGTGCGCAGTCAGGAGTCATGACGGACATCCCCGCCGGTGAGTTCTGGTCCGGCTACCCTGCGCGACCCCACAGAATGTGGCTGCGTTCGACCTCGATGTTCTACAAGCTACCCGAGCTCGCCAGGCGTATCGGGGAGTTTGAGAAAAAGAGCGGCAAGGAGGGGCCGTGAGCGGAGATCCTGCCGGCGAAGCACCAAGACAACAGACGATCGGGAATCCGTTCGCGCTCGAAGGCACGGGCCTGCACAGCGGTCAGCCGGCAAACGCCGAGGTGCGCCCTGCCGACGCTGACACTGGGATCGTATTTCGCCGGTCGGACCTCCGTGGAGAGCCCACCATCAAGGCAGATGTCGATCTCGTATCGGGCGTCGAGTGGGAGACGGTATTGGGACCGGAAGGTGGATCCGTCCGCACCGTCGAACATCTTCTCGCGGCGCTCGCCGCGCATGATATCGACAACGCCGAGATCCTGCTTCGAGGATCCGAGCCCCCTGCTCGCGATGGAAGCAGCGCCGACTGGTGCGAAGCGATCGAGAAGTCCGGGATTGTGCAGCAGGATGCCGAAGCATCTTCGATCGAAGTTCGCGAGGCCTTCAGCGTGGAGGATGGGCCTTCCCGATACACCGTATCACCACACGATGGCTACCGGGTGAGCGCGGAAATCGATTTCGAGCATCCAGTAATTCGACGCCAGTTTGCCTCGGCCGAGATCAACGCCGAGACGTTCTGCGCGGACGTCGCACCGGCGAGGACGTTCGGGCTGCAGAGCTGGGCCAAGGGCCTGCACGCTCGAGGCCTGGCCCTCGGAGCGAGCTTGCAGAACACGATCGCCCTGACCGATGATGGAATCGCGGACGGAATCGAGCTGCGGTTTGTCGATGAATTCGTACGACACAAGATCATCGACATCGTGGGCGATCTGGCCCTGGCCGGATGTCGCCTCCGGGCGCACGTAGTGGCCGAACGTCCCAGCCACCGCGGAAACGTGATGGTCGCACGTCGTCTTCGCAGGTTGCGATTCAAACCCTCCGACGGAAGCCCGGTGCTCGAGGCGGAGCGCATTTTCGACTTCCTGCCACACCGGTATCCATTCCTGCTTGTCGATCGGATTCTGGAGTTTGAGCCGGGTCGCAGGATCCTGGGGCTGAAGAATGTCACGATCAACGAGCCGTTCTTCAACGGCCACTTCCCGGGCCATCCTATCATGCCCGGTGTGCTGATCGTGGAGGGGATGGCCCAGACGGGCGGACTCCTGATGATGAACGAGGTGTCCGACGCGGCCAGCAAGGTGGTCTATTTCATGTCGATGAACGACGTGAAGTTCCGGCGTCCGGTGCATCCCGGAGATCAACTCCTGTTTGATGTGGAGATGCTGCAGTTTCGCGGCCGGGTGTGCAGGATCCGCGGGGTCGGCACGGTAGGTGGGCAGGTTGTCGCCGAGGCTACCCTCATGGCCCAGGTAGTCGACCGGTGAACGGCGACGCTGATCTGACAGGCGGGCTCGTGCATCCCACGGCGACCGTGCACCCCGACGCCCGGCTCGACCCGAGTGTGTCGGTGGGGCCCGCGACGGTAATCGGGCCACGGGTCGAGATCGCAGCGGGAGTGCGTATCGGCGCCCATGTGCTCATCGATCGCGACACCCGGATCGGGGAGGGGTGTCGCGTGTTCAATGGCGCGAGCGTCGGTACCGATCCGCAGGATCTGAAGTATGCCGGCGAGCCGACCCGTCTCGAGATCGGCGAGCGAACCACGATCCGGGAATTCTGCACGGTCAGCCGGGGAACGGCTGCAACCGGAGTTACCCGGATCGGGTCGGACAGCCTGCTCATGGCCTACACCCACGTCGGACACGACTGCGTCATCGGGGATCGGGTGGTCCTGGCCAACCTCGCGCAACTCGGTGGCCACGTGGAGATCGGAGACTTTGTGATCTTCGGGGCCATAGTGGGAGTGCACCAGTTCACGCGGATCGGAGCTCACGCGTTTGTCGGGGGCATGTCGAGGGTGACGCAGGATGTCCCGCCGTATCTGCTGCTCGTCGGCAACCCGTGCAGGGCACGCGGTATCAACGTCGTGGGGTTGCAGAGACGCGGGTTCGAGAAATCCTCGATTGATGCGCTCCGGGCCGCGTTCCGTGACCTGTTCCGGACCCGGACCCTGAACCTCGGTCAGGCGCTCGACGAACTCGAATCGCGACGTGACCTGGAGCCCGAAGTGCTGTCGCTGATCGAGTTCATCCGCGCGAGCAAGAGAGGGATCCTCACGTGACGGATCTTCGCTTCGGGGTGGTCGGGGTCGGACGGCTCGGCAGCGCTCATGCGAGAATTCTCGGAGAAATGCCGGGCGTCGAGCTGGTCGGCGTGCACGACAGCGATCAGGCTCGCGCTCGAACGGTCGCGGAGACCGTCGGGACGAGTCATTTCGAACAGAGCGACGACCTGTTCTCCTGTACGGATGCGGTGATCGTGGCCGTCACCACTTCGGCTCATCACCTCATGGCAAAGGCGGCACTGGAGTCCGGTTGCCACGTCCTGGTCGAAAAGCCCCTCACGCCTTCTCTGGAGGAGGCTGACGAGCTCGTGGACCTGGCCGAAGTCCGAGGGTTGTTTCTGGGGGTCGGCCACGTCGAACGTTTCAATCCAGCGATTCGAGCCTGCCGTCCGTATCTGAACGACCCTCGCTTCCTCGCCTGCCAGCGCCTGGCGACCTTCCAGCCGCGTGGCACCGATGTGCCGGTGATGCTCGACCTGATGATACACGACATCGACCTGGTGCTGGGCCTGGTGGAGAGTGAGGTCGAGTCCGTGCACGCCATCGGTGTGCCGCTCCTCACCGATTCCGTCGACATGGCCAACGCCCGGATCGTGTTCCGCAACGGGGCGGTAGCGGACATCAGCGCAAGTCGGGCGTCGGCAGAGCGGACCCGGCAGCTGAGGCTGTTTCAGCCATCGGGCTACTTCAGCCTCGACCTGGCGACGGGGCAGGGGGAGTTCCTGCGTCGACGGGAGGGTGTGGATGCAGCCGCTCTATTCAAGGGAGGAGGGGGAAACGACCTGTCGCTCGCCAGCATTGTGGAGCGGGTTCCTCTCCACGCGGATCCCGCCGAGCCGCTGCGCTTGGAGCTAGAGGCGTTCCGGGATGTGTTGCTCGGACTCCCCAGCGATGCGGCGACAGCGAGAGATGGTCGGGCCGCCCTCGAGGTGGCACTTCGGATCGGACACGAGATCGAGCGTTCCAGTCATGTCTTTGCATGAAATCCGAGAAGAGAGAAAGAAGTTGGGCTCCGGGGCGAAGCACGGGGCCCGAACGATCACCTTGATCCTCCTGTTGATCCTCGTCGTCATGCTGATCGGTTACCTCGACCGTGTCGGCTGAGCCGACGATCTTTCTCTCAGCAGGCGAGGCTTCGGGCGACCAGCACGGAGCGGAGCTGGCCCGGGCGCTGCGCCAGAGAATTCCCGGGGTTCGGCTTGCCGGGCTCGGTGGAAGCGAGATGGCGGAGGCCGGCGTCGAGTTGCTTGCCGGGCTGGATCGGCTGGCGATTCTCGGCTTCGCAGAGGTAGTTCGGCATCTGCCGGACATCCTGCGCCTGAGGAAGGAAGTCCGGAAGTTCATCCTGGACGAGAACATCGATCTCCTGGTTCCGATCGACTATCCCGGCTTCAATCTCCCGCTTGCGGAGTGGACCCATCGGCGGGGGATTCCAGTTGTCTACTACATCGCGCCTCAGGTCTGGGCGTGGCACGAGTCCCGCGCCCGCCGATTGGCCCGGATCTCGAACGAGGTGTGCGTCGTTCTGCCGTTCGAGCAGCAGTTTCTCGAAGCCTACGGAACGAATGTCCGATTCGTAGGCCACCCGTTGCTCGATCGAACGAGTTCGGCGGACGCCGCACCCGGTGCGTTGGAAGAAGCCGGCGCAACGCCGATCCTCGGATTGTTTCCCGGGTCGCGCGAACAGGAAGTACGACGAATGCTGCCCGCTTTTCTCGACGCCGCGGCCCGGCTCGCGTCGACGACTCCGGGGCTGGGGATTCGGGTTGCCCGCTCGGCGGATCTTCCGGCATCGCTGTTCGAGTCCTGTCCGGAGGGGTCCGTTTCGACGCCGGAGATCGTTGCGTCCGAAGCGACTGCGGCGATTACCAAGTCAGGAACAATCACTCTTCAGCTCGCCCTGGCCGGTGTGCCAATGGTAGTCGGATACCGGGTCAACTCCCTTACGGCCGCAATCGCGCGCCGGCTGATCCGGGTCAAGCACATCGCGCTCGTGAACCTGGTGGCGGACCGGGGCGTCGTGCCCGAGCGAATCCAGGCTGAAATGACCGGCGAAGCGCTGGCGGCGGCCGTGGCGCCGCTGCTCGATTTCGGCTCGGAGGAGCGGGCATCAGTGCTTGCCGGCCTGACTGAGGTCCGATCACTGCTCGGCGAACCCGGTGCGGCTGACCGCGTCGCGGACTCTTGTGTACGGGCGTTGCAGGATCGAACGGCCCGATGAGGAACTGGACGTCAGGTTCGGCGGTCTTGGTCGGTCCGCCGGTCTTGAGGGCGCTGGCTCGCTCGTGGCGCTTCACCGAAGTGAATCCGGCGGACGGCAGTCGCGGACCTCTCGGACCTCCGGTTCGTCGCGTGGTCCAGGAATTGTACGCTCTGTGGCACCAGCAACTCTTGATGCTGACGTTGCGGCATCGGGATCAGGACACTGCCGTGATGATCTCCCGCAGCAGAGATGGCGACGTCGCCTCTCGCATCGTCGAGCGTCTCGGCTTTCGCATCGTCCGGGGATCCAGCTCCAGAGG
>Ga0307380_10008908_pt1 | contig 12800 bp, 9 predicted proteins | sample UN3MG_FD_202239 | JGI IMG/M metagenome (GOLD analysis project Ga0307380, IMG submission 202239) | Soil microbial communities from Risofladan, Vaasa, Finland - UN-3 | ecosystem: Environmental > Terrestrial > Soil > Coastal area > Acid sulfate soil | place: Finland: Risofladan, Vaasa | collected... | reverse complement strand
GTCCGGCGCTTTCCTCGATCCCTTTTATTCACCCGGCAGCGACTTCATTGCCATTTCCAATACCTACATCACCGAACTGATCGCACGCGACATCGGCGGTGAAGACATCGGCAAGCTGGCGCGTATTTATGAGCGATTCTTCATGTCGTTCTACGACAGCACCCTGTCGCTTTACCAAAACCAGTATCCGATGTTCGGAAATGCAACGGTGTTTCCGGTCAAGATTATCTGGGATTACACCTACTACTGGGGCATTCTGTGTCAGCTATTCTTCCAGCGACGACTGACCGACATCAAGATGCTGGGCACGGTGTCAGCTGATCTGGAACGGTGCAAGGCACTGAACCTGGAAATGCAGGATTTTCTGCGCCAATGGTCTCGCGCAACCGCGGGGAAAAACGAACCGGTCATGCTTGACCAGGCGAAACTGGACTGGTTTGCGGAAATGAATCTGGGACTGCGCGACGAACTGGACGACGCGGCATTCATGCGACGTATCGGCGAATCCGCGGAGCGCTTGCAACGACTGGCGCTGGAAATCGTCGACATCGCGCAAGCAAACCATGCTGAACTGAGTGGTTCGAAGATCAGAAATGCCGTCAGCCGGGCGGCTTGCACGCATATCGCGCCGCCGCTGCTCGCCGGCATGTTTGACCCGGTTTGCAGCGATGCGATGGCGTCCAATGAACTGTTGCGCGGATGATGCCTCGTCGTGAAGCAAAAACCGGCGCGGGCAAGAAACGTGTAGTCGTAACGAATTGACGGTTGGGAAAGGCCACCGGCCTTCCGGGGAGTTTGATGGCGACGGCGAGCGCAAACGCGACACCAAACAACTGTGACGTATTTGTAATTGGCGGCGGCCCGGCGGGTTCGACTGTCGCTACCCTGCTTGCCAGGCGCGGACTGGATGTTGTGCTCGCCGAGAAAGAACGCCATCCGCGTTTTCACATTGGCGAGTCACTGCTGCCCTTCAACCTGGAACTGCTGGCGCAGCTCGGCGTACTCGATCAGGTTGAACAAATCGGCATTCGCAAATATGGCGTTGAGCTGAACTCGCCAATGCACGACGCGCCCGTTTCGTTGAACTTCGCCGATGCATGGGACAAGAGTTACCCGTTTGCGTACCAGGTACGCCGCTCCGAGTTCGACAAGATTCTGTTCGATCATTGCGCCGACACCGGCGCCCGGACGATGCAGCAATGTCAGGTTACTGCGGTCGCGTTCCCCGCTTCGGGCGACGTTTCCATCGCCACCAGTTCACCACTGAACGGGGAGCGGCGGTGGCATGCGCGTTATGTGGTCGACGCTTCAGGACGCGACACGTTTCTGGCCAACCGTATGGGCGTCAAACAGCGCAACCCGCGTCACGCCAGCGCCGCGCTTTACGGGCATTTCACTGGTGCGCAACGCTTGGCTGGGGACGCAGAAGGCAACATCAGCCTTTTCTGGTTCGAACATGGCTGGTTCTGGTTCATCCCGCTGCACGATGGCACCACCAGCGTTGGCGCGGTATGCAACCCAGCCTACCTGCGAACCCGCAGGCGAGATCCGAACCGCTTTCTGCTCGACACCATTGCCCTGTCCCCCGCACTCGCGGCACGGCTAAAAGCTGCACGCCTGACCGGAGAGGCCACGGCAACCGGAAACTACTCCTATGTGTCGCAGCACATGGCCGGCGATCGCTACATACTCGTTGGCGACGCCTACGCTTTCATCGATCCGGTATTGTCATCCGGAGTGTTCCTCGCCATGCAAGGCGCCTTCATTGCCGCCGACGTCGTAGAGACCTGCCTGCGCGACCCACGTTCGGCCAGGCGGCAGACACGTCGCTACGAGAAAGCCGTCCGTCACGGGCTCGGGCATTTCTCCTGGTTCGTGTATCGCATGACGCGTCCCGCCATGCGAAAACTGTTCATGGCGCCGCGCAATAACTTCCGTATCCAGGAGGCATTGCTGGCGCTGCTGGCCGGCGATCTGTACCGGGGCACGCCCATCTATCGAAGCCTTCTTGCCTTCAAGGCGGTGTATTACATCACCAGCGCGTCGCTAATGTGGCAGACAATTAATGCTTGGCGTAACGGGCGCGCCGCACCTCGACCAAAAAGCCCACCGGGAACATCAGGCTAGCCCAATCTCAGATCCGACGCCTGCGCTTGCCTCAGCGCTTCGATGCGCTCCTCCAGCGGAGGGTGCGACATGAACAGCCGCTTGAAACCAAACCCCTGACCGCCAGAAATTCCGAACGCTTTCATCTGGTCGGGCAACGCCGAGGGTTGATGGGCTGCCTGCAGCCGCTGCAAAGCCGCGATCATTTTCTCTCTACCCGCCAGTGCCGCGCCACCGGCATCGGCACGGAACTCGCGCCGCCGGCTGAACCACATAACGATGATGCTGGCCAGCACCGCAAGGACGATCTCGGCAACGATGGTGGTGACCCAGAATCCGATGCCGTGGCCGCGTTCGTTCTTCAGGATGACGCGATCAACGAAGTGACCAATGACACGAGCGAGGAAAATAACGAACGTATTGATCACGCCCTGAATCAGGGCGAGCGTGATCATATCGCCGTTGGCAACATGGCTGACTTCGTGCGCCAGCACCGCCTCGGCTTCCTCGCGCGTCATATTTTTGAGCAAACCGGTACTGACCGCCACCAGCGCCTTGTTGCGGCTCATGCCGGTGGCAAAAGCATTGACGTCGGGTGAGTCATACACGGCAACGTCGGGCATGCCGATTCCGGCCTGATTAGCCTGCCCACGAACGGTTGTTACCAGCCATTGCTCGGTTTCGGTACGCGGGTTTTCGATCACTTTCGCACCGGTCATGAACTTGGCCGACCACTTCGAAATCGCCAGCGAAATGAAAGATCCGCCAAAGCCGATGACTGCGGCAAACACCAGTAGCGCCTTCAAGTCCAAACCCGTCCCCGACTCATCGAGGATGCGCTCGATACCGAACAGGCGCATGGTAAAGCTGAGCAATACCAGTACCGCGATGTTGGTGATCAGAAACAGGGCGATGCGTTTAAACACGTAGGTCTCCAGATTAGTTGAACATTGAGTGCTTTGAGCGTCGTGCCGGGCGAGCAGTTCCCCGGACTCACTGAGGGCACTTCATTTCTTCGAGTTGTGTGGACACTTCCAGCCACTGCTGTTCGGCCAGCTCAAGTTTCTTGCTGGCATCAGCCTGCTCCAGCAGGCACTGGCGTAACTGATCCTTGTTCACTTCATCGTACATATCGGGCGCGGCCATGCGTTTTTCAAGCTGCACCTTGCGCTGCATCAGCTGCTCGACTTCAGCTTCGAGCTTCTTGAGCCGAGCCTCCAGCGGTTTGCGGCGGGCGGACGTCTGAGCCCGCACCTGTGCATCGAGCCGGCGCTGCTCCTTGCGCGACGGGGTCGATCTGGTCTCATCCCGGGACTGTGCCGCTTCGGGTACCGCAAGCATGCGCGTGTATCCCTCAAGATCATCATCAAACTCCCGTGCCACCCCCGAGTCGACAATAAACAACTGATCACAGCTCGCTCGCAGCAGGCTGCGATCGTGCGACACCAGCACCATCGAGCCTTCGTATTCCTGCAAGGCACGGGTCAGCGCGTGTCGCATCTCGATATCAAGGTGATTCGTCGGTTCATCGAGCAGCAAGACGTTGGGTCGCTGCCACGCGATCAATGCCAGCGCCAGTCTGGATCGCTCGCCACCGGAAAAACGCCCGACAGGTGCCACCACGTCATCGCCCCGAAAGTCGAAACTGCCCAGAAAATCCCGCAGTTCCTGCTCGCGAACCCTCGGGTCCAGCCTTGCAAGGTGTTGGAGCGGGCTATCGCCTGCGCGCAACTGGTCAAGCTGACGCTGCTCGAAATAACCTATCTTGAGATCCTTCCCCTCAGTGCGGCTACCTGACAGTGGAACAAGATTGCCCGCAAGCAGTTTGATCAGTGTTGACTTGCCCGCTCCGTTCCTCCCCAGCAGGCCGATTCTGTCGCCGGAACGCAATTCCATCCGCACGGATTGCAGGACCGCCTTGCCTTCATAACCAACTGCGACATCGTCAAGCACCAGGGCTGGATCAGGATGTGCCGTGGCGCGACGAAAAGAGAAGGTGAACGGGGAGTTGACGTGGGCTGGCAAAATCTCCTCGTACCTGGCGAGCTGTTTCAGGCGACTCTGGGCCTGGCGCGCCTTGGTTGCCTTGGCCCGAAAACGCTCTACAAAGGCCCGCATGTGCGAAATCTCGCGTTGCTGCTTTTCATAGAGGGATTGTTGCTGCGACAGCACGTCCGCACGCTGACGCTCGAACGAAGAGTAATGCCCGGTGTACAGACGCACTCCGCCTGCTTCAATGTGGCAGATGCTGCTCACAGTGTTGTCGAGAAACTCGCGATCATGGGAAATGAGCAGCAAAGTGCCGGAATAACTACGCAGCCACCCTTCGAGCCAGACGATGGCGTCAAGATCGAGGTGGTTGGTCGGCTCGTCAAGCAAAAGCAGGTCGGATCGGCACATCAGCGCACGCGCCAGATTGAGCCGTACCCGCCAGCCGCCTGAGAATGCGTCGATCGGGCGCTTGAGGTCTGCTTCCGAGAATCCCAGGCCGTTCATCAAGCGTGCGGCCCGCGCCCGCGCGGAATAGCCGTCAATCGCCGACATCGTATCGTGCAGTTCCCCGACACGCGTCCCGTCAGCAGCCGCCTCTGCCTCATTTAGCGAGGTCTCGACTGAACGCAATTCCTGATCGCCGTCCAGAACATGTTCGATCGACGGCCGGTCACCACCAGGCAGGTCCTGCTCGACTTCACCGATGATCAGGCCGGGTTGCAGCTCAATGTCACCCGTATCGGGAAGGAGGTCTCCCTTGATCAGAGCGAACAGACTGCTCTTGCCCGCACCATTGGCTCCGGTTACGCCAATTTTCTGGCCACGGAAGAAACGCAGGCTGGCCCGCTCGAACAAACACTTGGTGCCGCGTCGCAGCGTGACGTCACGCAAAGAGATCATCACGCTACGGAAAAGTCAAAGGGGCAGAAAGGAAATGGGGTGGACGATGGGGCTCGAACCCACGACAACCGGAATCACAATCCGGGACTCTACCAACTGAGCTACGCCCACCAACGAAAACATCTCGACTCGTACGACCACGCCAATAACCTGGCATGCCCGACAGGAATCGAACCTGTAACCCCCAGCTTAGAAGGCTGGTGCTCTATCCGGTTGAGCTACGGGCACAACTCATTTCCGTACCGCCGGAACCTGGTCGGGGTGGAGAGATTCGAACTCCCGACATCCTGCTCCCAAAGCAGGCACGCTACCAGGCTGCGTTACACCCCGGAGGCGCAAGACTATACGCGTTAAGGAGGGTTACGGTCAACGCTCAAGCGGGTCCGGATCGATGTAAAAAAGTCCGCCGAATTGCGCCGGCCGCCGATTTCTGATATTAAAGCGGCTTTTTTGAATCCGGGTAAACCCTATGGCTTCAGATCTACACTCCTCATTCAAGCCTTACAAGCCCAGGAAGGGCGAGGCGTACATGAGCGCAAAGCAACAGAACCACTTCAAGAAAATCCTCACCCAGATCAAGGAAGATCTCAGTGAGGACATCGACCGCACCGTGCATACCATGCAGGACGAAGCGACCGTCTTTGCCGACCCCAACGACCGGGCCAGCCAGGAATCGGATATTTCGCTGGAATTGCGCAGCCGCGACCGGGAACGCAAGCTGATCCGGAAGATCGACCAAACGATCGGCAAGATCGATGCCGGTGAATATGGTTACTGCGACAGCTGCGGGATTGAAATCGGCCTTAAGCGTCTAGAGGCCCGCCCCACTGCCACATTGTGTATTGATTGCAAGACTCTTGACGAAATGCGCGAACGTCAGGTTGCAAAATAACCGGGCGGCAATATCCCGAAGTCAGCGCGAACGCCGACGCAGCCAATGAGAACCCCTCCGCATGCTCGCGCAGAGGTGGTTCGAGCACCTTGATGACCACGGTCTTTTCCAGTCCTCTCGCGCGTTCAAATCGTTACTACCACTTCCGCCCTCAGGCCTGATAGTCACCTGTCATCTGATGGTCGCGGAACTTTGGCCGCGGGCGCGGTTCAAAGCCTTCAAATCTGTCGGCTTTTTTTCCGGCATTTCTTTTATCGACCTTTTTTGATTGGACATTTACATGACAAGAGCACAACGCATATCAGACCCGCGCGCCATTCGGCAACGGCTTGGGCTGAACCAACAGGATTTCTGGGGACAGATTGGCGTAACCCAAAGTGGCGGTTCACGCTACGAAAGTGGCCGCGAAATGCCCAAACCTGTCCGCGAATTGTTGCGCCTCGTGCATGTGGACCGGTTGAATCTCCGGAATGTGACCAGGAATGATTTGTTGATGATCGCGTACCTGAAGAAGTCGCAACCAAAGCTTTACAGGAAGCTCAAGGCCGATGCGGCACAGGGCACCACACACAACCAAAGGCATCGTCGGGCGCGCTAAATTTCGGCACCGGCGTCAGACTGAGACCCTGACCTCCAGCCCAAGGGCTCGAATTCGATCAGCATAATCGTCGAGGCACGCGGAAGGAAGAGCTGATAACCGTGGTGCTTCCGGTTGGTGCGAGAGACGGGCCAACCCGTATAGCAGCACGCCGCGTAACGGTATTCCGCCTGCAACTTGCAGCGAAAGAAAGTCAAGATAAGCTTTCTGCTCCGCGGTGCCGGGCGGTTTGCCGTCCAGTGCCAGCGCACAGGTCTGAATCCATGTCGGACAGGCATGCGCCGCCAGTTCCAGATTTGTTGTTACCTGCCCCATACCGCTGCGCGTGTCGTTAATGCGCTGCCGGCCCTCTCGCGTCACGCTGTCCAGCTTGAACCAGACCTCTCCGTTAAGTCCACGTAATCGGCGCAATCCGTCCCGAACTCGATGCTGGTGTATAAGGCTGCCGTTGGTAATGAGTACGGTTTTGACTTCCTCCGGGACCTCTACGTAACGACGCACCTCGCCGATGACGTCGATCACTTCGGCAAATTCTCTAGCGCTGGTAGGCTCACCGTTACCGGATAGTGCAATGTCATTGAGACGGCGCGCGCCTTCCGGGACAGACCGTTCCATGAAATCACCGGTCAGCACGTCGCGCATAAACCCAAGTAGCTCTGAGCGCAATTTCTCGAGGTCTACGGGAGGCGCTGCACCGCGCTGGAGATCGGGCACCTGGCAGTAAATACATCTCCAGTTGCAGGCGTTGTTTACATTCAGATTGACACCAATGGAAACGCCGCCAGCACGCCGGGAAATTACCGGGTAGACGTAGGTCAGACCCGCTGCCTCCCGGTCGTGATTCCTGATCGAGAGTTTTCGGTTGGGAGATATTTTGTCACTCATAAAGTTGCCCGCTTCTTGATACCCGGGCCAACGTTGGCAGGCGCGGCATTCCACACCGAATACGACTGAACCAATCCGAAATGCCTGGATTCTGAAAAGGCGTCATTCAGGCCAATTTGCGACATAAGATCAGGCTGCGTGCCGAATGGCGACAAAGCAAGCCTGCCCGTCCGATGGTTCTGGCGTGGTCATTCCGATTGGCGGAAGGGGTGGGATTCGAACCCACGAGAGACTCGCGCCTCTGCCGGTTTTCAAGACCGGTGCATTCGACCACTCTGCCACCCTTCCACGACTCGACATGCTACCTGCCGGTTTTAGCTTCGGCATAACCTGCCAAGGCAGGTTAGCCTTCGCTGGACGAAGCTGCGCGTCGTCCAAGACCGGTGCATTCGACCACTCTGCCACCCTTCCACGACTCGACATGCTACCTGCCGGTTTCGGCCCAAAATCGGCCTGGATCGCCGAAAAACAAGCCGATTTCCTGTCCAGCTACCGACTGTGTGCGAACAACCGGTCATTTTACGCGCTGACGCCGTGTGAAACCAGTTAAGCAATTGAAACTTTGACACTCATTCTATAGTCTTACCCCCTGATGTTTTACAGTTCGTAAACCACCTCGCAAGGAGACAGTTAACAAAATGCAACCAAACGTTCAACTTGGCGTACACGCGGGCGCCCTGGGCACGCAGCAGCAGCGTGTACTGAGGAACACCTACCTGTTGCTGTCGCTGACGATGGTCCCTACTGTCATTGGGGCTTTTGTCGGCATGGCAACCAGTGGAATCGTATTTCAGCATCCAATACTGAGCTCACTCGTTATGCTGGGTGCGATCATCGGCCTTCAGTTTGCAATCGCGGCCAATCGCGACAGTGGTCTCGGCGTCGCCCTGCTGCTTGGAATGACCTTTATCCTCGGATGGTGGTTGGGGCCGATTCTGAACGTGGCGCTTTCACTGCGTAATGGTCCGGAACTGATCGGGATCGCAGCGGCTGGAACCGGCGGTATTCTGCTAACGATGAGTGCAATCGCGACAACGACCAAGCGCGACTTCAGCTTCATGGGCAAGTTCCTGTTTATCGGCATGGTCGTGCTCCTGCTTGCCATGCTGGCGAACATGTTTCTGCAAATCCCGGCATTGGCGTTGACGATTTCTTCGCTGGTCGTCGTGGTGTTTTCGCTGTTCCTGCTCCATGATGTCAGCCGCATCGTCAATGGCGGAGAGACCAACTACATCATGGCTGCGACCGGCGTTTACATCAGCCTGTTCAACATTTTTGTAAGCCTGCTGCATCTGCTGATGGCACTAGCGGGCCAACGTGAATAAGTAATCACGGCTGCGCAACATGACAACGGGCGCCTCAGGGCGCCCGTTGTCATTTCTGCCACGTACCGCGATGCGCAGGCCTTAACGGCCCACACTATTTTTCGAACAGGGCAATTGATTCAACGTGCGAGGTATGTGGAAACATGTTGATGACGCCCGCCGATCGGAGTGTATAGCCGTTTGTGTGCACCATGATCCCTGCGTCACGGGCAAGCGTTGCGGGATTGCACGAGACGTAGACCACCTTCGCCGGCATGGCAGCACCGAGCGAATTGATCAACTCCAGAGCGCCGTCGCGTGGCGGATCGATTAGCAATTTGTCGAACGGACCAAGCTGCTGCCATTGCTCCGCATCTAGCTTGAACAGGTCCCTGACATCGAAATCACAGCGCTTGTCCAAGCCGTTGTGCCTTGCGTTGCTTTGCGCACGCTCGACCAGCGCCGCACTGCCTTCAAACCCTGTCACGACAGCACCGCGTCTGGCCATTGGTAACGAAAAGTTTCCTATGCCGCAGAACATATCACCAATGACATCACCCGGTTGCGGGTCAAGCAATGACACGGCGCGCCGTACCAGCACCCGGTTGATCTGATGATTTACCTGGGTGAAGTCAGGAAGCCGGAACCGGAACTCGACGTCGAAATCGGGCAGACAATAGCTGAGCAATTCGTCACCGGCAGGATGCAACAGATGGACGGTGTCCGGCCCGCGTGGCTGGAGGTATACGTGCACACCGTGACGATCGGAGAAGTCACGCAGGAGTTGTTCGTCACCGGTCGAGAGTGGCTCCAGGATGCGAAACGCCAGCGCATCCCGATCAGCGCCAATCGCAAGTTCGATTTGCGGCACTCGCTCGCGGATAGACAGTCCATCTATCAACGTCCTGAGTGGCATCAACAATGCAGAGATGCGTTTCGGCACGACTTCGCAGGATGGCATGTCCGCAACGAAACTGTTTCGGCGTTCACGAAAACCAACGAGCGTTGCTTCGCGCTTGCGGACATAGCGCGATGAAAACCGTGCGCGATAACGGTACCCCCACGCAGGACCGTGTATCGGCGCCAGCATGGTCTGCGGCGAAACCTTGCCAATATGCGCAAAATTGTCTTCGAGAACACGCTGTTTGGCCGCTACTTGCGCCCGCGCTTCAAGATGCTGCATGGAACAGCCACCACAGATTCCGAAGCTGTTACATCCTGGCGTAGTTCGTGACGGTGACGCGACCAGCACCTTCCTGGTGGTGGCCAGTTCGTAACTTGGCTTGCGCCGATAGGTCTCCAGTTCAACGCGCTCGCCCGGGAGCGCGCCCTGGACGAATACGGCTTTGCCATCTATGTGGGTTACGCCCCGCCCTTCCTGATCGAGCGATTCGATATCGGCGATAACGACGCTCACGGCGGCTTCAGACCGGCCAGGCGTCAAGAAACTCACCCCAGTGCGATCCGCTGGACTGCTGCAAGGTGGAACGCACCAGCGCACACTCCTTGTCGTATCGAGTTTCGTCAAACACGCCCCGCATCAACTGAAAGCGCAAATACACCAGATAGGTATTGACGACATCCGTCTCGCAGTACGCGCGAATGGCATCGATCTGACCTGCCTGGAACTTGTCCCAGACCTTGCCGCCGGACATGCCGATTTTCCCGGGGAAGCCGAGCAACTGCGACATCTCGTCGAGGGGCGCACTGGCGCGCGGCTGATACATGGCCAACAGATCCATCAAGTCGAGATGCCTGGCGTGATAGCGGCTGATGTAGTTATTCCATTTGAATTCGCGATCGTCCTCGCCCATGTCCCAGAAACGACCCGCGTGCACACTATGTCGAAGCCCCCGATAGTTGAGCACCGGCAAATCGAAGCCGCTTCCGTTCCACGAGACGAGCTGCGGTGAGTACTTTTCAACGCCGTCGAAAAAGCGCTGTATCAGTGTCTTTTCCGGGTCATTCGCATCACCGAGTGACCAGACCCGAAAGCTGTCACGGTCACGCAGCACGCAGGAGATCGCTGCGATCCGGTGCAGGTGAAGAGGTAGAAAATCATTGCCGGTCTTTTCCCGGCGCTCCTCGAACGCTTGCTCGGCAACGTCTGCGGCAGCCATGTCGGTCGGCAAATCGCGCAGCATCCGAAAACCGTCGGTATCGGGAATCGTTTCGATGTCAAACACCAGGACGGGGGACATTGGATACCCTGTGTATTTCGTAAGCAGAAAAGGATCTTGTGTTACCAGTGACCTGCCGGCAACGGCTCCGCCCGTTTCTGATCTGCACTGCTACGAGCGCCATGGCAGATCATCGAAATCGCGCGGAAGCCACTTGAAGAAAACCCAGCAGCGACCTGACTGCCGATTGTAACGGAAGGAATACCAGTCAACGATGGGCAGCGCCATCTCGAGAGCACCCGGGCGATCCGGCCCGCCTGGCGCGAACCGGGGCCAGCTTGCCAGCCCAACTTTGCCCTCACCACCAGCCTTTCCGGTGCTAGACTGTCGAAAATACAAGGAAATTTGGGTCAAGGGGGGAATCAAAGGTGGCATCGCTCGAATCTGTCAGCGCGCCGGCTGACGCCGTTGAAAATGCACCTGAGTACGTTCAGCACAAACCACTGGTGAGCTGGGTTGCCGAGTTCGCCAAACTGGCTGAACCGGAACGGATTCACTGGTGTGACGGGTCGCAGGCCGAATATGAATCGTTGTGCCGCCAGCTGGTCGAGGCCGGCACCTTCATCCCGCTTAACACAGAGAAACGCCCGAACAGCTTCCTGGCGCGATCCGACCCGTCTGATGTTGCGAGGGTCGAGGACCGGACCTTTATCTGCAGCACACATCGCCACGATGCCGGCCCCACCAACAACTGGATGGCGCCGGCTGAGATGAAGAAGCGCCTGAAAGAACTTTTCAAAGGGTGCATGCGAGGCAGAACCCTTTACGTCGTTCCTTTCTCGATGGGCCCGATAGGCTCCCCTATTTCACACGTGGGAATTGAACTGACAGATTCGCCCTACGTTGCCGTCAGCATGCGGGTCATGACCCGCATGGGCAAGGCCGTGTTCGACGTGCTGGGTGAAGACGGTGATTTCGTACGCTGCGTTCATTCGGTTGGCATGCCCCTGACGCCTGGTGAGGCAGACGTCGCCTGGCCTTGCAACAAGGACCAGAAGTACATTGTGCATTTTCCGGAAGACAAGGCCATCTGGTCGTTTGGCAGCGGCTACGGGGGCAACGCCCTGCTGGGCAAGAAATGTTTTGCGTTGCGTATTGCCTCGGCAATGGGACGCGAGCAGGGATGGCTCGCCGAACACATGTTGATTCTTGGTGTCGAGTCCCCTCAAGGGGAAAAGACTTACGTGGCGGCAGCGTTTCCGAGCGCTTGTGGAAAAACAAACTTTGCAATGCTGATACCGCCGAAGGCCTTCAATGGCTGGAAGGTCACGACGATCGGCGACGACATCGCCTGGATAAAGCCCGGTGACGACGGCAGGCTCTACGCGATCAACCCGGAGTACGGATTTTTCGGAGTTGCGCCGGGAACATCTGATCAGTCCAATCCAAACGCGATGGCGACGCTGTCCGCAAATTGCGTGTTTACCAACGTCGCGATGACGCCGGACGGCGATGTATGGTGGGAAGGCATGGGAGAGGCGCCGCCGCAACTGACCGACTGGCAGGGTCAGCCCTGGACGCCGGACTGTGGGCGCAAGGCAGCACATCCCAATGCGCGTTTTACAACGCCGGCCTCACAATGCCCGTCGATCGATGCCGACTGGGAACAACCTGCGGGCGTGCCCATTTCGGCATTCATCTTCGGCGGGCGCAGAAGCACCACCGCACCGCTTGTCACAGAGAGTTTCAACTGGGTGGACGGTGTATATATGGCGGCGACCATGGGTTCAGAGACCACGGCAGCCGCAGCACACAAGATTGGCAACGTGCGCCGTGATCCATTCGCCATGCTGCCGTTCTGCGGTTACCACATTGGCGACTATTTCGATCACTGGCTCGAGTTCGGTCGAAAGGTGGCACACCCGCCGCGGATTTTTTCAGTGAACTGGTTTCGCAAGGATGATGACGGCGAGTTCCTGTGGCCCGGGTTTGGTGAGAACATG
>Ga0307380_10008907_pt1 | contig 12801 bp, 17 predicted proteins | sample UN3MG_FD_202239 | JGI IMG/M metagenome (GOLD analysis project Ga0307380, IMG submission 202239) | Soil microbial communities from Risofladan, Vaasa, Finland - UN-3 | ecosystem: Environmental > Terrestrial > Soil > Coastal area > Acid sulfate soil | place: Finland: Risofladan, Vaasa | collected... | reverse complement strand
CTATTGCAACCCATACCTATGAGACCGCTGCAGTAATAACAGAACATGGAATATTCTCAAGTTCAAGTTCTGGTGCAGGCGTTTTATTAGACCGTAGTGTATTCGGTGCAGTTACCTGTTCGTCAGGCGATTCAATACAGTTTACCTATGCACTAACTTGTGCGGCTGAGGCATAAGATTAAATAACGAATAAGGGGTAATTAATGGCAGTTATAAATATTGATGTTGAAGCTATTTATAGAAAGGGGAATAAGCAGGTAAATAAAAAGAGTGTCTTAGATAATGAAAAATCTAAGGTTTAATTCATAAACCCACTTATTCCCAAATGAATTATACACTATAAAATTAATAAATGTCAAATAAAAAAAAAGAAATACGTTAAATTTAATAGGTGAATGATATGAAAATAACTTTGGATATTCCTGATGATGTATTTGAAGATTTAAGTTACCGTAATCTATATCTTATTGCTGGAATTGAACCTATTGCCTTCAAAAATAGGGATGATAAGTGGAAAATCAAGACCAGTGCTTGTTCTATGTGTGGTAGGTGCTGTAAAAAACTAAAGGAAGGTTTTACTTTTCCCATAGTTAATGAGCAATGTGTTTATCTTCAAAATCCTGCTGGCTTTGGTGATAAATGGATTTGCAGTTTAGGGCTTAATCGTCCTATAGGTTGCAGTATTGCTAATTTTACTGCTGATTACTGCACTGTAAAATATGAATATGTGAAGGGATAAATCATGCTTATAAGATGTTGCTCTTGTAAAAAAGAATATGATTTAGAGGGCAATATTTTTGAATATGAAAAGGGTTCAAGGTATCCTATTTTAATTTGTCCTTATTGCGGACTTCGACACGTAATAAATTTTATGCTCTTTGACAACAAAATAGAGAAATTAAAAAAAGTAGAGAAGTTAGACTTAACTCTATATTATCCGTCTTTAGGTGCTTCAAGGATTGCCGATGCGAATAGGGTTGACAAGTCTCTTGCCGATAATGTTCCCGTAACAGGTTGGGATAAAACAAAGGATTTTATTTTAGCCACTAGAATTTATGGTTCAAAAGGTACTTACGACTATGCCTATACTTTGAAATGGAGAAATGTTACCGATGGCGGGACTTTCGCGGCAGTAGGGGCAACGGGAGAAATATCTTTTAGTGCTGATACGGTTTTGGTAGACGGACAAGCGTTGCCAACAGGAAGCAAAATTTGTGGTGCTCAAACTAACTATACTTGGCAAAATGGTTTAGAAAGTGAAGGGGATAATATCCTTCCTGATGTTGGGACATTTGCCCTTCTCGATGAATATTATACCGAACTTCAATGGGCTTTAAGTTGTGATGATGCTCACGATGGGGATGTATATGAATTTGACTTGTTTACTAATGCGACTCAAATTGGGGTTTGTCTTGCAAGCATAAAAATGTTAGAAGTGGGTTGGATTTCACCGACTGGATATGATGACCCTGATAATGTTTGGAATACTGAAACATGGGCATACGATAATAATACGGGAACGACAGCACAAATTATCGCAGCAGTAGCACAAAGTTGGAGTAGTTATTTAGAACTTACTCATTCTGCTTTGAGTTGTTCAAAAGTGAGATTCTATGCACAATATCATGCAACTTACATAAATTCTATTAGTTTAGATGTATATTATGATGATGGTGGGGGTGCTGATTGGCACAATATTTATGAGGGCGCTTTTGCAGACCGAGAATGGGTAGAAAAAGAGATTGGTTCTACTCAAGTAGTAATGGGGATGAGGGCTAAATTTTATAACAATCATACAAGCACTTGGGCATGTAATTGGTTCGAAGCGGATTTTTGGGAAGTTGCGGCAGGTGGGCCAACCGAAAACAAAAAATCTGTTGTAGGAGTTTTAACTATCACTGGAAACATAATTAAAAAAGATAGTAAAGGGGTAAGCGGTGTTTTAACCACTACTGGCAAGGTATTTAAAAGCATACCAACCTTTTTAGCAGGGGCATTCAGTTTTTTAGGGAATGTTGGTAAGACACGAATTTCATCATTATCATTAGCGGGAGTTATTAATTTTAGTGGAGCAGTTGCGAATAAAATAGGCAAGATATTAACTGGTGTGTTAGCCACTACGGGAACGGTTACTAAGAAAATAATAACTTCATTGGTGGGAATATTAGGATTTTTAGGCAATACCTTTAAAGGTCAATTCTTATCTCTTGCGGGGGCGCTCACGCTTACGGGGGCGATTACAAACTCAACTAATAAGTTATTAGCAGGCACATTAGAACTTACGGGCAATATTATAAAAAGTATAAGGGCTTCTTTATCAGGAGTATTTGCCTTTACTGGAAATATCGCAAAAAGATTTAGCATTGCCTTAGCGGGGACTTTGGAACTTGCAGGGACATTAACAAAATCAATTACAAAATTGCTATCGGGAATAGTCACCTTTACTGGCGATCTAATTGCAGAACTAACCGCTGGCGTTGAAACTTTTTACCAGTCAGTAGAAGGGGTCTTTGAATTTACTGGGGAAATCACCAAAAGAATATCAATATCTTTTGGTGGAGCAGTAGAATTTGTAGGAAGCTTAATTAAGAAAATATCCCTTATTTTATTAGGAACAATTACCTTTACTGGCTCACTAATAAAAAAGATATCTACTATTTTATCTGGTATCTTAACCTTTGAAGCTGTTGTAGAAGTAGCGGCGAAGTTTTATCAAACAATGACAGGTTCTTTGATTCTAACGGGTTTAGTGATTAAAAATACTTTTAAAACAATGATAGGAACTTTATCTTTAACTGGCTTGGCAATTAAAAATATTTCTAAATCATTATCGGGTATATTAACATTTATTGGTTCAGTAAGCACAGAAATAGCTGGTAAGTTTTATAAGACCATAACTGGAGTACTTGATTTAACGGGAAGTATCCTTAAAGGTACATCTCTTTCATTTGCAGGAGCATATGCTTTTGCTGGGGCAGTGGCAAAATCACCGAATAAATTATTATCGGGGATACTTAGTTATGAAGAAATAGGGGAAGAGAATTGGCTTGAAGGCTGGGACAAAAGAAGAATAAAATTTACCGTAGACAAAGATAAAATAGATACTGCTGATTTACAATGGTTTCGTGTAGTAGTAACATTATCTCCCACTCATGGAGATTGTGTCTTTGATGAATTAACCTCTGACGCTAACCGATTTAAGATAGCTTTTACTAAAGCAGATGGCACGACAGAGTTATACGGTGAGATAGAAAAATGGGACGATGCTAACGAGAGTGCCATAATTCACGTTTCAAGGGATGGCTGGGTAATATCAGATACAGAAAATACAGACTTCTATATGTATTACGATAAAGACCATGAAGATAATACAGATTATATTAAACCTGGTTCAGAAGAACTTGTTGTAAATGGAATTGATTGGACAGGAGCAACTGGGACTACACCTCCTAATAATTGGACAAAAATTGCTGGTAATGGAACATACGTAATTACTGAATTTGGAAATTTAAAAATGGATGGTGTTGGTGCGGATTGGGCAATAATTTACCAAACCATTACAGTGGTTCCCGGACGAACATATAAATTGTCAGTAGATTTAAGGAATGGAACTGCTGGTTATGGTATGTGGGTAGAGGCTGGTACATCTGCTGGCGGAAATCAATATGGGTCAGTAAAAGAAACTGGAACTGCTGTTTTTACCAATCGTACTTTATCTTTTACTGCAACACAAACCGACCTTTATATCCGTATATTTCCGAATCCGAATGATGCTAATCAATATGGTTATGTAGATAATTGTTCAGTTAGAACTTTCGCCAGTGCAAATGTTTGGGATACCAATTCTAAAATGGTTCAACATGCGGTAGATGCAACGACCTTAATGATAAAAGATTCTACTTCTAATAACAATGATGGCACAAAGAAGGGTGCAGGAGAACCTGCAAGTGGAACAGGCAAAATAGGTTTAGGACAGGTTTTTGACGGAGCAAATGATTATATTAATGTTGCTTCGTCTGCTGCTCTAAATGCAATAACTAATTTTACCCTTTCCTTATGGTGTAAAGGGAATACAGATAGTTCGTTTTTTATATCAAAATTTGCAAATGCCAACGTTAGATTTTATGGTTATTGTGTAGCAACTACAAAGAAAGCAAGTATTAACGTAAGGGATGGCGACCCTTGGACAGGTGCAAATAAGGAAGCTCTAACATCAATTTCAGCCTTATCAGCAGACGTTTGGTCGCAACTAACCTTCGTGGCTAATGGAACAACCATAAAATTATATTTTAACGGTGTTGAAGAAGATACATCCACCCTTGCTTATAGTTTTGCCGAACAAACAGGTAGAGCTTTAGAAATAGGTGGGACTACTTTTTGGGGAGTATATTGGAACGGTGGGATAGATGAAGTTCAACTATCCAGTGTTGCCAGAACTGCTAGCTGGATAAAAGCAAACTATCATTCTGAAAATGATACTTTGATTGCTTATGGGAGTGAGGAAACTGGAGGTGGAGGAACAGGATCACCAGGCATCTTAATCAAAATGCCTAAAAAAGTATTGGCAGGGGCATTGGCACTTACAGGTTCTTTAGCGAATAGAGTAGCCATTGGTTTACAAGGGGCTATTAGTTTTATAGGTTCGTTAACAACGGGTGCTGCCCAGTTATTCTACAAGGCATTATCAGGTGCATTAAGTCTTGCAGGCAGTATAACCAAATCAACCAAAATAACTGTTTTGGGGGCAGTCAGTTTCATAGGTAATATTGCCAAGCTAATGACAAAAAGTCTATTGGGTGTTTTGACCTTTACAGGCAGTCTTGGCAAGGCAATTATTAATGCTATATCACTAGCAGGTTCATTAATCCTTACAGGTAGTATTACAAAATCAATTAAGACTACCCTGTTAGGTATAGTCAATTTTACTGGTGATATCGTAAAAGCAATAGCAACTAATTTGGTAGGCACTCTAAATCTTACTGGTTTGGCAATACGGAAATTCTTTATATCTTTTATCGGCAGTCTGAGCTTTATAGGGGCTATATCTAAAATACCAGGTAAGTTTTTATCTGGGCTATTAAATTTTAGCGGAGTAACTACTAACTTAATTAGCAAAGTATTGGCTGGGGTACTTACCTTTACTGGAACTGTAGCCACTGGAATAGCTGAAATGTATTATCAGGCGGTTGCAGGGGTTTTAAATTTATCGGGTGCTATAACCAAAAAGGCAATAGTAACCTTATCTGGTGTGTTTAATTTTAGTGGACTAATTATTAATCGAATCAGAAAAATATTAGATGGGGTAATTGATTTTACAGGTTCATTGACAAATAAAATAGGGAAATTACTGAATGGCACATTAACTTTTACAGGTAAATTGGCAAAGAGGACATCAATTTCCTTATCAGGTATTCTTGAATTTTTGGGAACATTGATATCGGTTAGGATATATTATCGAGTCTTAACGGGAATAGTGGATTTTACAGGAAGCATAGGCAAGGGTATATCTCATAGTTTAGAAGGAATATTAACCTTTACAAGTTTAATAATCAAGTCAACATATAAGAGTCTTGTAGGAGTGTTTAGTTTCAGTGGTATTTTGAATAGATTAATCAAATTAATGTTATCAGGAATATTTAATTTATCGGGGAAGATTACTAATACAATCGGTAAAGTATTAACGGGTACAGTGGATTTCACAAGTACATTAATTAAAAAAATATCTATATCCTTATCAGGTGTCTTAAGTTTTCTTGGTTCGGTAACTACGGGACTTGCCAATTTTTATTATCAAAGTGTAACTGGGATTTTGGATTTTACAGGAAGTATTGTTAAAAAGACTTCTATATCGTTATCAGGAGTATTTAATTTTACAGGAATAGTAACAAAACTAATCGATAAATTATTGACTGGGATTATTGGATTTAGCGGGATAATTATCCGATTGACCAATAAATTAGTTTCTGGAATTGTAAGTTTTACCGGAAATATAATCGGATCGATTATATATGCAATATCGCTTACGGGAATTGTTAGTTTTACCGGCGAGACAAGTAGAGTAATCGGAAAATTATTAGAAGGAACGATAACTTTTGCAGGAAGCATATTAAAAAGAATAAGTATAGCCCTTAGGGGCGTTTTAGACTTTGTTGGTTCTGTAATTGCTAATTTAAGATATATATTTACTTATGCAGAATTATCAATTGAATCTACAGATACGACATTAAGTATAATAAATGATTTTTCAGTTTTATCAATAGAAAGTAATAAATCAGAATTGAGTATTATTAATGATTATTCAACCATAAGCATTAAAAAAACTGATTCTACTTTAAGCATAGAGAGGTGATTTTATGGCGGATTACAATATTGGGGACACGATTCGTTTAAAGGCAACCATAAAGGATTTTGATGGAAATGAAACTGTTCCTGATTCAATTACTGTTTCAGTTTATAAATTAGATATAGATAGGACTGCATTACTAACTAGTACGGGTGGAATACCAACTCTCTCGACTGGAATAGGGGCAATTGCTCAATATTATTATGATTGGACAGTCAGTACAGGTTTAACCGAAGCAAGTAAATTAATAGCTTTATGGGAATGGGCAGCGGGACCATTGCCGCATAAGAAGCGAATGAACTTTAACGTAGTTCCGATGATATAGGAGGTAAATTATGTTAGTAGATGTAGAAAAAGTAATAGACTTTTGCGGGGTAGATGGTGATGAAGATTCGGCAATAGTTACTGATATTCACAAGTCAGTAGAAAAATGGATTGATAATTATTGCAATAAGACCCTTCTGACTACTGCTCATGCAGAATATTATGATGGCAACGGTAATCAATTCTTACAGTTAGACCATTACCCCATTACTGGACTGACCAGAATAGCAATAGGTAGAAGAACGGCAATTAGGGTGCAGAATACTGATGACTATACTTCGGCAACGATAAGTGTTACTGCAACAGGAATAATCTTAACGAAAGACGGAACATCTTCGACATCTTCGGCATTAACTTTTGCAACCTCTACAGGTATGAGTACTTTGGTAAGTGCAATTACAGGTGATGGTTGGTTTGCGGTATTAAATAATTCTGAATATAGTAATTACAATTCAAGTGAATTAGTACAGATGTTCGGCAAAAGTGCCATTAAGGATAACTGGGTTTACCTCGATATGCCAGAAGAGGCACTGAATGATTTTGAGGTTTATCCTAATCGAGGGGAAATATACCGATGTTCGGGCTGGGATGAGGGGCATAACAATGTCTATGTGGAGTACGTTGCGGGATATGCAACTACTCCAGCAGATTTGGAATTGGCTGTTGAGATGTTTGTTAAATATATTTACCAAAAACGAGATGAAGATACCTTTGGAATTAAGGCTTATAGTTTAGGCGATATCAGTACTACCTTTGAAAATGGCGGGGATGTTCCTAACGAGATTAAACTTATCTTAAATAAATATAGGAGAATATTAATATGAGGGGGAAAAAGAAAACTTTAACTCTTGAGAGAAAAACTTTAGAAGATGATGGCATGGGTGGAAGAAAGGAAACTTGGGCTGATGTGGTTAATGTGAAAGGGGTATTGTGTACCATTGATGGCGATGAACGTTTGGCGGCGGATAAGCTGACCGTGATTAGTACACACCACTTTTATATTGACTTTTTACATGGCGAAACAATTACCGAAGTAGACAGGTTTTCTATGGGAACGAGAATATTTAAAGTTGTGTACATAAATAATCTCGGTGCAAATACTGACAGGAAATTAAAAATTACCTTAAAGGAAGAAGTCTAATGGCGATAGCAATAAAATGGTATGACAAAGAATTGAAAAAGATGGTATTAGATACGGCCACGCAGGCAATAGCTAAGGGCTGTTTTTTGGTAGAGGGAGATGCCAAAAAGTTATGTCCAATAGTAACCACAAGATTAAGAGGCTCTATATCAAGCAACTGGTATGGTAGCGGAATGGCAAGGGGAAAGACAGGTGGAGTAGCAAAAGCTGATGATGGTATTGGACAACCTGAAAAAGAATTGACTGGCGTAGTAGGCACGAATGTTGAATATGCAAGGCGTGTTGAAATGGGGTTCGTCGGAGCGGATGCACTGGGACGTATTTATAATCAAAGTCCTAAACCTTATTTGCGCCCAGCGTTAGAAAAAAATAGAAGCAAGATATTAGGGCTATTTAAAAATCTTATTAAATAGGGGGGATTAAATGTATATCATTTATGAATTACCAGATTACTGGGTTGAGGATAATCACAAAATAGAATGTGATTCAACAGCAAATTATGTCATGGATAAAGATTTGAATATAACGATTTAAAGGAGAAATATGCAAGTATTATTCGAGGGATTATATAAGCAATTTACTGGTAGTACAGGAGTAGGTAGTACGGGAGAAAGTTCTTTATCTGTTATTCTTGGGGGCAGGTTACATCCCATTGAAGCACCACAAGGAAGTGCATATCCCTATGGGGTATATCACCTTATTAGCGATGTACCTGAATATACTTTTAATGAAACAATAGAGAACGCGATCATACAATTTAACTTATTTGATGATGATAATAGTGCTAAAGATATCAATACGGCTTTTACCGCACTAACGGATTTATATGATTGGAAGACTATTCCCTTTTTTACGGGATATACTTCGATTTATATGCAAAGGGAATTAAGCTATCTATTAAAAGAAAGCGGTGTTTGGAACTATATGATTCAGTATAGATTGGTATTTCAAAAAAATTAAGGAGGTAATATGGAAAAGTTAGAAGAGTTAGAAAAGAGAATAACTGAGTTAGAAAATAAAAAGGAGGTAAAAAAAGAGGAAATAATCATAAATGATAAGGAGGTTAAAACAGAAAATAAAGAAGTGAAGGATTTTGTAAAAGGATTAGAAGATATCTACATCTTGGGGCGGGGGCAATCCTTAGGTTATGCTCCGACAACCAAAATAGAAAATTCGGAAGTCTGGGGCTGTAACAATGTCTATAAAGCAAGAGAAGTGGATAGATTATTCATTATGCACGATATTTATATGGTGCAATATTTACGGGAAAAAGATTTAATTATAGAACTTAATCAGAAGGATTTTCCTATCTATACTTTAGGTAAATACGATATCTTGAAAAATAACGTGCAGTATCCCATTGAAGAAATTTTAAAGGAATTCGGAACATCTTATCTAATCAACAATGCTTCGTACATGCTGGCTCTGGCGATCATACAGAAACCCAAAAATATAAATCTATTTGGGATAGATATGTCCTACGGAACGAATAATGAATACATGTATAACGAAAAGGCCTGTGTTGAGTTCTGGATTGGTATGGCAAAAGGCAGGGATATTAATTTTGCAATTTCGGAAGGGTCAACCCTGATGAAAAGAAGGGGAAGAAGTAATTATTATGGCATGTTAGAAAAATCAGATGGTCTTGCTTTTCGATTAGAACCAGACTTTAGCTGGGGTAATAAAACAGGGAAAAGTGCTTTAAGATATAAAATCTTTAAAGTACAACATAAATTATAAGGAGGTTATGAATATGATAAAACCAATAAAAATTGTTACTGGAATGGAATCTTCTGATATAAAAATTTATGAAGATGGAAAAGATATCAGTGAAGAAATTAAAAATGCTTTTGGAATTGATATCTATCTTAGGGCGGGAAAACTTCCAGAAATTATAATACATCGTTATGTTTCAAAAGTTGAATATGAAGGGAAAAAATGTGAAATAAACCTTGTAAATAATAAGCCTAAAAAAGTAAAAGGAACAGATACCATTTTAGAAGATACCAATTATTCCAATTGTAAAAATGGCAGACATTATATTAAAAAGGAGGTTTAAATGGGTAAAGGAATAGAGTTTATAAAGGATTTAGACAAAATAATTATTCTGGCACAGGGGCCAAGCTGGTATCAATGTCCGGATAAAGTGCCATCCAATTGTGAAATTTGGGGATCTAATGTAATCTACCGAGACCATTGTGCGGATAGACTATTTTTTGGGCATGATATAAGGGCACACTTTTTAGAAGATGATACTAATTTATTTGAGAATCTTAATAATTTAGATATCCCGGTTTATACCAATGCTCCATGCCGACAACTTAAGAAAAATGCTCTTATACCGATAATGGAAATTTTAGAAGAATTCAATGTAGGATTTTTCTTGAATGTAATTGCTTGGATGATAGCAACGGCAATTTTACAGAAACCAAAATGTATAGAATTCTTTGGGGTAGATATGCGACCGGATGCAGGAGGAGAAACTTTTGGAAATGAAAAAGGGTCAGTGGAATTTTGGGTTGGAGTAGCGATAGGAAGAGGGATTAAATTTATGAATACTTTAGAATCTTATGTATTAAAGACTAAACAAGAAGGAATGTTTCCCAATTACCGTCCAAAAGTACCACAAGCGGGATTGATATCTCAAGTCCCCGAAGCGGATAGAAATGCGATGGCCTTACGGAACTATGTGATAGTTCCAGATGGCACAGAAATATAAAATAAAAGAAAGGGGTGATTTTAAATGTCAGTGATTAGTGGAAAATTAGGAAGTGTAACTTTTAGTGGCGGTCAAACAACTATTAAAAGTTGGACTTTAGATTACAAGGCAGATTTGTATGACAGTACTAATTTTGATGATTCGACCGGCGGAAGGTCTTATGTTTCAGGTTTTACAGGCTGGAGTGGTTCTTATGAAGGATTTTATTCAACAGGGAATACCGCAATACCGGGTAGTACTGGAACTATTTATCTGGGAACATCTTCAACTGGAGCACCAGGTTTATTTTCTGGAGGTGTAATTATTACTGGAATGGGTATCGGAGTAGGAGTAGATGGATTAGTAACTCAAAACTATACTTTTCAAGGAACAGGTGCTTTAACTACTACATAAAGAGGTGATTTAATATGGCAGTAATAAGTGGAGTAAATGGGGCAGTTTATTGTACTACAGGGACGGTTTACACAGAAGAAGTAGGATTTTACAATTGGACACTCGATTATAAAATAGATTTATTTGATACAACTGCCTTCGATACATCGTCTGGAGGCAGGTCTTACATCAAGAATATAACCAGTTGGACTGCAAAAGCAGATAAATATTTCCTATCTACCGGGAATAATTTAAATAATTGGTTAGGCGATACCGTGAAGGCAAGATTTTTCTTAAATTATGTAGCTGTTCCAAGTACGGGTGATCCTTCCCAATACTACAAAGGCGATACTATTATCACAGGAATAGATATTGGAACTCCGGTAGATGCCTTGATAACTCAAGGTATTAGTTTTCAGGGAGTAGGTGCTTTAGATTTAGCAACCCAAACAACAGAATGGAGTACTTAAAATAAATGAAAGGAGGTAATTAATATGGCAGATAAAGAAAAAGAGAAATTAGAAGATATAACTCAAAGCCCATTAGAAATTGAATTAAAGGGCAAGACTTATAAACTGGGGCCTATTGGATTTATAGACTTTGGTGATTTTGCCCAGTACATCAAGAGTCAAAAATTAAAACTGGTTGACTATATTAAAGACAAAGATTTACAACTAAAGATGACTGAAAAGATAATGGATCAACCGATTGACCTTGATAAGGAATACGGCACGATTAACGGTATTTGTTATATGGCCTGGAAGGCTATTCAGAAATATCAACCGGAAGTAACGCTTGTTGATATGAATCAGATTATAGATTTGGATAACTTTGAAAAAGTATCAATCATTTTGGGAAACTTGGGCGGTACAATAAAAAACCCCAAGAGGGCAAAGGCAAACCCTTAGAATGGAGTTTGGCCTTTGCTTACCTGAAACATTATTACGGTTGCAGTGATGATGAGATATGCAAGATGAGTATGTATAAGGTGCAGAAATATATCGAGCATATCTCCGATATATTAGGGCAATCAAGTGATACAGGAGAAGACAAAAAACAGATTATACCAGCAACTAAGATTGATGACAATAAAGAATTAATTAAACAGGCTAAAGGATTAGGTTTAAAAGTGCCGAGATATTATTAATAGATAAAAATTATTCCCAATTTATAGTAATTGCAAATTTTTTTATTTCTGGTTTATTTTCTACCATAACTTGGAATGTTACTTCTTGATTGGGAAATATCGTATATGGATCAGCATAGCCATAATTAATTGAAACAAGTTTATCGTTTTTATCTAATGCTTTAGTTGTCACTTTTACATAATCGGCTGTTTTATTACTTGTATTCTTTAAAATACCTTCAACATAATAATATAGAGGGGGATCACTTAATCGATTAGTCCAGTCAATAATCTCTATATTAGCTTTTATAGCTGATTTTGGTGGATTTTGTTTATCATATGTTTCAGAATTACAACCTAAAAATATAAAAATAAAACATAATAAAAATACAATTAATAGAAAGAATTTATAATTTTTCATAATAATATACCTCCCATTTATTGAATTGTAATACTTAAATTATCTTTTGTAAAGGGGTGAACTAAAATTTTATTAGGTGAAGCCTTTGTAGAAATTAAAGCAGATGCAACTAAATTAACCGCAGGTATAGCAGCTGCTAAGGGTCAAGTAGGAAATGCAACAGCTGGAATGAGCGCTCAATTTAAAACAATTGGTACAAGTATGGCTATAGCAGGAGCAGCAATTACCGCTGCCTTTGGATTGACGGTCAAAAGTGCTATTGGTTTTCAGAAAGAGTTAGCTCAAGTTTCCACAATGCTTAATGAATCGGCAATGAAGATAATACCAGAATATAAGGCAGGGTTACAAGAACTTT
>Ga0307380_10008904_pt1 | contig 12805 bp, 9 predicted proteins | sample UN3MG_FD_202239 | JGI IMG/M metagenome (GOLD analysis project Ga0307380, IMG submission 202239) | Soil microbial communities from Risofladan, Vaasa, Finland - UN-3 | ecosystem: Environmental > Terrestrial > Soil > Coastal area > Acid sulfate soil | place: Finland: Risofladan, Vaasa | collected... | reverse complement strand
TGCGCTGTTCCTTCCACAGAATGACAATTATTGCAGGATGCAGCCGATAAAACTCCGCCCTTGATCGACTCACCATGAATACTGCTATCATAAATTTCTATAGGATGATCAGTCCGGATATCATATTTCTGTACTAAGTCCAAATCTTTATGGCATACGCCACACGTTAGGGGAAGATTAGAGGGATGGGTTTTGGAGAGTTTGGCTGAGGATGGCAGCACTTCATGATCCCCGTGGCAATTCGCGCAAGTGGGCATATCCTCGCAGACGCCGCCAAAAATGGCCCTTCCGTGGGCCTGGTACTGTTCGGATTCCTCCTCGTGACAAGTCCGGCACCCCTGACAGTCAACTTTCCAATTTGGAATCTCTTTATGAGGCAGTGTATTTTTGCCCAAATGACAGTCAAGGCACTCCAAGCCCTCATGTATAGAGTGAGAAATATCTTCTTGGATGACCGTCTCATGTTTTCCCGTTTCATGGCATTCTATACAGGAATCATTGTCGATTTTTTCATATTCCTCTTCCTGCCCTCGCGCCAAGACAAAGGAAAGCAGGAAAACACTCACCATCATGAGTAAAAGAACACTAAGAAAATTCTTTTTCCTTTTTTTAATCGCCATTAAAAATGACAAATATCTGATCATAATGCGCACCTTCAAAACCTAAGTTTGCAGATATACTTCTTCAAAAGCTTTCCACATGTCATCCTCTAGCCTTTTCTTCTCTTCCTCTGCCGATTCCCTTTCCTTCCCACTTTCAACCAATGGAGCCAACTTTTCGCTGAATTTATCGACCTCCTGCTTGTACCAGGAAACTGCATCCGCTCCAATGATCAGTGTTTGCAGATCACCCGGTAAATTTGCGGGCTCAATCGTACATATCCAGCCCAGTTCATACGGCTTCATCTGGAGGTATTCCATATGATCTAAAAGATCTGTATTCATGGAAACCACTTTACCGGAGATGGGGGCAGGCAAATCTAACCGGTGATCTCCCTTTCGGATGGCAAATAAATAGCTCCCTTTTTCGATTTTCTGTCCGCTTTTCGGCAAATCGACACCTTCAATGGGGCCCAGAATCTTCTGGGTAAAATCATCCAACCCGACTTTGACAATCCCGTTCAACTCCAAACTAATCCAGGTATGGGCGGGAGAGATAAAAACACCGGCGGGAACATTGATTACATGCTTGGATTTTTCCTCCCCGATGGAAGGTGTAATCAAGTGAACTTGGGGCTTGGTCAGTCGCTCGATTCGATCCTGCCGACGAATCAGAGATTTGTTGACAAAATCCGTGAGCTCGTCTTCTGTGAAAGGCTTCTGCACATAATCCATGGCACCATGCTTCATTGTCGCGACCGCCGATTCAATGGAAGCATACCCGGTGATCACAATCACATCGATGTCAGGGCGAAAATGTTTGACGGCCTTGGTCACTTCTATTCCGTCCATCTCCGGCATTTTAAGGTCTACGAAGACGAAATCGTAGTCATTTTTCTGGACCAAACCCAGGGCTTCTTTTCCTTTTTCAACAGTGTCGATTGAGAATCCATCGAGAGCCAAGATTTTACGAAAGCTGGACAGGACGATTTCCTCATCATCTACGGCTAGTATTTTTGCTTTGGGCTTGTCCACAGCCACTCTTTTAAGGCTTAGAGCTTCATCCGTATAATCCAGTCGCAATCCGATATCCAGCGCTTCTTTTCTAGCCTTTTTGATTTTTCTTCTCTCAATATTCTGCATGATAAGACGAAGAACCAGATTCACGATGATAAACACAATGATTGTTAAAATAACTAAAAGAGGTACCATAGAATTTCCTCCTAAATTAATATCGTTTTAATAATTGAATATTATTTTCTTCTTCTAAAACTTCAATGATCTTTTAATCGGCCGATCTCTTTTCACAACACGTCAGATGTTTCAATTCCTCCGCCGGAATGACCGGAATAATACGGAGAAGCCACCCCTCATCAAACGGAGATGTATTGACCAGTTGAACGTTGCTTTCCAGTTCATGGTTAATGGCAGTAACACTACCACTCAGAGGGGCCCAAAACATGTTCACCAATCCATTCTTTGAAATGAGCTGCGCGCAGCACTTTCCCTGAATGATTTCATCGTTGGATAAATGGAACTCGATGCGGTCTAAATCTTTAATCATTTCAGGGAAAGTATCACCTACCCCGATAAGAGCAGTCCCATTCTCCTCAAGTTTTGCCCAGGCATGATGACCCAAACAATGTAAACCACAGAGATTTTGGTCCATGCGGGGCGGCAGAGATAGGGGAAAACAAACTTGTTTATTAGGACCAAGTGCATGCATTTTTTCGCTGTATTTCATCCCTCGCTGAATAACTCCCAGTAAAGCCTCCGTATCAAACGGTTTTGGAATAAAATCAAAAGATCCCATATTGAAAGATTGAAGAGCGTTTTCCAGAGTTGCGTAGCCGGTGATCACAATAAGAGGGATGTAGGGGTATTTTTCTTTGATCACTCGAATAAAATCATAACCGGAGATCTTTGGTAACATAAGATCCGAAATAATGAGACGATATATATTCCGTCTCAACTTTTCCAAGGCGGTTTCCACATCAACGGCAGCGTCCACAACGAGTTTTTCAGGCTCGAGGATCTTCTTGATGGCAGCCAGAACAACCGACTCATCTTCGACTATCAGAACATCATATTCTTTGTTCATAGTGCTAGGCTTTTATTATTGGAGAAGTCGCTTCAGCGACAGGAAGCTGAATAGTAAACGTGCTTCCTTTCCCGAGTTCAGAGTCTACGGTTATTTTCCCCCCGTGCTCATCGATGATACCCCAAACAACGGCCAGGCCCAGACCAGTGCCCTTTTGCTCTTTCGTGCTGTAAAAGGGCTCAAAGATTTTGGACAGATTTTCTTCGGCTATACCGCAGCCAGTGTCCGTAATTTCAAATTGAATATGAGCATGACCTTCGATTGGAACGCTTTTGGTCTTTAAGTATATTGTTCCGCCCTGGTTGCCGATGGCATCAGCGGCATTGACCAACAAATTGATAATGATCTGTTGGAGTTGACTGGCATCAGAATTTACCGGTGGCAGATTTGGGCTTAAATCCGTCTGCATAATAATGCGACGGCAACTCATTTGGTTATCCACGATTTTAAGAGCCCGATCGATAACGCGGTTGAAATCAACATTCGTTTTTCGGGCAGGCATTGGACGGGCAAAATCCAAGAGACCCTTGACGATATCCCGGCACCTTTTTGTTTCTCTCACAATAATTTCCAGGTCTGACTTCAGTTCAGGATTGGAGTCCGAACGTTTTAACAAATAGCTGCTATATGTTAAAACACCAGTCAGGGGATTATTGATCTCATGCGCCACTCCCGCAGCCAGACGGCCGATCGAAGCCAGCTTATCGGAGTGGTAGAGTTGGTTCTGGGCTTCATTGAGTTTGCGGGTCATCTCGTTAAAAGAATTCTTTAGAATACCCAGCTCGTCGTTCCGCTTAGGTTCAAGCCTGTACGAGAGATCACCCTTGGCCACGGCATTTGTTGCGGCCACAAGATGTTGAACCGGCCGGTTAATGAGATATTGAAAAAAGAACCAAAGAGTGAAACTGATAGTCACCATGGCGGCTAATGTCAAAAGAAGAACTTTGGTTTGATTGGAAGCAAGCAGGCGGTCAAATTCCATGAGCGACATGGTGACGTCCAATACGCCTAAGACTTTTTGTTCCTCTTCATGGGCATGACAATCGGCTTGCCAGCAACTAGATTCATTGTAGATGGGATTGATAATCCCCAGACTCCGGACATTGTTGTCGAGCCGGAAGATCCGTGTCCTTTCGGATATAGAAAGCCTCTCCAATGCCTGATCAGCGGTGTGGCAGGCATAGCATGCTTCAGTATGCTTGTCCACCATCGTGCCTATAACCGATTTATCAGAAGAATATATGATTTTTCCCTCTTTGTTAAAAATGCGCACCTTCTCTATGCCCTCTTGTTGACCGATGGTATCAATAATATTGTGGACATGCTCACGGCGATTGAAGAGCATGTCATACTTGGTGCTATTTTTAATCATCTCACTCAGCTGGTGTGCATTATGCTCCACCCTTAAGAGATAAGTGCGCTGTTGAGATTTGATGATGAAATAGGAGAAGATTCCCACGATCGCGATGGTCACGCTAGCAACGGCGATCAATTTGTGACTGATCTTATGAAACATAAGAATTTTTTTTTAAAGTTGCTTTGATTTCGATCCATTTTGCTAAATTTGAGCCCATTTATCTCCTCTATTGCTAATACTATATAGAACAAACATTTCCTGTCAATACGGAATCCTCTATAAATAAAAAACTCCCGTGAAAATGTTTGTATAGGACTACAGTATAATAGACTCCGTCCTGAATTGCTGATCAAGAAATCCCGCTTTCATATATATTCCACTCTATCCTCAGCATCTTTGGTATGGGAAAGATCACCTAGCTATGGGGAACATCCAACAGGTAGTTACCAGGGAAAAACTGGTGCCGGAGGAGGGAGTCGAACCCACACTCACCGTGAAGTGAACTGGATTTTGAGTCCAGCGCGTCTGCCAATTTCGCCACTCCGGCATGTGATAGAAAACTATAAAGGATTTTCTCATTTTTTTCAATGAGAAGACTGGCCAACTCAAGTCGTCATTCTTATTGAGCTATTGTTAAAATGGATTTTTCAATCGTCAGTTAGAAGCAGCCTTAAGTGGGTATTTTTAGATAAGTTATGCAGAAATTACCAAACGCCCGCTCCGAGTTCAATTACGTATATCAGTTTGTTGATCTCGAAGGCGCCGACATTTTGAATTCCAACAAGAAGCCCCCAAAAATCAGTCAATGAGGCACAGAAATTAGACAGGGAAATGTACCGTGAATATTTTCATTCGTAGCGGAGGGCGGTAGCAGGATTGGAGAGGGCGGCTCTAACCGAGTGAAAACACACGGTAAAGAGAGCGATGACAACGGCGAGGACCCCCGAGAAGACAAAGATATCCCAGCCTATCCCGATGCGATAGGCAAAATTCCCCAACCACCGGTTCATGGCGTAAAAAGCGAGTGGCCAGGCCACGATATTCGCGATCAGGACCAGCTTGGCGAATTCTTTAGAGAGCAAGAAGATTATATTGTTCACCGAGGCACCTAGAACTTTGCGGACTCCGATCTCCTTTGTGCGCTGCTCCAATGTGAAGGAGGCAAGACCGAATAAGCCCAAACAGGCGATAAAAATGGCGAGCGCCCCAAAGATGATATAGATCTCCCTGACCTTTTCTTCTTGGGCATACTTGTTCCTGAAGTCATCATCCACAAAATGATAATCGAAGGTGAATTCTCTGTTGGGAAAAACCTGTTGGCTGACCTCTCTGAAATTAGTTTCCAAAAAATTTAAGGTGGAAGGAACGTTGACCGGGAGAACTCTTACGGTGGCAAAGGCGAAGAACTCGGGCTCACAGCTGAGGATGACGGGACTGATCTCCAACTTCATGCTTCCGCTGTGAAAATCCTTGACGACGCCTACGATCCTTCCTACGCGGTTATCGCGGGCAATGTTATATATGCGCTTCCCGAGGCAGTCATCACCCCATCCGAGAGCCTTGGCCATTTTATCGTTGATAAGGATCGCCTCTCCAGCATCGGTCGAAAATTCACGGGAAAAATCTCTTCCCAGGACAATCTCCATACCGTAGGTTTTCACAAAATCATGATCCACCCAGTAGTTTCTGGCTCTGACGGTTTCATTTTCGCCCCGTCCCTCGGGTAAATAGGCATCGAATCCCAATTCGCCGCCGGGGATGTTGGCCGAAAATGAGATGGCTGTTATATTGGGATTTTTTTGGATGCGATCTTTGAGGGCATCGAATCTCTGGGCGTTCTCTTCTTCACGTCGGCTGCCGAAGAATTGTGATACGAGAAGCTGCTCCTTTTTAAATCCCAGGTCTTTGTTTTTCATATAATCGAGCTGTCTGATCATGGTGAGGATGCCCACGATCATGAAAATCGAGATGGCAAACTGGACGATGACAAGTGTTTTTCGGAGCGAGCTATTTCTGGAGGCAGAACTGAATTTTCCCCTTAAGACCACCACAGGCTGAAAAGCAGAGAGGATGAAGGCAGGAAAGCTGCCGGCGATAAATCCTGTGAGGATGATGATGCCGAGAAAACCGAGCAAGGCGGGCAATTTTAAGAGGTGAGTCTGCTCGAATTGCTTGCCGGATAAGTTGTTAAAGAGAGGGAGAACAGTCATAACCAGTGCGATTCCAAGAAAGAGGCTTATGAGGGAGACCGCGATGGACTCACTCAGGAATTGCCGGATGAGTTGATTTTTCTTCGATCCGAAGACCTTTCTTATTCCGACTTCGCGTGCCCTGCCGGCTGACCGGGCGGTAGCAAGATTGATAAAGTTGAAGCAGGCGATGATAAGCACGAGCAGGGCAATACCCGAAAATAAGTAGACATTATTGATATCACCGGGAGTTCCGATCTCATATTCTTCGACCGGATTGAGGTGGATATCTTTCAATCCCATGAGAGGATATTGACGTGTTGTCCCTCGTTGTTTGAACATCTCCCCCCACTGGGCCTCATGGGTGGCCATGATCTTTTGTTCAACTTCCTTTATGTCTGCATCTTCATTGAGGAGGAGGTAAGCATAGACTTCACAGAAATAGGGAGCGGCCAGTACGGGGGAAGGGCGGCCTTCCTGATCTCGCATAAAGGTCGTGGGGATGATTCCATTGAAGAGGAAATGGGAGTTTTTGGGGACGTTTTGGATGACCGCGTTGATCTGGATGGATCGATCGGGTGCGAGTGTGATCACTTCACCGATGGGATCGGCTTCGCCGAAGAGGCGCTGAGCAGTCGCTTGGGTGATGACGAGTGAGTCCGGGTTGGCGAAAACTTTATCGCGATCCCCTGCGACGAATTCGTGGGTGAAGATATCAAAGAATGTGGGATCCATTATGAACACTTCAGGAATTCTGATGTTTTGATCGTCCAAGCGGCCCTGGAGCTCGAAGGAGTCGAAAATTCTGACGGCGGATTCGACCTCGGGGATGGAGGTGACCAGTTCAGGGGCGAGAGCGGGAGGAACTGTCGCATAGCGGCGGGTGGTTGTACCGATCGAGCTGATGGCGCTCACCCGATAGATGCGATCCGCATTCTCATGATAATTGTCGTAGCTCAGCTCATCCGCCACAAAGAGCAAGATCAGGATGCAGCATGCCATACCGATGGCAAGGCCGGATATGTTGATAAAAGAATACCCCCTGTGTTTCCTAAGGTTTCTTAAGGTTAATTTCATGTAGCTTCTTATCATGTTTGATCTCCCGATATCCTCAAACCTGTGGTGATAGCATTCTTTTTAATCAATATTCACTTATATTGAGCAAAAAACGTACCAACAGGAATTTCTGGGGTAATCGAATAGATGATGAAATTTTTATGGGAAAATTGTTTTACACTCGTACAATCACTGTCCACTATCGAACAATTAAATGGGGACTGTCCCCTTTTTAAAGATGCAGGGTCCGTTCCCCGAACGGACCGTTTGGGAAACGGTCCCTACTTTATTTTAGAAAAGATCCGCTAGACTAGCCGCTCAAACTAGACTAGAATATCCATCAAATTTGATTGGAGGCGTGATCGTGAAAAAATTTCTTATCTGTGTGTTTGCAGCCACTTTATTTGGCGTTTTATTAATGGTTGGACTATTCTCTAAGCCTGTTGTGAATGCTGACCTTTCTAAAACCAAAATCGCATATGTTGTGCGTGAGGAGGGCGGCAGTTTTATCTATGTTATGAATCCTGATGGCTCGAACAAGATAAAACTGACTACCGGTTCAATGCCCTGTTGGTCGCCGTGCGGAAAAAAGATCGCTTTTACTGCCGAGAAAGATGACAACAGGGATATTTATTACATGGATGTAGACGGATCGAACATTACTAGGTTGACCACTCATCCTGATGCAGACGTAAATCCAGCTTGGTCGCCGGATGGATCCATGATCGCCTTCAATTCCAGCCGGAGTGGAAGTTCTCAGATCTGGCGAACAAATGTCGAGGCTGGCGATGGGAAAAATGAGTGGGGCTACAATTTAACGCAACTGACACAAGATACTTCCCATAAAAGAGTCAACAATTTTCACGCCTGGTCTCCCAACGGATTATGGCTGGCTTTTGAGGCTGATAGAGATAGAGACGACCCTGAAATCTATCTAGCCAACACAGTGGACGGCACAAACCAGCAGAGATTGACGTTCACACGAGCTCTCGATGAGGTCCCTGAGTGGTCGCCCGATAGTAAACAGATCATATTTTCATCTGACATGCATGGTGAACCCCAATCGGGTAATTACGATATTTACATCATGGACATCGATGGTTCCCATCAAAAACGCCTGACAATCACTGACGAGCAAGCTTCAAATCCTTCGATGTCGCCTGATGGGACAAAAATCGTCTATGATCTGAGCAAAGGACGGGAGTCAGAGATTTATGTGATCGATGCAGATGGTTCAAATCCAAAAAGCTTGGGAAAGGGATCAAATCCTGCCTGGTCTCCGTTCTTGAAAGAGAAGTCTAAGTAAGCTCTTCCGCTTATTTATTGGAAGCGTTTCTCACATGCTCCGTTAGGGGAACGGACCCTACATAAAAAATATTAGGTGCTATTCCCCTAAAAATCCTGAATCGATACCTTGGAGGGAATTCGCGACAACCCTGATGAAGCCTCCATATTTCATGATCTTCATCATGTTGCCTTTGAGTTTAAAAGTCCCCCGGACAACACCCTGAATAAAATCCTTCTCCCCTTTGACAGCCGCTTTGAAATTTTCGTAAGAGCCGGTGCAATAAAAGCCCACCTCAACCTCCGACGGGTCGTCGATCAATCGCGCATCCGTGCATTCGCCGGATTTGGCCTCCAAATAGACATAGGTTGTTTTATCGAGGCCGCCGCCTGGAGTGATCTCAAAGATCCAGTTCCCGTTAAAATCTTCACCCCAATCTTTCCCTACATCTTTTGCAGCGTCGCTATTGTTAATAACGTTTTTCCATTCCTGGCACCATTCATTCGAAGGGTACAACACCGCCATATTTGCCTCCCTGACTCATTTGTCACTATTTATTATCGATATTTTTCCAATAATCAAACTTACAATCACAATATCTACAATCACAATGTCTCTAGATCATACCAGTATCTGGCGTTCTCCAATGTCTTGAGCCCTTTGCCGCCCATCCAAAGCCCTATGACCTTCTGGTCTCTCCAGTGTTTCTCGATATCGAATTCGCGAGCGTACCCATAAGAGCCCATAAAATCCATGGCACGACTGCACGCCCTCTCTACGGCATTGGAGGCATAGAGGGAAAGGCCTCTAGTTTTGAGAAGGAATCTCTCATCCCAAGCGTCCCACCCATAAATATCCGGACGGGTGATCTCCCGCACGTACGTCCACATCCACGCAGAGGTCGATTCAATGAGTATGGCTACTTCGGACAGCATGTCTGCCACTATGCTGTGCTCTTTTAGCGGCTTTCCGGCGATTTGCCTTTCTGTTGTCCATTTTTTTATGATCTCGTACACATTCTTCATTATTCCCACACACATGGCTGTAGAGCCTATACTGCCTGCTGTGATGGCCTCTCTCCAGTATTTAAGGTCGTCGCCGGGTCCATGCAGCCTGTATCTTTTTGGCACTCTCACGTTTTCGAACCACACATCCGAATTCAGATCTGCAGACATCCCGGATTTTTGGTAGGGATTTCCAGAGGTGACACCTTCAGAATCTGCAGGCACCAAAATGAGTGCAAAATCATTGGGATCAGCAGAGCCCTTTTGTGTTGTGCAGAGAACCACGTACAGGTCGGCGAGATGGCCGGAGTTCGAGGGCCATATCTTGTGGCCGTTGATGATCCACTTATCCCCATCAAGAGTTGCGGTTGTTTCGATCGTCTTTCCATGCATCCGGCCGATATTTTCTATATCTGCACCGCTCTGAGGCTCGGTCATGGCGTGGCAGCTCATATAAAGATCTTGGCCGCAGAAATTTGGCCCAAACTCTCTGCACAATTCCATATTCCGGTGGGGTTCGAACATGATGGGCACCATGCCCCAGATAGAGCATACCACTGCCACACAAAAGCCTGAATCGATACGTGCCAATTCCTCACATATAACAGTGACACACGGAAATGGATCGGGAATATCTGTCCCTCCTGCTTCTGCAGGAAAAAAGGCTGCATTTATTCCAAGATCCACAAGAACTTCCTTGAGAAGTGGTTCGATCATTTTGTGTTCCGCCCAATCTTCATCCACGTGTTGCCTGATGGGCATGTACCTTTCCTCTCCCCATTTTCTAATGACATGGCCCAAATCGGTCACAAAATCCGACACCCATTCTTTAGGCCGGATAAAATCATCTATAGTCGGCATACAGTCCTCCTAGGTGAAGATCTCCCTATATTGCATGTAATAGAGTCTAAAAAAAATAGCTGCATAAGGTCAAGCGATTTTAAAGGGACAGGCTACTTTTCTGTGAGAGGTAGGGACCGTTTCCCAAACGGTCCGTTCGGGAAACGGATCCTACATAAAAAGGTGACAGTCCCCTTTATGCTTCACCTCTGGAAAAAGGTGACAGTCCCCTTTTTTAACGGCCGAAGCGGGGGTTGACGACGTTGCTGTAGACGGAGCCGAATGTGTAGCTTAAGCCTATCGATATGTGGTAGTCGTAATCTGTCGCCAGTTCTCTCCGGCGCAGTAAGATCTCATCGAGAGATGCGTCGTCCTTAGGTAGATTCAACTGGTCATGGTTCCGGAACGCATTGTGGTGCACGGCATTTTTGTTTAAAATAGCAAACCTATGTCGAAGATCATTTTCTGGGATTGGACGGGCACTCTGGCGGACGAAGCCAGGCTGGATGAAGCAGTCTGCCGCAGCCTGGAGGAAGATATTGCCGCGCAGAGGAATATCCCTCTCCCAGAGGCTGAGCGATTGTTCAACGATCACCTGACGGAAATCGAAAATTCCTGGCAGTGGCACGACTATGTTCAGCACGGAAGAAATTTTGGATTCGACTGGAAGCACAGTCAGGAGATAAACCTGGATAAGCTGGTTCTCGTTCCCCACGCAAGAGATATCCTCGAGTACACCAAGGGCAAGGGATTCCTCAACACTCTGGTTACCAATGCTGTGAGGGATGTAGTCCTGTTGAGGGCAAAACATGTTGGGCTTATCGATATGTTCGAGGCCGTAATCGCTTCCAGCGATGTGAAGGCCCTCAAAGCAGAGGGCAAGCACTTCGAATATGGATTACAACATCTCGATGGAGACCCCCACAAATCCTACTCGGTGGGGGATAATCCCGTCCAGGATATTAAGCCGGCAAAAAAACTCGCGCTGAAGACGATCTTTTGTGATTTCGGTGAGAATTTGGTCCACTATCATTCCGAGCACATCTCAAATAATCACAGGGAAATAAGCGATGCAGACTACAACATTAAAAACCTTCTAGATATAAAGAGGATACTCTGATGAATAAAATTAAATCGAGCGAGGCAAGTCATGGCTGAGCCGATGTGTCCCTATTTCAAAAAGTGCGGTGGTTGCGCCTTTCAGGATATCGACTATAAGACCCAGTTAGAAAACAAAAGAGAAAAGTTGTCCCAAGCGTTGAGGTTTGAAGAAATTCCGATATTTTCGGGGAATGATTACAATTACAGGCAAAGGATGGATATGGTCTTCCACCCGGGAGGACTGGGATTCAGAGAGAAGGGCTCATGGCAAAGGATCGTGGATGTGGGAAACTGTGTCATCTCCAATGAAGAGTTGAACACTCTCATCAGGGAGATAAGGGAATTTTTCCATGGAGTCGATGCCTTTGATCATAAGACACATGTCGGCACTTTCCGCTTTGCTGTGATGAGGACTCCCCCAGCGGATTCGGTTGTGTCCATTGTTCTGAATAAAGATTCAGATAGGTTGCCTGAAGCCCAAATGAAGGTCAAGGACTATGCGGAGAAAACCAGGGTCCAGAATGTACTCATGACGTATATCACACACGATAGCGGCACGAGCATCTCGGATGAGTATGTTGTCGTTAAGGGTTCGGATATGCTCAATGAGACCTATCTGGAACATAAATTCAGGTATCATGCCCAGGGATTTTTCCAGAACAATCATGACATGGCCGAGAAGCTGCATGCCTACTGCCACGACCTACTTAAATCGTATCCGACGCAGGAAGCTCACCTTCTGGACCTATACGGAGGTGTTGGAACGTTTGGGATAATCAACTCAGGCCTGTTCAAAGACGTTACGATCTTGGAAAATTACGAGCCGGCCATCCAAGCCTGTGAAGGAAACATCAAAGAGAATAAACTCTCGAATGTGAAGCCCATCCTTATGGATGCCAAACATCTGAAGATCCTTGAATTGCCAAAACCTTTGTATGCGATTTTAGACCCACCGAGGAGCGGCATGAATCCAAGGACGCTGAAGCGACTGAACGAGATCAAGCCAGAGCTGATGGTATTTATCTCCTGCAATGTCAAATTGTTGCGAAGGGAATTGCCTTACCTCAGCAACTACAAGATAAAGAGCGCTGCCCTCTTCGACCTATTCCCACAAACACCACACCAGGAAGCCGTCATCGAATTAGTACGGAATGAAACCTAAAAAAGGGTAAAAAAGGGGACTGTCACCTTTTTCCAGGGGTGAACGAAAAAGGGGACTGTCACCTTTTCTGTGAGATGTAGGTACCGTCTCCTAAACCGTCCGTTCGGGAAA